>Ga0310695_10011832_pt1 | contig 12371 bp, 7 predicted proteins | sample RumenRJG_04DNA_FD_203882 | JGI IMG/M metagenome (GOLD analysis project Ga0310695, IMG submission 203882) | Bovine rumen microbial communities from Lethbridge, Alberta, Canada - RJG_04 (v2) (version 2) | ecosystem: Host-associated > Mammals > Digestive system > Stomach > Rumen | place: Canada... | reverse complement strand
TCAACATGGAACTGGGCCTGCTTCCCGTCTCCGAGGGGAATCTGAACAACACCTTCTCGAACGCGGTGTCCGCCGGGGACCGGTCCTTCGACGTCGGGTTCCAGCACATGATCCTGACAGCCTCCCTCGCGGCGGCGGGCGTCACCCTCAACTGGTATTCCATGCCGCACCTGAATTTCGAAAAGCCCTGGTGGACCTCCTCCGTCAGGGAACTGACCGTCAACGGCATCATGTACGTCACGGCGTCCGACTACTGCATGAACACCTTCGAGATGACCTGGTGCCTGATCTTCAACAAGCAGATGATGACGGACCTCATGATCGAAAAAACACCCTACGACCTGGTGGAAGAGGGGGACTGGACCATCGACTCCTACTATAATATGGTCAAGGGCGTCTCGAACGACAGCGACGGCGACGGGAAAATGACGGCCAAGGACACCTACGGGATCAACTCCTACGGCTCCCCGTGGCTGGCCTCCGTCTCGAACTACTGGTGGGCCTGCGGCGAGAGCATTTCCCGCTTCGACGACACGGGCAAGCCCTATTTCGCCATGAACACCGAAAAGACCTTCGACGTCTTCCAGAAAATGTACGCCCTGCTGGTGGAGGACGACATCGCGTGGATGGATCAGACGAGCGGCACGAAAATGATCTTCTGGAACGGGCAGGCGCTGTTCGAATCCATGATGGTCCGGGACGTGGAAGTCAACCGGGACAAGGATCTGAGCTACGGCCTCGTGCCCTATCCGAAGTACGACGCGCTTCAGGAAAAATACCTGACGCTGGTGGACGGTCACGCCTCCGTCATGGCTCTCCCCGTGACGCTCTCCGAGGACGACCGGGACTTCGTCGGCACGATGATCGAGGCCTTCTCCGCCTCCGCCTTCAACGACGTCATTCCGGCCTACTACGAGGTCGCGATCCAGACCAAGTTCGCCCAGGACGAGACCATGCCGAAGATGCTGGATCTGGTGCGCGAGGGCCGCGTCTTCAACTTCGGCTACGTCTACGACCCGACCATCAACCGCGACATCCTCGTTAACCTCATCACCTCGAAGAGCACGGACCTCGCCTCCAAGCTGAAATCCGTGCAGAAGGTCACGGAGAAGTATTACGAGAAGGTCACGAAAGATTTTGAATAAGCGGATGCGGATCCCGTTCCCCGTGCCGCGGATCCGATACGACCCCCATAATTTCCGTCTCCCGCATGGAAAACCTCCGTGCCGGGAGGCGGCTTTTTTGCCTGTGCGGCTCTTGCGTTTTCCGTTGAAATCTGATATAATGGGGCAAACGGTTTCGGCCGGATCCGCGGGGGATTCCCGGACGCTTCCCGGAGGAACGAGATGAAGAAGAAAAAGAAAGACGGCTTCTCTTTGAAGAAGCGCATACAGTACTGGTTCGACAACCGGATCGCAAACGGCTCCCTCGGCCTGATCCGGGCTTTGATCGCGGCTTCCCTCGTCATGGCGGTCCTCATCGCCGGGCTGATCCTTCTGTTCGGCTTCCAGGAAGACAGCGAGCCGGCGGCCGTGATCTGGGACAGCATCGCGACGGTCATCAACGCCTGGATGCCGTACTGGGACGAGGGGAGTCTCGGGTATCTGCTCCTTATGTCCGTCACCGCCATCGCGGGCGTGCTCTTCACGAGCGTGCTGATCGGCATTGTGACGAGCGCGATCGAGGACAAGATCTCCGATCTCCGCCGCGGCAATTCCTTCGTCCCGGAACAGGATCATATCGTGGTGCTGGGCCTGCCCGACGGCGAATTCACCCTTCTGCGCCAGCTCATCCTCGCTGCCGCGGGGGATCCGGTCTGCATCGTGCTCGGGGAGGATCTGGACCGGGAGGAGATGGAGCACGACCTGAAAGAGAATCTTGACATTCCGAAAAACGTGCGGATCATCACCCGGACCGTCGACATCACGGACCCCGCCTCCATCGAAAAATGCTCCGTCGAGACCTGCCGCACGGTGATCGTCAGCCCGATGGACGACACGAGGACGGTGAAGGCGGTCCTTGCCGTCTCCGCGCTCCTGCAGGAGAAAGGGGCGGAGGGGGTCCGCATCAACGCCATCGTCTCCCGGAATGACTACCGGTTCCCGCCCTCCCTCGCCGAGGCCCACAATATCTGCTCCCTGCAGACGAACGACATCCTCGCCAAGATGATCGCCCATTCCTGCACGCAGATGGGGATCTCGGAGACCTTCAAGGAAGTGTTCAACTTCGAGGGATCGGAGTTCTACCTGATCGATCTGGAGGATATCGCGGGATGGACCTTCGAGCGGCTCATGACGAAGATGGACCGGGCCGTTCCCGCCGGGGTGCTCCGGGACGGGAAAATGACCGTCAATCCCCCCGCCGCGTTCGAGATCCGGGAGGGCGACCGGATCCTCGTCTTTTCGGAGAACAGCGGATCGGCGGTCCTCGACCGGGAAGGATCCAACCCTCCCGCCGCCGAAGGGGACGAACGCCGGATCTACAAAGAAGACAACGCCGCCGCCGTCCTCATAGGCTGCAACGAATCCGTCGGGATCATTCTGCGGGAGCTCCCCGAAAACGTGACCTGCGTGACGCTGGCCGGGGCGGATCTGCCGGAGGAGGGAAAGGAAGAACTGCGCCGGATCGCCCATGCCCGGGGGCTGGAAGTGGAATACCACGGCGGGGAGGTCAATTCGGAAAGGGCACTGCGCGCGCTTGCCCAGACGGCCGAGCACATCATCCTCCTGACCGATCACGCAGTCGACCCGGAGGCGGCGGATATGGACACGATGTTCCGCCTTCTGAACCTGCGGGATATCCGCCAGCGGTTCGGCATGTCCTTCAACATCACCGTCGAGATGCAGAAGGAGCACAACCAGAATCTCGTGGATTCGAAGGACCAGACGGACTTCCTCGTCTCCTCCAGCATGGCGTCCCTCTTCCTCGCCCAGCTCGCGGAAAACCCGGAACTGATCGACGTCTTCCGGGAGATCCTTTCGAACGAGGGGAACGAACTCTATCTGAAAAACGCCGGGACGAACCGGCTGACCGGCGCCTGCACCGTCCGGGAGCTCCGCCGGACCCTTCTCCGCCGGGGCTACATCCTTCTTGGCTGCTACATCGGAGCCGAAAAGCGGAGCAGGTACGATCTGCGGCTGGACGACGAGATCAGCCTCTCCGAAGACGACGACGCCATCGTTCTGGGGTTGAAGTAAGAGGCGGGAAAGAAACCGGAAACCGAAACAACGGTATAAAGAGAAGAGGGGCGGCGAAACCCCTCTTTCCCTTTGCGTTTTTTCGTTCTGTCAGCGGGTATTTCTTCGAAATTACGGTATGCCTTACCGTGGAAACGGCTTCCGAAACACGGATACGCCTCGGAAGTCCCATTATCCGCAGGTCCCCTCCGCGAACGCGAGCCGGAGTTCCTCCTCCCCCGCTTCGGTCGAGAGCCAGAGACGGTCGCCGACGGGGATGCGGAGCCTGTTTCCGTCCCGTTCGACGGGAAGGGGATCCCCGTCTTCCGTCCGGGTCACGGCGCAGTCCGACGGCAGGGGCAGATCCAAAATCCCCTCCCCGTACAGATGCCAGAAGACGGCGCAGTTCTTTCCCCTCCGCCGGAAGAAGAAGGCCCGGATCGACGGATCCCCCGTCGGGATCTGTTCGTATGGAAGCAGCTCGAAGCCGCCCTCCCCGTTCACCAGCAGGATGTGTTCCCGTCCGGTGTCCCGGAGCATTTCCTTCTGTTCCTCCGTCAGCCATTTCGCGGCGCGGACCTCTTCCCAGCGGCGGAAGACCGCGAGAATGTCCCGGATCCGGGGATGAGCCCGGAAGGCAGCGAGATTGGTCTGGATCGTGACGGGGCAGTCCCACGCCGCCGCCCGGCTGGATCCGAATTCGACGAGATCCGCCTGGGTCCCGCCGTCCTTCCTGCCCTCCGGGAGCCAGAAGCCCCACCAGCCGAAGTCCAGCCGCGTGAAGTCCTGCCGCATCCGTGGCGCTTCCTCGGCGGGGTATTTGCGGATCATGTCCTTGAAAACATCCGGCGGGAAGATATCGAAGGCGTTGCCTCCCGACAGGTGATGCCAGCTGAAATGAGCCTTCGCCGCGCCTTCCGTGAAGAGAGGAGCGGGGGAGAGCTTCTTCCAGACCCGGTACTGCGCCAGCGGGATCCAGATCTCATAGGGCGGTCCCGCTCCCTCCGAGCCGTCGAAGTAGCAGAAGCGGAACCCCACGTTGAAAAGGTCCGCGATCTTGTCGGCGATCTCGTCCTGCAGGGAGGTGTTCTGGTCGATGTAGCAGGACATGGCGCCGAATTCGCTGACGTCGAGGATCCCGCCCCGCTCGCCCTTCGGATGACTGCGGACAACAGTGCTCCGGTGCCCGCGTTCGCATCCGGTGAAGCGGAAGGGCCGCTCCGACGTGAAGCCCCCGTAGGAGATCAGCTCCCCGCCGAAGGAGAGGATCCGGGTCCCGTCCGCCAGCGCGCTGCCCGCGGGATCTTCGTCCACCGGGATCTCCCCCGCGTCCGGGCCGACCTCTTCGGAGAGGGTGAAGCGGCGGGTCAGATTCAGCCTCGCGTCCGCCGTGGGGGTGCAGTAGCGGCTGGAGAGCCCGATGTGGGTCTGGAGGAAGTGCAGGCCCGGGGTGATCCCCGCCGCCCGGATCTTCTCGACCATCGCGCGGGCGTCCTCTTTGCCCCTCGGATATTCGTCCCGCCAGTCGTAATTGCCGTTCAGGGTATAGCCCCGCTCCCGGAAGAAGGAGGTGTAGTAGAGCAGCATCAGCCGGAATCCGCCCTCCTTGGCGAACCGGATGTGCTCGTCCACGTTCGCCGGGGTACAGTCCGCAGTCCAATAGGTCGAGGCGTTGAGGGCGTCGCTCCGGCGGCTTGCGGCTCCCCGGGGCAGTCCGAGATCCCGCTCGGCGTCGTCCATGGCGTCGAGAAAGCTGTCCGTCGGGGCGGCGAGGAGAACGGCGGGTCTGTCATAAAGCCCGGTCTCCTTCCGCACCTTCGCCGTGAGGACCCGGTACGTCCCGGATGGCGTATCATGGGCCTCGTTTTCCGCCCACACCGTCGGATCCCCCGCGATCAGAGCGACGGAGGAGACGGCGTCGTGGCTGACGTTGAGCCATTCGCCGAAGCAGTCGAGGGCGGGGAGGGGAAGCGCCGCGAGGGTGAAGGCCGATACCGGGGGCGTGTCCATCTTGAGTCCCGGATAAGCCTCGGGGGGAACGCGGAATCCCTTCAGCCGGAAGGCGAAATACCGCGGCGCCACGTCTGTTTCGATCAGGGCCTCATAGGGCGCGAGCCGGAATCCCGCGGCAAGGGTGATCCGCCGGATGCCGTCCGGTCCCGTTACTTCGCTCTCGACGCGGAGGCGGCAGGCGGGATAGACGGTGCGGCGGTTGGGATGGGCGAGCTTGATCTCGTTGTTGAAGGGCCGGGGCTGCTCCACCGAGAAAAACGGCACATACTCCGCCGGGGAGAGACATTCCCGTCCGGCGGATTTGAGGAACACGCTCTTCGCAATGGCGTCTTCCCCGATTTTGAGGACGCAGAGCTCGTTTTCGAATACGATCGGATTCATGAAACTGCCTCCTGTTGAATAAGATTGAAAAGCTCAGAGCAGGGAAGCCGGGAAGTCTCCGGGCAGAGCGGAGGAGAGGATCCCGGCGAAGCGTTCCAGCCCCGCGCGGTCGTCCTCCCCGAAGGTGTGCTTTTTCGGGCTGTCGATATCGAGGACCCCGACGAGGCGTCCGCCGATTTTCAGAGGAACCACGATCTCGGATTCCGACGCGGCGTCGCAGGCGATATGGCCGGGGAAGAGATGCACGTCCGGGACCACGACGGTCTCCCCTCCTGCGGCGGCCGTCCCGCAGACTCCGCGTCCGACGGGGATCTCGATGCAGGCGGGTTTGCCCTGAAACGGCCCGAGGACCAGAAGCGCGGGATCCGCCAGCAGATAGAATCCCGCCCAGTTGACGTCCTTCATCTCCTGCCAGAGAAGGGCGGCGGCGTTCGAGAGATTGGCGAGGGGATGGGGCACGTCCGCGGTCAGGGCGGAAAGGGCGGCGTTCAGTTCGTCGTAGTTCACGGTTCGGTTCCTTCTTTCGTCTCTTCCGGGATCCGCCGGGGAGCCGCGGGAGAAAAGATTTCCGAAATCTATCATACAGGATCGGGGCGGACGGTGTCAAGGGGAGACGGCGATTTTGCCCGAAAAAAGTTTGCAGAGAGTTCAACAAATGACGCCTCCCCGGGGTGCGCCGGCTCTTGCGTTTTCTTCGGTTCTGTGGTATACTATAAAAAGGAAATCTCTGCGTGGTCCTCCTTTTTCGGGGCGGACTGCGGGAAAGGACTGGTCTTCCATGAAGGACAACGGATTGCTCCGGGATCAGGGCGGCGACGGGATCGCTCCCGAAAAACCGGAGGAAGAGAAGAGCTGGGCGGAATACGACCGGGAGGCGGACGAGCAGGAAAAGCGCGAGGCGGAAGCTCAGGCCGCGGCAGAAGAAGCGTCGTCATCCCCGGCGTCGTCATACAGGGAGCCGGAAGAAGGCACGGAAAACGGAGAAGAACGGAAGGACCCGGACGGAACGGATGATGCCGCGGTCCCCCCGCCCGACGGATCATACGAAGGATACAGCGAATACGAGGTCACCGGGGAATACGACGGTTTCGCGGAAGGCGCGGGATCGGAAGAGGAATCCCCGGAAGAGGAACCTTCGGAATACGGCCCGGAAGAGGAACCGGAATTCGCCGGATACGACGAGGATCAGGATCCCTCCGACTATTACGCGGAGGAGGACGGGTACGGCGCGGAAGAAAAGCCCGAAAATCTCGCGGAGATCGCGGAGAGGATCCTCGGGGCGCGCCATTCGAAGGCCTCCACCGCCGCTCCCATCCGCACCCGGGGAGAGCGGGACAAGCAGCGGACGCCCGAAGAGCAGCCGAAGGACGGCGCCTCCGCGGCGAACCTTCCCCCCGCGGTGCCTGCCGTGACACCGGGGCCCGTTTCGGATCAGGCCGGGAATCCCGCCGGTCCGGATCCGGGAGTTTCTTCTGTCCCATCCCCCCAGCCGAATGCGGGATTGCCCGGAAACGCGCCGGATGTACAGCCCGTGAATCCCGGATCGAAACGCCGCAGACCGCCCTTCGTGTCCCGGCAGGAGAGGGAAGCTCTCGAAGCCGAACGCCGGGCAGCCGCGGAAGAAGCGGAACGGAAGGCGAAAGAGGCACAAGCCCGGGCGAAGAGAAAGCGTCTGACCACCGGGATCGTCGCGGTGTGCGTGATCGCCCTGCTTCTGGCCGGAGTCTGGGCCGCCGTTTCCATAGCGAACCGGAACAAGCCCTCAGACACGAAAATCGCCGATCCCGCCGTCCCGGAGGAGCCTGTCACGGCAGATCAGGGCGTATCCGGCGGCGGAACGGAAGCGCCGGCCGGGGAGAACGCGGAGAACGGGGAAAACACGGAGAACGATCCGGAGCACACCGGGGATCCGGCTGAAAATCCGGGTGAAGACGAACCGGGAACCGAAGCTCAGAGCGGGGACGGCGAAAATCCCCCGGAAAACGGCGAAGATGATCCCGGGACCGGGGAAACCGACGCGCAGTCCGGGGAGGAAAATCCCGCGGATCAGCCCTCTGGAACGGAACCTGCGGGAACGGAGCCGGAAGGACCCTCCGAGACCCCGGATCCCGGTAAGACGGAGGAGGATCCCGGAACGGAAGAGCCCGGACCTGCGGAACCCGTGAAGGAGCCCGTTCCGACCGGGAAGAAGATCACGGTCCGGTTCGAGTTCTTCGGACGGGAGCCCTTCGAGGTGGAGACCGAGCCGAAGACCCTCGGGGGGATCCTCTCCGACCGCGGCATCACCCTCGCGGAAGGGGAAATGCCCTCCGTCAGCCAGAGCGAGCGGATCTCCGAAAACACCACCGTCACCGTGGACCGGTACGAATACAAGGACTTCACCGAGACCGTCGCCGTGCCCTTCGAGCGCGAGGAGATCGGCGTCGACACCATCCCACGGGGCTCCACCAGCCTGATCCAGGAGGGGAAGGACGGCGAAAAGACGGTCCATACGGTCGTCGCCTTCCGCAACGGCGTGGAATTCGACCGCCACCTCGACCGGGAGGAAGTGACCGCGGAGCCCGTGAACGAACAGGTCTACGTCGGCGTGGGCGGGAGCCTCGTCGGACGGGACGGACAGTACTACACCTATTCGTGGCGCAGAGTGTGCCCCGCGACCACCTACAGCGACCCGAGCCTCACGTGGCTTGGAAACTACGCGGGTCCCGGAACGGCGGCGGCCAGCTTCGACAACATCCCTCTCGGCACGAGGATCTACCTCCGCAACGACCGCTACGACTTCGGCGTCTGCGAAGTGCAGGACACGGGCGAGCGGCTGGATCCCTGGCAGGTGGATATCTGGATGGACTACACCGACCCGAACTACCCGCTGATGAGTCAGGAAGGGTATATCTACGACATGGTCGTCTATTTCCTCGACTGAGGACGGAAAAGGAGAGGTGACATGGATTTTTCGGCTCTGAAACGGTTTCAGGATTATCTGGCGGGATGGCGGATCCCCGGGAACGACTGCATGGTGACCGTAGATCACGAACCCGTGTACCGGTATTTTACGGGCTGGGCGGACAGGGAAGCCGGGCGGCCGATGCGGGGGGACGAGCTCTATTATTTCTGGTCCGCCTCGAAGGTCATCACGACCTCCCTCGGGATGAAGCTCCACGAACAGGGGCTGTTCACGATGAACGATCCCGTCGCGGAGTACATGCCGGAGTTCCGCAATATGAAGGTGCGGGTCCGGGTCGACGGGCGGGATGAGATCGAGGACGCAAAAAGGCCGATCCTTGTGCGCAACCTCTTCAATATGACCGCGGGATTCGACTACAATTTCGGCACACCGGCGGTGGAGGAAGTGCGGAAGAAGACCGGCGGACGGTGCCCCACGCGGGAAGTCGCCCGGGCGATCGCCGAATCCCCCCTCTGCTTCGAGCCCGGCGAGAGATGGCAGTATTCCCTCTGCCACGACGTCCTCGGCGCGTTCATCGAAGTGATCGCCGGAAAGAGACTGCGGGATTATGCCCGCGAAGTCCTCTTCGATCCCCTCGGGATGGACGACACCTGCTACAACCTGCCCGATCCCGCAAAGATGGAGCGGATGGCGGTGCAGTACAACTGGAGGGACGACCTCGGGAAATACCTCCCGACGAACAACACCTGCGGCCACATCCTCGGCCCTGACTACGATTCCGGCGGCGCGGGCGTGGTGAGCACCTGCGCGGACTACATGAAATTCGCCGATACCGTGGCGAACGGCGGGACCTCCGCGGACGGCTACCGCTATCTCTCCCCGGCCTCGGTGGAACTCTGGCGCAGGGACACCCTGACTCCTTCCGAAAGAGAGAGCTACAACTGGCCCCAGCTCGCAGGCTACGGCTACGGCTTCGGCGTCCGCACGATGGTCGATCCGGCAGGGGGCGGTTCCCTCGGCCCGGTCGGCGAATTCGGATGGGGAGGGGCCGCGGGGGTGTGGGTCATCCTCGATCCCGACAACAGGGTCGCCCTCGTCTACACCCAGCACATGCTGAACAATCAGGAACCTTTCATATCGCCCCGCCTGCGGAATATACTGTATGCGTGCCTCTGAGGCGCGGAAAGGAAACGAATCATGCCTTATATCGACATCCACGCGAACACCGATCTGTCCCGGGAAAAGACGGCGGAGCTGAAATCCGAAATCGCCCGGGTCCTCTCCGATTCCTTCCCCGGAAAGACCGAAAACTGGCTCATGCTGAAATTCAGCGGCGGGGAAGACATGTATTTCGCCGGATCCGCCGATCCCTGCGCCATGGTCGACGTGTCGATCTTCGGCCCCCAGTTCAAGAAGAACTACGGCAAAATGACCGCCGCCGTCACGGATCTCATCGCGGAAGCGTGCGGCATCCCCGCGGACCGGATCTACATCAAGTACACCGAGTACGACAAGTGGGGCTGGAACGGCGGCAATTTCTGAAAGGAGCGCGTCATGAACGAATACCGATCCATCCGCCCGGAGGAGCTTTCCGGGAATCCCTTTGCCCTGATCGGCAGCGACTGGATGCTCGTCACCTCCGCCGATCCCGGGGAGACTTTTGAAGGCGGGAAGAACTACAACACCATGACCGCGTCCTGGGGCGGGATGGGGATCCTCTGGGGCAAGCCCGTCGCGTTCGTCTTCGTCCGGCCCCAGAGGCACACGTTCACGTTTACCGAGCGCAACGACCGCCTGACCCTGTCCTTCTTCGGGCCGGAGTACCGCGCCGCCCTGAATTTCTGCGGATCGAAGAGCGGCAGGGAGTACGACAAGGCGAAGGAATGCGGCCTCACCCCGGTCTCCGACTCCGACGCCCACGGAAGAGCCGTCTGGTTCGAAGAGGCGAAGCTCGTTCTGAAGACCCGCAAGCTCTACGCGAAACCCTTCGAAGCCGGGGCCTTCCTCGATCCCGACGCCCGGGCCTGCTACCCGAAGGACGACTTCCATACGGTCTACGTCTGCGAAATCGAAGAGATCCTGACAAAAGAATAAAAAAACGGAACCGCCCGGCAGTTTGCACAAAGCGGCGGAGCGTTTTTCTCCCGATTCGCACAGCGTTATTTCCCGAATACTCTTGCAATCCGGGATTTCTTCGTGTATAATAAAGGGGTGGGACTGCGCACGGAGCGCGTTCCTCTTTTCAGGTGCGATTTTTACAAGTATATAAAAGGAGAACAAAATGGCGGAAATCACAACCAGCGGCATTCGCAATATCATCCTGATGGGTCACGGCGGATCCGGCAAGACTTCCCTTGCGGAAGCGGCCCTCTTCCTCTCGAAGGGCACCGACCGTCTCGGCAAAATCACCGACGGCAACACGGTCTGCGACTACGATCCCGAGGAAAAGAAGCGCGGCTTCTCCCTGAACCTCTCCCTCGCTCCCGTGATGTGGAAGGACTGCAAGATCAACTTCATCGACACCCCCGGCTTCCTTGATTTCCAGGGCGACGTGTACTCCGGTCTCCGCGTGGCGGACTCCGCGATCATCACCCTCGACGGCAAGGCGGGCATCGAAGTCGGCACCGAACTCGCATGGGACAGAGCTTCCGAAGCCGGTCTCCCGCGCGTCTTCTTCATCAACAAGTGCGACGATCCCGAAGCCAATTTCGACAGAGTGTTCACCTCCCTCCAGGAACAGTTCGGCGCGGAAGTCTGCCCGATCCTCGTTCCCCACAAGGACGGCGGCAAGCTCTCCTTCATCAACCTCATCGAGATGAAGTCCTACGTGTTCGACGCGAAGGGCGCCCGCACCGAGAACGCGCTGAACGCCGCCGAACAGGCCGTTGCGGATCAGTATAAGGAAGCCCTCAACGAAGCGCTCGCCGCCACCAGCGAAGAACTGATGGAGAAGTACTTCGAGGAAGGCGAGATCAGCCACGAAGACGCGGTGGAAGCCCTCCATCACGGCATCGTCGACGGCTCCATCGTTCCCGTGTTCTCCGGCTCCGTCACCAACCTCTGGGGCGTGACCTACCTGCTCGACACCATCTGCACCTCCTTCCCGACTCCTCTCTCCACCGGCAAGGAAAAGATCATCGACGGCGACGGCGTGAAGGAAGTGGACGTGGATCCGAACGGCGAATGCAGGATCTTCGTCTTCAAGTCCATCTCCGATTCCTTCGGCAAGCAGACCCTCTTCAAGGTCATGAACGGCACGCTCACGAACGATCTCTCCCTCGTGAACCGTTCCACGGGCGCCGTCGAAAAGTTCGGCCATATCTACACCCTCCGCGGCAACAAGCAGACTGAAGTCACCTCCCTCTGCTGCGGCGATATCGGCATGATCACGAAGCTCGTGAACACCAACACCTGCGACACCCTCACCCAGTCCACCGACGTTTCCTACGAGAAGATCTCCTTCCCGCATCCCTACTACACCATGGCGATCCTCCCCGCCGCGAAGGGCGACGAAGACAAGATCTCCACGGGCCTTGCGAGACTGCTGGAAGAGGATCCCACCCTCGTTTATGAGAACAACCCCGAGACCAAGCAGATGACGATCTCCGGCCTCGGCGACATGCACCTCGCGGTCGTCGTGTCCCGCATGAAGGACCGCTACAAGACCTCCGTCCTGCTCGAGACGCCCAGAGTTCCGTATCGCGAGACCATCAAGGGCAACTCCGACGTGCAGGGCCGCCACAAGAAGCAGTCCGGCGGTTCCGGCCAGTTCGGCGACGTCAAGATCCGCTTCTCCCACGGCGAGGCGGACGGCCTGACCTTTATCACCTCCGTCGTCGGCGGCACCGTTCCGAAGAACTTCTATCCCGCCGTTGAAAAGGGCCTCCAGGAAGCCA
>Ga0310695_10011831_pt1 | contig 12372 bp, 8 predicted proteins | sample RumenRJG_04DNA_FD_203882 | JGI IMG/M metagenome (GOLD analysis project Ga0310695, IMG submission 203882) | Bovine rumen microbial communities from Lethbridge, Alberta, Canada - RJG_04 (v2) (version 2) | ecosystem: Host-associated > Mammals > Digestive system > Stomach > Rumen | place: Canada... | reverse complement strand
AGAGTGCCGATCCTGTTTCTGATAAATTTCATTTTTACTCCCGTGCTTTAAAGCCATCAAAATATTAATCAAATATAACTGGAAACATTGTAACGGTAAATTAAGCAGCGAGCCGGATTTATGCCCCGTTTTTTTTTAATTACGCGGAGTAAGTTCAAAAAATACAAAGACGCAGTAAAAATTCCGCACGTTCCTGCGTTCCGGGGTACACAGATATTCCGTAAAACAAAATATATCACCGAAACTCATCTTCAAATTCTCTTTATCTCAGTTCAATTCTTTTAGTCAAAACTTAGTCAATCATGACAGTCAAACGTTACACAAAAGTAAAATGTGACACACATAACGTTTTTTTTTTTTTTTTAGATAAAATTCTTGCAATTACTAAAAATACTTAATCGTAAACTAATTATATGAAGAAAATAGCTCTTTCTTTAATTTTTCTGTTACTAGACGGATGCAGTTCATCAACTCAGACGAGAACAGAACAAGTATTAGAAAAAGAATCACTGTCTAGCAAACAGGAAAATGTAAAACAGGAAGAACAAAACTGTATTACGTCTCAAAACTGTAGCTTTATTGAAAGGTATGTAAACGGACTTGGACAGGAATGCAGAATTTTTATGAATTCTTCCAATGAAAAAGTTATTTATTGCAAAAGTTCAGAAGGACATTGGGAATCTATAGAAATATTGTAGGCAGACATAAGTAATGACAGGTACGCGCAATCTTAAATATGAGCAGAATTTTTTTGGAGCATGCAACTGTATGTTCACTGTTATTTATGCACTTATTTTAAGAGAGACGGTTACTCTTTACGGAGATCGCAAGCTTGGATATCTGTGGGTTGTTATACAGACAATATTCAATATTTCCATATTCGCGTGCCTTCGGTACATTTTGGGAGCATCAAATATTGGAGGATTGCCTACCATATATTTTTTACTTATCGGATTCACCTGCTGGAACATATTTGATGAATGCATAGTTAAATGCTTAAAAGCAGTGAGTGCCAACAGTTCTCTGCTGGAATTTCCACACGTACACCCCCTAGATGTATTACTTGCAAGGTGCACACTGATTGCAGCTACCCATATATTCACAGCTGCAGTAATTATTTTGGGTGGACTGGCTTTCGGACTTGATTTCGAGATAACTCATTTTGATGATTTCACAATTTTATTACTGTTCACGTTTATTCTCGGTTTTTCGTCAGCTATTTTCTTTGCTTCTCTCAATGAATTTTATCCATCTGTCGGAAAAGCTATCCCTTTTATTCTAAGAGGAATGTTTTTTGTTTCTGGGGTATTCTTCAGTATAAGCAAATTTCCCTCTAGATGGAAACAATACCTGGAATTAAACCCTGTACTCAATATCATTGAAGGAATGAGAATGTCTGTATCTCATACATTCAGTTATACATTCAACAATCATTATTGTTACATTGGTTTTATCTGTGCATCTCTGCTATGCCTGGGTCTCCTTTTGGAACAAGCTTCGCACAGGAGGTTTGAATTATGATTGAACTTAGAAACATCAGCAAGTCCTACCGGTTGCACAATCATAACAGACATACAGTTCTTGATAATATTTCCTACACTTTTACTGAGGGTGTCAACACAGGAATTTTAGGATTAAACGGTAGCGGAAAATCAACTCTGCTGAAGATTTTATGCGGCGCATCGTTTCCTGACAGAGGTACTGTTATCAGAAGAAGTTCGATCAGCTGGCCTGTAGCCTTCAGTGGATGCATCGTTGGAAGCATGACCGGTTATCAGAATCTAAGATTTATCAGTCGTATATATAAAAGTGATTTCAAAAAGGATAAACAATTTGTGGAGGATTTCACTGAACTGGGTGACTATCTCAACGAGCCTGTTAAAACATACAGTTCAGGAATGAAGGCAAAATTAGCTTTTGCGTTAAGCATGGCTATCGGCTTTGATTTTTATCTTGTAGATGAAGCTTTTTCTGTCGGTGACTCAACATTCAGACAAAGAAGTGTGGATTTATTCAAGCAGAAAGCAAAGGAAGCCACTCTTATTATCGTTTCGCACAGTATTTCAAATGTTAGAGAACTGTGCAGTAAGGCATTAGTACTTAACAATTCAAAATTATTCGAGCATTCTTCATTGGATGACTCTATTGCTCATTATCAAGATATTTGCAAACTCTCTGACAAAATAGGAGCTTAGAATGAATTCGAATTCAAATATACTAATAAGCAATAACGAAAAAAAGTCAGAAGAAAAAGTACTATCAAAAATACCAGATATACAAAATGCATTTGTTGAACTAAAAAATTTAAGAATTAAGGAAATTAAAGAATTAAAAGACGCCCAAAGAAATTGTCAAAAAATCGTAGATTGCAGTAGAAATCTAGATTTTGAAAAAGCGTCAAATTATATGTTGGAGGGAATCAAATACTCTGTTAACAAAGCAAATGATAATCTTAAGCTCTGCTTTGAAATGTTCGAAATTACATCTGAAGAAGAGTTATCTCCAAAAACAATGGCAATTCTTCAGAATCGCTGTGCTGATCATGTAGTAAACTTAATTGGAAGGCTGAAAAATTTTTCTAATGAATTAGAACTCTTTATAAAGAAAAACAACCAAAATGAAGAAGCTCTATCAGTTGCAAAAGAATGTGCTACGTCAGCTTCTACCATTAATATTATTTTCACCAAATCCAAAGATTTGTGTTGCCAGTTTGATAAACAAATTAATTATCTAATTTGTACACTGACACAAAGACAATTATCTGAGCAAATAGATAATAACGAGCAAAACATTGTCAGCAAATCTTATGAACAAGTTATTGAATCAAACCCAACACTAAAAGATGATTTCGTATCACACAAACATATTAATCTAATAGCAAGCCTCATATTATTTGCAAAACAAAACACGATAAAGGTTCTTACATACTGTTCAATTTTTGTTCCTGCCGTATTGGTATTCTCATATTTATTCATATTCTGCAATTCTATGTTCGTATCAGAATCAGAATTTACAATCAACACAAATTCAGTAGAAAAAACAACATCAGCACCAACAGCACAAGCGCTGATAACAGGAGGTTTTAACAACGATATATACATTGCAACAGCATATATAAAATCATTTAGTTTGTTCAACGCACTGGATAAAAAGTTGGAATTAAGAAAGCATTATCAAAAAGGAGATTTATTCTCTGCGTTACCCATAAATGCAACAATCAGAGATATTAAGGAATATTGGAATGATGTTGTAAATATTGATATAGATACAGAAAGTGAATTATTGAAATTATCAGTTCGATCATATTCTCCAGAGTTCAGTTTAAAAATACAAAATAACATTCTTCGTGAACTAGATACATTGATTAACCAAATGAACGAAAAAGCTCATAGGGATGCAGTTCATTTAGCCGAAAAAGAAGTCCAAACAGCAGAAAAGGAAGTTGAAAGAACTGCATTGGAACTAAAAAAATTTAGAGACAATCACACCTTTATCACCCCGGAAGCAGAAATTTCCAATATCACTAGTATTGTAGGAAGTTTAGAAAAACAATTATCGGAAACCAAGACAGACCTTGAACAGAAACTAACCTACTTCAGAGAAGACTCTCTTGAAGTCAAAACTCTAAAATCAAAAATTAGTGCTTTAAATAAGCAACTAAACGAAATTAGAACACGAATAGCGGGAAATACAACAAATAACAATCTTTTAAGTAAATCTATAAACGAATACGAAAAACTTATTTTAATCCATGAATTTGCTAAAAAAAAGCTTGAATCCGCAATGACATCCCTAGAAACATCGAGACAAATTTCTTTAACCAAAACTAGATATTTGGTAATGGTGGAATCACCTACACTCCCGGATGAGTCACTATGGCCTACCCCCTTTAAATCAGCGTTTACTACATTTTTACTATCAATTTTCTTTATAGGAATTATTTCTCTGATTATTTCCGCATTACGAGAACACATGGGAGTATAGAAATTAAGATGAAAAACTTCACACATGCTGTTTATTTGAATAATAAACCTTACAAAACAATACTCATACAAATTGCTTTTGCCATAGTATCCTCGTGTATCCTTCAAAACAACTCTTTAGCTTCGTCAGATAATAAAATTCAGGATATTCCCCAAACTACTACTGAAATAGGAAACATCGGTTATAAAAATAATACAAATGACTTTGATGATGCCGGATACGACCCTTTTAATACACAAACCGAATCGAAACCAGCATGGGCCCAGGGAGCATATCAACACATTGAATTTAACAAACTAAAGCCTTTCGGCTCAGAATTATTTCAAGGAAATTTCGCAGGAACATTCCAAACAGATATAAATCCAGAATATCGCATTAATCCTGGAGACCGTATTATTTTAAGGATGTGGGGTGCAAAATCCTATGAAGACATTCTTACAGTAGATTTACAAGGTAATATCTTTATTCCTGAAATCGGGCCTGTACAAGTTAAAGGATGTTCTGTTGCTTCCCTGGTGGCAACTATCAAAGTAGCTGTAGCTAAAGTATTCACCGACAGTGTAGATTTATACGTAAATCTTCAGAACTCTCAACCTATTGCTGTATTTGTAACTGGCAACGTCAACAAACCAGGCAGATATGCAGGTAGTCAGAATGATAATGTTTTGTCATACATAGATAGAGCAGGAGGAATAAACAGTTTACTCGGTAGCTACAGAACTATTGCTGTAAAGAGGGACGGAAAAATTATAAAGATGATCGACCTTTATAATTTTCTAGTAAACGGCGAAATACCTATTTTTACCCTTAAAAACGATGATGTAATAGTTGTTGCTCAAAAACACCTATCGGTCAGCGTATATGGATTAATCAGAAAACCAGCAACATACGAATTTACAAAAGCTAAACATCAGGGAAGAGATCTTATTTCACTTGCAGGGCTAGGAGCAAACGTATCTCACGTTCAAATCTCAGGAATAAAAAACAATATTCCTTTCAACAAGTATTTATCATTATCAGAATTTTCAAATTATGAATTAAATCCTGACGACAGAATTATGTTCATTTCAGACAATCAGAAAGGAACAATTCTTACAAGCGTAATAGGACCTATCAAAGGAAAATCCAGATTTATCATTAGAAAAGGAACCGAATTACGCAATGTGCTAAAAAACATTCAGATAGAAGAGTCTATAGCAGATTTCTCCTCTGTTTACATAAAGAGAAAAAGTGTTGCAGAACAGCAGAAAATTGTTATTGATGAAGCTCTGAAAAGGTTGGAACAGAGTTCATTAACAGCTGAATCAGGTTCGGTTGATGAAGCAAACATCAGAGTAAAAGAAGCTGAGCTGATACAGGATTTTGTCAAAAGAGCTAAAAACATGCAGCCAGACGGAATAGTTGTCGTTTCATCAAATGGAAAAATCAAAGATCTCTTTTTGGAAGATGGAGATGAAATCATCATACCACAAAAAACAAATGTGATTCAGATTGGCGGTGAGGTAATGATGCCTAAAGCTGTTGTTTTTGATGAGTCTTACAGTCTTGAAGACTATATCAATGAAACCGGAGGATACAGTCAAAGGGCAGACGATGAAAATATTTTAATAGTGTTGCCAAACGGTCAAGTTGGGAATATTGCACAGTTAAAAATACAACCTGGCGCACGGATTATCGTAATGCCAAAAGTTGACACCAAGAGAATGCAATTTGCAAAAGACATTATGCAAATAATTTATCAATTAGCAGTTTCTACAAAAGTAGTAATAGGGTTATAGAATATGATACAAAAAAAATTCAATCGTTCAACAGATTACAAAGTAGATATCATAATAGCGGTACAAGATAGAGAAAATTATGATTTGGAAAACAGGATAGACAAACGTAAGTTCTATAGTTTACCAAAGAATTTTAGATTCGTAATAGTAGGGTACAATTGCAAAGCAAATGTAGAAGAAAAAATTGTTAATATATGTAAAGATAATGATTTTGAGTACATTTCTTTAAAAACCAATAAAACATTATTCAATGCTTCAAAAGCAAGGAATTACGGAGTAGAACATAGCGACGCTGATTTTATAATATTTGAAGATGTTGATGTATTCTCCCATACTGACTTCTATAAAAAATTAGATGAACAAATAAAAACTATACTCATTAATAAGAATTTTCCTTTTATGGTTGTTCCAGTATCATACTTGAATGAAAATTTTTCAGAATATGCTCAATTTCCATGCAGTATAAGTACGTACAATGATCTAACATCAGAAATATACTATTCAGAACACTCCGATAAAATTCAATTTCATACACCAACCAACTCATACCTAATTATTGAAAGAGAAAGAATTATAGAAATTGGGGGGTATGATGAAAATTATGAAGGTTGGGGATTTGAAGATTCTGACTTTGCATTTAAACTGTTAAAAAAATATTGGAATCAATTGCCAAGAGAATTTTATAGGCTAGATACAAGACCGTATAAAAACCAAGTTCAATGGAGGGGATGGAGATCTTTATACAGAATATTTGGGGATTTGCTAGCATTCAAAGGGATTTATGCATTTCACATATGGCATCAAATTGCACCTCATCGAAATGAAGAAATAAAAAGAAAAAACCAAAACATATATAATGACAATATTTCAAAATATTGTTCTAAATCTTTCTTTTTTTTACCGCTGCACAATGAAGAGAAAGATACGACTGTTTTCATAGGAAGAAACCCTCATACCTATAATAGATTTTATTTTAGACATTTCACAAACCCAATCTTACTAGAAGAAAATGAAATTGAGATTACCGAAATCCACACTTACTTAAATAAAAACAAGGTTAAGGCAGCAGTATTCAATAATCCCTATGGAACAGAAAAAAGAAAAAAAATATACGATATAATGAAATCGCACGGAATCAAATGCTATGTAGTAGAAAGAGGTGCGTTGCCTTGGTCAATATACGTAGATCATTCTGGTTTTTGTGCCGAAAGCGAACTGTATGACGAAAAATATTGGATCAACAATTCCAATTCACAAGAATTAGCAGAAACCTTGAATTATATAGACACACTCAAAAAAAATCGGGAAACTCTGGAACCTCAAAAAAATAATGACAATATTAAAGAACTAAAGAATAAAATAAACAGTAGAAAAACGCTACTAGTTATTTATCAATCACCATCGGATACAACCACTCGATATTTTTGCGGAAACATAGAAACATATGATAATTTTATTACTGAAACGCAAAATCTTACAAAATTTCTAAACGAAGATTGGGTAATATTATATAAAAATCATCCTCTATCTTTACAAAAAGTAAATATTGACAAAGCAATAAATGTTGACGAATACCATATAAACGACTTGCTAGAATTATGCACATGCGTTGCATTACTTAATTCTGGTGTTGGCGTTTTAGCATTATTGTATGAGAAACCTGTTTTCTACTTTGGCAAAGTATTTTATAAAATCAATGAATGTAATTATCAAGTCCTTAGCGCAAAGAATCTAGCTGATAACCTGCAAAAAAATGCAATTTCTTTTAATAAAGAAAAGGCCCTAAAGTTTATTAACTATTTGTTACACCATTTTTATTCATTTGCAAATTGGGAGAGGAAAGAACGTAAATATACAGACAAGGCAAATCTCTCGATCAGTATTAATATAAATTACGAAATTTTAAGAATTGATAATTACGAATATAAATTTGAAAAACCAAATAATTTCATTCTCAAAGACAGCATTCTGTTTGATCGATACAGACTTGATGATTATGTTTTTAGAACAAACTCAACAAAATCCTCGCAACAACAGATAGATACAACCATCAGAAAAGAGATTATTCAATCCAATGTTGTAAACTCTAGAAAATCAAAATTTCTAAAACTACTTCGTACACCTATATCTTTTTTTAGAGATTTTTTAATTAAAAGAGAGAATTAAGGACGTATCACATGAAGAAAATAGCAATTTTGGGTACATCAAACGCAATAAAAGCAAATGGCTATCCTAATTTTTTGTCTAAAATGCAAACGTCTGTACAAAATTTAGGAATCGGAGATGTTAGCAGCCTATATGCAATTTATTATCTATCGAAAAATTCTGATATTACAGACACCTTTGATTACATCATTTTTGATTACTGTATTAATGAGATTACCTTTTTAAACAATGATTATTTTAGTGAAGACAATATTATTTTTAATACAATAGGAATTCTGTCTTTTTTTATAAACACAAAAGCCAAACCTATTTTTCTACTTTTAAGCCCCAAAAACAATGATCATACTCATTTTGAAACATATAAGAACATTTTGAATTTTTTTAAAATTGATTATCTTGATTTATACAAAGAATTTTCAGAAGTTGACGAAGATAAGTTGTATGAATCAAACACTCACTACTCGCCACACTATCAAAAAATAATTGCAAATAAAATTTTTAATTTTATTTCAAATGATTCACGTGAAAAAAAATATGAAATTTCATTAAAAAACTATTATGAAAAATACCCAATAAATTTTTCAACTATAAAAAAGAAACGAATAAATACTATAAACATAAGTAAAGAAAAAATTAAGACATCCTTATTGGAGGATGAATGTTTAGTGTTGACTGAAAAATCAACAATTTCAATCCAAAATAATGAATATTTAGTATTGACTGAAAAATCAGCAATTTCAATCCAAAATAATGAATATCCATTAGGAATTATATTTTGGTCAGTACCAAACATTAATTCAACAATATATTTGAATTATTTTGATAAATCAGTAGTCAAAAATCTTTCCTTAAAATGGAATAAAGTTTTATCGTGCCGTTCTCTCCAATGCATATCTAATTCTGACATTTGTATCAGTTTATCGTCTATTTATTCTAAAGAAATACTCACAGAAAGAACACACAATGAAATAAAAGTCCAACCAGAATTAAAAAAATGTTTTTATTTTAAGGACATTATATTTGCATCAAGTTCCATTTCAGATTACGTAATAAAATACAAACAACACTGTAAAAACTTTAATAATTTTTCTTGGTTTGAAACATTTGATCAGATTTTAAATAAAGAAATTAACAGCATTCTTTTGCTAAAAAACAATATTTCAAAATCTCTAATAAATGAAGCTGTCAATTTTATGTATAACTGTCACGGGAAAATTATCATTACCGGCGTAGGCAAATCAGGCCATATAGCTTCAAAAATCGCAGCCACCCTCGCCAGTACCGGCACTCCGTCTTTTTTTGTTCATCCAGGAGAAGCCTGTCATGGAGATTTAGGAATGATAGAGCCTGATGATCTAATCATCGCAATTTCCCACAGCGGTGAAAGTTCTGAAATTATGACAATTCTGCCAATATGCAAAAATCGCGGAAATAAAATAATTGCAATAACTTCCAACCCGAATTCATCGATGGCAAAGATAGCTGATATTCATTTATGCACCTATGTAACAGAAGAAGCTGGTCCGTTAAATCTAGCTCCAACATCCAGTACAACTGTTACTCTAGTTTTAGGTGATGCAATTGCGATTGCTCTTGCAGAAAGAAAAAAATTTACAAAACAGGATTTTGCAGAAAGTCATCCTGGAGGTTCTCTAGGTAAAAGATTACTCGTTAACAACCGCAATGTTATGCATACTGGAGTACAAATACCTCTTGTAAAAACTAATCAGACTATATCCGAAACAATTATGGAAATAACGGAAAAGAAACTTGGTTTTGCAGTCGTAATCAACGAAAACACAGGAAAGCTTGAAGGCATTTTTACAGACGGAGATCTGCGGAGAACCCTTGCACAAAATATTGATCTTAATAAAGTCACAATCGGAACAGTTGCACACACAGACTGTATAACCGTAAAGCCAGACGATAAGGCAATAGATTCTCTTAAAATAATGCAGGCAAATTCCATCAATGGATTGGTTGTTGTTTCACCAGACCATGAAGTTGTAGGAGCATTTAACATTCATGATCTGTTCAATGCAGGAATAAAGTAATGAAAAAAGTTGTTTGCCTGGGTTTCAGTTTTTGGAAAAAGAAATTTATATCCAGATATCTTGCACCAGTTGTATGCATATTTGAGAAATCAGATTATTTTGAAAAGAAAAATCCAGGTGCAAAAAACAATGAGCATTTCAGAAATTCTTCAGGCAATATTAATATTGCCTTTTGGGCTTCACAGTTTATAAGAGATCCCTACATAAACCGGTTGGAGTATTTCTACAGAAACAATTCAGACAGCTTCTCTATAATTCACATCGAAGACGGTTTTATCAGATCGAACGGGCTGGGAAGTAATTTTTTCTACCCCTACTCTCTTGTTTTTGACAGAAGCGGGATCTACTATGATCCGTCCCACGAATGCGATTTGGAAAAAATATTATCTTCTCTTAATACAAAGTATTCGGATGAAGAATATACCAAATTACGCCGGCAGGCTTTATCACTGAAAAAGCTCATCATAAAAAATGATATCAGCAAATATTCAATCCGTAGCTGTAAAAATAAAAAACACGATGCAATCGATCTGAAGGAAACAGAACCAAGGTACAGCAAAGATTATTTTTACAACAATCTTAACGACATAGCGCAGGCAGAAAAACAATTTAACAATGTAAAAAAAATTATTTTTATTCCAACGCAGGTTGACGATGATGCCTCTATGATATTGGGTGGATGCGGTTTCACCAACCTATCTCTACTGAAAGTTGTGAGAGACGAAAATCCTGATGCCATTATCATCTGTAAAATCCATCCTGATATAGTATCAGGTAACAGAAACGGCGATACGGCGTTCAAAGAATATTCCAAATATGCCGACTTTATTTATTCTACAGAAGTAAGTATCACAGAGTGTCTAAACCTGTGCGATGAAGTACATACCATCAGTTCACTTTCAGGATTCGAAGCGTTGTTGCGCGGTAAAAAAGTATTCTGTTACGGAATGCCGTTTTATGCTGGTTACGGATTAACTACTGATTACAGCGTAATAAAACAGCATCCAATTGCTGTAAAAGCCTATGTTCGTCGAAAGGAAATAAATCTTTTCAGCGGCAGTTCCTCTGTTGAAGATGCTTTAGCAAATTTGATAATAGGAACTTTAATTCTATACCCGACCTATTACAGTTGGGAAAACAACAGATTGTCAAATGTAGAAGAAGTTATCTCAGAACTTATACAAAACAATCCTAGTAAACAAAATAAATTATTTTACCTATATAGCCGATTAACACTTCCTTTCAGAAAAAAATTTATTACCAAAGAAAGTTTGCTAAAGAAATATACAGATCGATAATCTCAGTCTTATTCATATTATTTCTGCTAACTTTGATGAAACGAAAGGACGTAATTTTATGATTTATGCAATCGGAGCAAAATGATAGACAAGTATTTATCAGCAGAATTTAAGAACGAGACATATTCAAATATGTATGAGAATTCCTGCAAAAAAAGGAGATTTCTTTTTCTGCAGGGTCCACATGGTTCTTTTTTCAAGAAACTTTTCCATAAATTACAGGAACTTGGTTTTCCTTCCTATTGCATCTGTTTCAACGGAGGGGATGCTGTTGATAAGCCGTTTACTCATAACACTTTCTATTTTTTTAAGCCTCATGAATATTTTTCAATATATCTCAGGAAAATCATTGAAAACAAGCAGATAACAGATCTCTTTTTATACGGAGATAAAAGATACTACCATACGACAGCAATTGAGTTGTGCAAAAAATTAAAAATAAAAATATGGGTTTTTGAAGAGGGATATTTCCGACCTGGATATATCACTCTTGAAGAAAACGGAGTAAACGGCAGTTCAAATATTCCTTCTATATTTAATGATATTTCATCAGAGTTCGTTTCTGATGCAGACAGTAACAAAGTGAAAGATATTACAGCTGATGCAGAAAACATTCTCAAATGCCCAATGAAAACAAGGATCAAAACAACGATTGTAAACTACCTAGGGATGTGGTTTCTCTACCCTTTGTTTCCGTTTTACAAGTGGCACCGTGATAAAGGGTTTACAGCCGAAATTTTCGGTTGGTTCAAAAGAAAATGTACAGATATTATAGTAAAAAACGCCGATTTAACACTTGCAGATAAACTCAGCAGGTTTGATTATTTTGCATTTCCTCTCCAATTAAGTTCAGACGCACAGATAAAATGTGCCTCATCATTCCGCGATGTTTCTGAATCAGTTGAAAAAGTAATTTTCTCATTTGCAAACCATGCTAATAAAAATGATCATCTGGTAATCAAACTCCATCCGCTTGATAACTCCTTTTTCAATTACAGAAAATTTGTAAACAACCTTTCAAAAGTCTTTAATATTGAATCCAGGATTCATTTTATCAGTAACACAAATTCAAATTCATTTATCGAAAATTGC
>Ga0310695_10011828_pt1 | contig 12375 bp, 3 predicted proteins | sample RumenRJG_04DNA_FD_203882 | JGI IMG/M metagenome (GOLD analysis project Ga0310695, IMG submission 203882) | Bovine rumen microbial communities from Lethbridge, Alberta, Canada - RJG_04 (v2) (version 2) | ecosystem: Host-associated > Mammals > Digestive system > Stomach > Rumen | place: Canada... | reverse complement strand
TTGCTTGGAGGTGTGTATCAGGAAACGTATGGCACCTGATTTTTAAAACTGTCTGATTATGAAGAGAACGAAATTATCCAAGTTCAGGTGCGAAATGTAAGGTCCATAATCTTCAGGAAGAAATACTCCCCATCATTGGTACCCCGGATATGGCTTTAATCTCTTTGCTGGTTCCAACCCCTCATATCATTTCTGCACGGGGCAGTATAAGGGGTGAAGGGGAGAATCCCCTTCAGTCATTAACAGGAAGTCGCCTAAGGCGGCTTTCCCTCCTTAATCAATAACTTTCGATTCTTCAAACTTATCCAGAAGCCTGCTTGATACCGGATACATCGTACTGTTAAAAATCAACCACCTACTGAAATTTCCGAAGAATCGAAATTTCCTTAGAACCGTAATTTTTGCTGTCATAAGGAAGTCGGAAGTTCGCAAAAAGCCCTGAAAATTAAGGATCGGCAAGTTTGAATTTAAGTTTCCGCAAGTTTCACGATGGATATCTTCGTGCCGAAAAGGTCTCGAATAATCTGCTCCTGCCAGTTGTAGAGCCTCAGATAGTTTGCCCAAATTCCTCTCAAATAATTTTCCCTTCTGCCTAATCATTATTTAGCGCTCCTTAACGCAGGCAAAGCGGCAATTTGGAAGTAATGATGAGATTTTGTGGTAACACCCGATTCTCAAATATTATGGACAGTTCTAACGAGCAAAAAATGGACTTACTGAGCGTCGACACGTTCACTTCGATATATTCCTCTATATCCTCCACAATACGCTGCATGCTTTGTGGGTGTATGCAGAACTTCGTGATGATGAGGAATATGGATACCCATTCATGCAAAAAGGAGCAATTATTGGCGGGCTTGTTGGCAAAAACGTAGTGCAGTACTGAAATCAGTTATGAAACACAACGATCCATCAAAAGAACGATCCTGAATCCTGCATGAAATCGGCTTTGCCGTGCGGAAAATCCGGTGCTTTTCCGCCGTCATTTTTTGATCAAACATGATTTAATTCTCATATTCCAAAAAAACGGGCCGGTGCCCTGTAAAAGCATTACGGTGTCCGATAAACTTAAATAGAAAGCGGGCATTTTTATCCCGGAAATTATTAAGCAGGGGATTACAGAGGTGGGCTATGTTGCCGTTTGAAGAAGCGCGGGAAGTCAGAAAATCCATATTGAGCTATATCGCAAGTCAGTATCCCGTTTCCGATCCTGCAGTCAGGAAGAAGTTCGGGGCCTTTCTTGAGCATCCGGAGGAGGGGCTTTTCAACGATTTCTCGATATCCCTGGGGCTTCCATTCAGACAGATTTCGGATGCGGAGTGCCGGGAACTCCGGGATTATCTCAGAGTTCTCCCCGGTTTTGTGCCGTACCGCCACCAGGCTGAAGCATTCCGGCGTCTTGGTTCCTGGAATTACCGGACTGATACTCCCCGGTCTCCGGAGCCGGTTCTTCTGGCCACCGGTACCGGCTCCGGAAAAACCGAAGGCTTTCTCTATCCCATCCTGGATTACTGTCTCCGGGAGAATCAGAAGCATCACCGGAAAGGGGTGAAGGTCATTATCATGTACCCCATGAATGCCCTGGCCACGGATCAGGCACAGCGTCTGGCCCGGGAAATCATGAGACTCCCCCGGGATGAAAACGGGAATCTTCCGGTTACGGCCGGACTTTTAATCGGAAACGGCCGTCCCTCCGGGAGAACCCTCGGCAAAAATGCCAGAAAGAAAAGCATTCCCCCTCAGGTGACTCCCGAACTGCCCCGGGACATGGGGGAGGATCATATTATCGAGAACCGGGATGCCATTCTCGATACCGTGCCGGACATTATTCTTACCAACTTCAAAATGCTGGATCGGGCCCTTACCCTGCGGGAGTATCATGACCTCTGGACCGGCAATGTTCCGGAACGAATCCCCGGGAGCACCGAAACCGGGTCTTCGGAAGAACCGGAATTTTCTCCGTGCCTGAAATTCCTGGTACTGGACGAAATCCATACCTATGACGGGGCCCAGGGCAGTGACGTTGCCAACCTTATCAGGAGACTTAAGCTGAAGCTCGGGCTATCCCGGGGGCAGCTCTGTCCCGTTGGCACCTCGGCCACCATGGGAAGCCCCGAGGATGTTATCTGCTATGCCCGGAAACTGTTCGGCGAGGAGTTTTCCCGGGACTCCGTGATTTTTGAGAACCGGGTCTCCCCTCAGGAATTCCTGGGCCGGGAGGATGTTTCTTCGGAAAATACCGTGAACCTTGCGGCCGTTACGGATCCCGGACTTGCCCCGGAAGGCATGATCTCCTGCAGCGTTTCTGATTGCCTGACTTCCCGCGATGTTTTTCTGGACCGGCTTTCCCGCATCTGGCTTCCGGATTACGAAAAGGAGTTCCCGGAACCTTTGACCGCGTTAAAAGTTCCCGATTCTCCTGACTGTTCGGAATCTTCGGAGAATCTTTCCGGAGAAATTGTGAGAAGGGCGGTTTTCCGGGGAAAATGTCTTAAGGGGAATCCGCTTTTCCGGATTATTTTGGGTCTTGCCTCCGCCGGTTCTGTTTCATTCGGGGATCTTTGTTCCGGGATCCGGGACAGTCCGGAGTTTGTTTCCCTGATCCGCTGGAGCCGGAATTCCGGGGATCCCGGAACCGGAGGTGCCGGCGGTTCTGTCAGTGCTGACCTTCGTACTTTTGCGGAAACCGTGACGGGGCAGTTTCTGGACCTTATTGCGGGATCCCTCGCTGAAGGCTCCTCTCCGGAACGGCAGCATCCGTTTCTCTTTAACCGGGTAACCATGTGGGTGCGGGAGCTTTCCTCGGTGGCCCGGGAGGTTTCCAGACTGCCCGGATTTGTATTTGTGAGAAGGTCCCGGAATTCCGGAACCGCCGCCCCGATGCCCTCCGCACTGCCGTTCTGGTGCTGCCGGAAATGCGGAGGATCCGGATGGGTGACACTTCGGGACGAAACCGGAGATGAATTTTCCAGGGATTTCCGGCGCATCGGCAAGGCCTTCATGGCCCGGGACAAGGAAGTGCGTCTCCTGGTACCCATGAACACTCCCGGGGATCGGGAGTTTGCCGGGAAGTATGCCGATCTTCCGGAGCTGGAGATTTCCTATAAGGCTCCCGAGACCGACGGCGCGAGACTGGGCGGGGCCGGCTGTACGGTATTCGGCAGGATGAGAATCCGAAGCACTGATCTCAGGTTTGATCGGGAGGACAGCTTTAACAGCTATCTCCGGGATCCCCGTTTTGTCAATGTGGAGGAGGCCTGGACAAACTGGGTTCCGGTATACGAGTATTCGTTTACCGCCAAGGAGAACGGGGTTGAAAGGTTTGTTCCGAAGTGTCCCTTCTGTCTGGCCCGGGATACCGTATCCATTGCCGGATCCCACGTTTCCTATCTTTCCGCGACAGCTCTCAATGCCGTCATGAGCAGCGCTGCCGACAGTACGGATCCGGATTCCCGAAAGCTTCTGGTGTTTTCCAATGCGGTGCAGAATGCCACCTTCCTGTCAGGGGTTTACGAGGACAGAAGCTACCGGTTCTGTTTCCGGAAGGCCATGGCGGAATGTTTTGCATTATGGCGAAAGGAGCATGCTGCTTCCGGATCTCCGGAGTCGGGCGCCTCATCCGGAATTCCCGGGCTCTCCCTCAGACAGTTTTCCCGGGACTTTATCAGTCATTTTGAAAAACAGTACGGCTGTTCCGATTCCGAGCTTTCACAGGATTTCATTTATAATTTCCGGCCGCCCATGGAGCCCATGAGATTCAGATTCGAGGAGATTCCGGAAGAGTCTCCCGAAGACCGCGGACGGTTTAAAAAAGCCTTCCTGAACCGCATGGAGTGGGAATGTGTCAATGAATTTGCAGGGGGCAGCGATGACGGCCGCTCCCTGGAGATCTCCGGCACTCTGGCAGCGGGTTTTGATCCGGAAATGGTGCGGACGGCAGCTTCCCTGATTCAGGAGAGACTGTATGCATCTCCGGAGCTTTCCGGCTTTGATTCATTTGAAAAAATCCGGGACGAAAGGAGACTGGCAGGTTTTATCGAAAGCATTTTGCAGCGCTTCCGCATCCGGGGGGTCATTGACAATCCCTATATTGCGCCGTTCCGGGACAACCGGATTCAGGACGTGTATTCCTATCGCCTGAAAACTTCGGGCTCGGGAGATGATGCCGGTCCGGATCGGTTCCATGAGCTCACTCCGAAATTCAATTTCTATAATTTCCCGAGAATTGCCGTTGTGGATGACGACCGGGTCAGGAATGACAAATTCGGCTTTTTCGAGACTTTGAAGACCAATGAGTCCTCCCGCTATTATGAGCTGTTTTACCGGGCTTTTGTTCACGGCGAGGAGTTCAGGACCGTCAATCTCCCGCATTATATTCAGGAATTCTACCGGGAGCTTCTGGAGGTCATGACCGAAGCCGGGCTCCTTCAGAAGCTTAATGCGGGCGTTATCGGCGACGATCCGGCTCTGTATGTGATTTCGCAGGATGCCGTGCTGCTTTCCGAAAAGGCGGATGTGAGATACTGCCCGGCATGTCTTTACCGGGAGCGGGTGCCGGAGTTTTCCCGGAACCCGGATTTCCGGATCTGTCCCAATCTTAAAAAGCATGAACCGGACGGGAACCGGAGTCCGGATCGGGACTGTCTTCTGGAGAAACTTCCTGAAGATAATTGCGGGGAGGACTATTACCGGGATCTCTATACCTCCGGTTACCGCTGCCGCATTAATGCCAGGGAGCATACCGGGCTTCTGGATCGCAGTGTCCGGGAGAATATCGAGGACTCCTTCAGGAGTTCCGGGGCTCCGGGGGCGGTGAATGTTCTTTCCGCCACCTCCACCCTGGAGATGGGTATTGACATCGGGGATCTGAACACGGTGTTTCTGGCCGGACTTCCGGATTCCGCCGCCGGATACCTTCAGAGAATCGGCCGCGCCGGCCGTGCTTCGGGGAACTCCCTTGTGGTGAACTTTGCCCGTTCCTCATCCAAATATGATCTTTATGCCTTTGAGAATCCCGGATATCTCACGGACGGGCAAATTGTTTCCCCGGGCTGCTATCTGAAATCCCCGGATATTCTTAAGAGACATTTTCTGGCCTTTTGCTTTGATCGGGCGGCTCTGGAAAGCTTTGCCCCGGGCGAGGCATCTCCCTGTCTTCCCGGGATCTTCAGCGTGAAAGACGGACGCATGCCGGCCTTTGTTTCCGGAATCTCCGGGTATATTTCCAAAAACCGCGATGATCTCCTCCGGAAATTCCGGGAAGTCTGTATCAGGGAATCCGGGGAAGAAAATCCTGAGAGCCTCCGGGAAACGGAAAAGGCCTTTGAGGAGCTGGAACGGCAGGTATCCTCCGGAATGCTTGTTGCCGCCGTTACTGATGCCTTCGCCGGACTTATTTCCAAAATTGCCTGCCTGAATACCCGAAAGGACTGTTATCTTGAGGAACGCAACCGGGCTGAAAAGAGCTGTGACAAATTCCGGCTCCGCAGCATGAATGCGTACCTTGCCGCCGTCAATGACAAAATCGGGAAACTGGCGGAGCAGGACGCGCAGGGATTCCTGGCGGAGCAGGGGCTTTTGCCGAACTATGCCTTCCCCGAAAAGGGGGTTACCCTGACCGGGGAAATCCTGGACTTTTCGGAAAGGGCGAACGGAAAGAATCTGTCCTCCGAAACCTTCACGGTGACGGAGCCTGCGGAGAATGCCCTGACCGCTTTGGCCCCCGACAACACCTTCTATTTCAATCATCACCGCATGACCGTGCTGGGAATCGATCCCGCAGCCTTTATTTCCGACAGCAAAAAGAAAGTCTTTACCCCGTATCGCTACTGCAATGTGTGCGCTGCCCTGGCTCCGGCAGGAACTCCGGAGTTTGACGGCAAAACCTGCCCGAAATGCGGAGATCCGAACTGGGAAAACAACCGTCATCTCTTTATGAACATGCCGGACATGGTAAGCGAGATGCTCCGGGAGGATGCCAGCCTTCTGGGACGGAACCGGGAGGAGCGGGAGCAGGAGCATTATATTGTCAAATCCCATTTTGATTTTGATTATTCAGGTCCCCGGCTTTCCTTCAGTCTTCCGGAAACCGGCTTCGGGGCGGAGTTTTTCGGAAGGATTACGCTTCGCATGGCAAATTACGGCAATGCCCGGGAGATTACGGACGATCCTGATGCCGTCGTGGACGGGGAAAAGGTTCCGCGCATGGGGTTTGTGGTATGCACCTCCTGCGGCAAGGCCACCTCTCTCTGGAATTTTCACCGGGACATGAGAGCCCGGCGGGAACAGGGGGAGCGGGGCACGGCACCGAAATCCCGCGGCTTTGCCCGGCCTGAGGATCTCCATTTCAGGTTCTGCAGGTGTGCTGACAAAACGGAACCGGATGCGGTGATCCCCGGCACGGACCGTCGGGTGTTTGCCGAAACCTATCTCCTTCGGGAGCTTAACACCGAGGGAGTCAGAATCCGGCTTCCGAATTTTGCCAGTCTTACGGGGAATATCTCAAATTTCCGGCATCTCATCATGGCCGGAATTCGCCTTGGCCTCAAATCCTGGTTCCGGGGTTCCCCCGATCACCTGGCGTTTGATTTCTGCTCCGAGAATGCCGAAAGCGTTCGGAACGAGTACATCGTCATCTATGACCGGGTTCCGGGAGGTACCGGGTATCTCAGGGAGCTCTGTTCCAAAAATCCCGCCACCGAAAAGCTGGTGTTCCTGGAAATTCTGGAAAAGGGGCTTCAGGCTCTCAGAGACTGTTCGTGCGAGGACGGCTGTTATTCCTGCGTGTACCATTACGGATCCCAGGTCAGGGGAACACTTTCCAGAAGCAGGGCCGTCATGATCATGGAGGCTCTTGTGAAGATTGCCGGATCTTCCGGGTTCCGGGAGTGCCGTTCGGGACGGGGGCTTTCCGACCTGGGGGCCGAGGATCCCTGCGACAGTATTTTCGAGGCCAATTTTGTGGAGCTTATGCAGGAGATCGCCGAGGATCATCAGGATAGCTTCGGGGAATGCCGGGATCCCTCTGGTACCGTTATGAACGGGGTCTGGATCTGGGAGGGGCGCCGCGAGGAACATCCTTCGGGCAGTGCTGTCAGAGTCATTGAGTTCCGCTACCGCATTACCCAGCAGGCGGATCCGGAGGGACTTCATGTCAGAGGATCCCCCCTGACCCGGCCGGATTTTCTGTTCGAGCCGGAGGAATACTGTGTTATCGAGAACGGGGAAAGAAGGACCCCGGATCTCCGTGCGCTTTACAGGATCGCTCTTTATCTTGACGGTTACCGGTATCACGGAGATCTGTACCGGGGGGAGGTAAGGTTTTTCAAAGATCTGGCTATCCGCGAGGCATTGAGAAAGGGCAACCGTTACCGGGAGGAACAGTATCTTCCGTGGACCATGACCTGGAACGACCTGTCCGGGCGAACCCCGGGGGTGCTTCCCGGGCTTCTCAGGCAACCGAAATTTCCGACGGAGGATCAGTTTGCCCGACATTTCCGGAGCGACTTTGCCGAAACCCGAAAGGAAATTCTGGCCCTGAACACTTTTTACGGTAACAGCGGCCGGAGCACCATGAATCCGTTTTCGGAACCGGTGGATCAGTTTCTGTTTGTGCTTTTGCATCCCGAGCCCGAGTATCTGAAGAGAATCTTCTTTGATCTTCTGTGGGGAATGACCGAGCCCGGGGCCAGTGCGTCTCTTGTTCTGGCCGACAGTGTTACCGCGGCGCCGTATCTGGCCCCGGATCGGCTTATGGAAAGAAAACAGGCCTGTCAGCAGGCAATTCAGGAGGATCGAAGCAGAATGTCGGGACTGTTCTCCGGACGCTATCTGACACTGCTGTCGGGGAACGGCCAGAGCAAGGATCGGGAACTTCCCCCGACTGAGGTGCCTCCGGTGTGGTTTTCCCGGGGACCCGATGCGGTTCCGGAGCCCTACTGCATAAATGTCAGGATGAATTATCCGGGAACCCCGGTTTCCGTGCATAAGCCGGTTACCGATGCCGGGACCCCGGAATGCGGTCTTGCTCGCACTGCCTGGGAAACCTTCTGGCAGCTCTACAACATGTTTGCCATCCTGCCCAGATATCATGAGGCGGCCGGCGAAGAACTTCCCGATGACGGTTCCGCCCCGGCCGGGCACGAGCCGGCGGAGCCTTTCGGATATACCATTGAGAATCTTCAGAACTTCTTTGTGATTCCTCCGGGCATTGTTCCCGCAAGGAATCAAAGCTGCACTCCCGAGGCCCTGGAGGATAACTACGGCGGGGATCTTATGGAGGTCATGACGCTTCTGGCGGATACCGGCCTTCTGGGCCCCGGTTTTACCTGCGGGCACGGCATGGAGCTCGAGGGACACTATGCGGAATTTATTTCGGAATCTCTGAAGCTTGCGGTGGCTCCGGATGCGGAATCCCGGGACTATTTCGGGCAGCAGGGCTACTGTCTCGTGCTCAGCAATCATACCGATGAGGGCAAAACCGTCAGGAATACGGTTACCGGACTCCGGGCCAGAAATTACCGCGTGGTGCTGTCATGCGATTTTACCCTTGAAATGATTCTTAAAAAGAAAGAACAGAAGCCGGAAAACTGATTCCGATGAAGGCTGTCCGGAAAGGTCATCCTGTGAGACGGGTATCCGGAACAGCTCCGTCTGCGTATTATTGATTCTGAACGAGGAAACAGAATGAGCGAGAGAACGATTAATGTAACGGATATCTTCAGTGATGCGCTTTCCATTGCCACGCCCAGGGTACGGGGAAGCTATATGTCCGTAAGCTCCATGCTGATGCAGATTGACGACAGGGAGCTTCAGCAGTATGCCAGCGGCGATGCCGATGCCATCGGCGTGGCGATTTATACCATGCCGGTTCCCGGTGTTCCCGGCTGGGATTTTCTGGCAGGGCGGATTTCCGACGCCTTTGTGCTCATCTATGTGGATACCACCGACAGGGTAAAGGCCTGGCGGACCAGCCACCGTATTGTATGGAATGCGGATATTCAGGAATTCCAGCTCTCAAAGACCTTTAAGCTTACGGGAATTTCTGCCGGGGCGCAGAAAGCTCCGAAGCCGGAGCAGAAATCTCAGGACACAGCCGGAACCGAAATTCCTGCGGAGCCGGAATGTGATTTCCTCAGGAAACTCTCGGACGAGGAGCTGGCAGCACTGGGCGTGGCCAGGGATCAGTTCGATCTGGTAAGGGGCATAACCGGGGAATCCGGGCTGGACAGCTACCGGGAATTTCTTCCGGACGGCGTTTACGAGCGTCTTCGGGATATCCTCTCCGGAGATGATACGGCGGAGAACATTATCTTTGAAATCCGGCAGAGTCTGGTGAAGGATAACAACGTGGCCAGACAGCTGGAGGAAAGCCCTCTGGCCGGGAGGCATATTTCCAGCTGCACGGATCCCGTTATTCAGAAGTTCCTGCTTTCCAGCAGCAGGGAATCCTTTGACAAGTGGACGGTATTTCTGCATCCGTCCCAGCGGAAGTATGTTTCTCAGAACTATAAGGGGTCATTCAAGCTCAGCGGCGGTGCCGGCACCGGCAAGACCGTGGTGGCGCTCCACCGGCTCTCCCGCATGATTGGGGAGAACCGGGATGACCGGAAGCGGCTTAAGTACATTACCTTTACCAACACCCTCACTGACAATGTCAAGGGACTGCTCCGCAAGCTGGACTGCGGGACTCCGGACAAGTACGTCAATACTGTGACCAAGGTGCTTAACGAGCTGGCGAGAAATGAATTCCGGGTTATTGAAAAGCAGGAGCATTTCTTCCATAGCGATATCGAAAGAAAAGAGCTTCTGGATACTGCTGTCAGAAGTGTTCTGGACGGAGAAGGCACCCCGGAGGATTCCTGGATCACGGCGGATTTCATCAGGGACGAGTATGACCAGGTGATTGTGCCCCGGAGTGCGGAGACCGAGGATGCCTATCTCTCCGTGAAGCGGGAGGGCCGCGGCCGCCGCAAACTGACCCGGGCGGATCGGAAGAAAATCTGGAAAATTGTGTCAAAGTACAATGATCTCAAGCAGAGCAAGAGCCTTGTTGACTATTCGGAACTTTTTGCGCTGGTAACGGAGGAGCTTAACAAGCCCGGTGCGGTAAAACCCTACACCAACATTATCGTGGATGAGTTTCAGGATCTGGACGAGCTCAGGCTGCGTTTTGTGAGAGCACTGGTGCCGCCGGGCGAAAATGATATTTTTCTGACAGGGGATCCCTACCAGTCCATATACGGCGGCAGAAAAATCAGATTTGCCAATACCGGAATCAATGTCAGAGGACAGTCCCGGCAGCTTAAGGTCAATTACCGCACCACCGAGGAAATCAAGAAGGTGGCGGTGACCGCCGTGGAGACTCTGGACTGCGGAGACGGCGAGGACGGAAAGGAATCTCTCAGGGGATATTATTCGGTAATGCACGGGGACAGGCCGGAGTACTGGTTTTATAAAAGCGAGGATGATGAATTCAATGATATCGTCGCGGCGGTAAAACAGCTCAGGGAAAATCCGGAATATGCCAACTGGTCAGTCTGCATTACGGCCCTGACCAACAAAAAGGTGCAGGCCATCAGGGAGCGTCTGAAAGAAAACGGTATTGAGGTCGTTCAGGAAAATGCCAAAGGGTATCAGATGGTGGAGCAGGGCAAAATCTACGTCAAGACCATCCACAGCGTCAAGGGACTGGAATTCGGGGCGGTGTTTGTTTCCGGCATCAATTCCAAAATCAATCTGTATTACACGGATGATGAGGATACAAAGGAAATAAAGCAGGAGCAGTTCAAATCCCTGGTATATGTGGCCCTTACCAGAGCCGTCAAGTATGCCCGGGTATCCGGAAATGCCTACCGCCGGGCGGAGCCGTACCCGGGACTGCAGGCGGTTCTGATAAGAAAGTAGCCAGAAACTTGGCTGGAGGGGAATATCCGGACAGGCAGTGTCGGAGAAGAATGTCTCATAAGGTCCTCCAAAACTGTTCCTGGTGAAATGTTCTGACAGTGTGATGCTGAAGTCTCGTATTTACAGCAGGCATTTCAGGCAGGCTTCTGGGCCAGAATACCTGCGGTAGAAGCCGCCGGCAACTGTTTAATCATTTTCATTCGGATGTTTTGCTGCGATTTGTAATGATACCGGAACCGAAATAATTCCTGTAATGCATGATTGTTTCTGGAGCAGTTACTGGTACGATTTCGCATTCCTGACGTTTTGTGTAATTTCGGAGTCAGTTTATAAGCTTGGGAGACGCTAACGACGCAATCTTTTATAACACCTGTAACTATTTTGTGCTCATTGAGCAATCTTTCTCGAGAGGTATTTCTGATCAGGATTTCATCATTGTTCGCATTTTTTTCAGCAGAGTCGTTGGAATTTTGGAATGATGACATAAGGTCGGATTTTGTTAAGTGATTTGAGAAATTGTAACTGTGTTTTATGTTTGTTGCTGGATGATTTTAAAATTAAGTTATTTATTGATTTGTGCCAATTCGCTGGAAGTATGTTTATACATTAACAAGTATGTTCATTGTGCAAATGTTATTCGTTGTTGACATTAGTTGAAAATAGTTCTCCATTTCTGTAAAAATATCAATCAGATAAATTTTATTTGTTTTAAAGATTTTTTATTGACTTTTTGCAGCGGTTTAAGTACAATATGCACAATGGTACATCAGTAAGTAATATGGTTGTAGGAGACTTCTGAGAATGTTGGATGCCGGACACGAGTTGAATGCTAACAGGGAGTATAAAGACAGACTTTTCAAATTCATTTTCGGAAATCCGGAAAACAAGAAATGGACGCTTAGTCTTTACAATGCTGTAAACGGATCTTCGTACACAAATCCTGAGGATATTAAGATAACAACTCTGAAGGACGTTATCTATATGAATATGAGAAATGACGTCTCATTCCTCATTGCAAATACAATGAATTTTTACGAATCCCAGAGTACCTATAACCCCAATATGCCTATGAGGTATCTGATTTATGCGGGGATGGTATATTCTGCTTATGTGAACGATGATGAACATGACATCAATATGTACAGTACCCGGCAGCAGAAGTTTCCGGTTCCGAAACTGGCTTGTTTTTACAATGGCAAAAAGGAAACAGAAGATGTAACAATACAGTATCTTCGGGATGCCTTTCCGGATAATCTCCCTGAAAATATGGAACCGGATATTTTCATAAGGGTAAAGATGATCAATATAAACTACGGAAAGAACAGGGAACTCTTAAATGCCTGTTTGCCGCTCAGAGATTATTCACTGTTTATCCATGAAATTCGAGAAATTCTCGCCAAAAACAAGGATATGACTATGGACAGAGCTATCGGTTTGGCAATTGATAAATTACCAAAAGATTCTTTAATC
>Ga0310695_10011827_pt1 | contig 12375 bp, 7 predicted proteins | sample RumenRJG_04DNA_FD_203882 | JGI IMG/M metagenome (GOLD analysis project Ga0310695, IMG submission 203882) | Bovine rumen microbial communities from Lethbridge, Alberta, Canada - RJG_04 (v2) (version 2) | ecosystem: Host-associated > Mammals > Digestive system > Stomach > Rumen | place: Canada... | reverse complement strand
TGGCAACGATCATCTGGGGCTTCGGACAGATGGACTCGCTGCTGATGAATAAGGTGAGTACCACTTCAGCCAACATCCTGCTGATGACGATTATCATCGCTTTCATCGTAGCAGGCATGCGCCACAAAGTGAATGTATATGATGCCTTTATCGAGGGTGCAAAAGAGGGTTTCTCGACAGCTGTACGAATCATCCCCTACCTGGTGGCTATTCTCGTTGGAATCGGCGTTTTCCGTGCCTCTGGCGCAATGGATATGCTGATCGACGGCATCAGATGGGGCGTAGAAGCCTGTGGTGCCAACAGCGACTTCGTGGGAGCACTGCCCACAGCACTGATGAAACCCTTGTCAGGTAGTGGTGCCCGTGGTATGATGGTAGATGCAATGACTACCTATGGCGCTGATTCGTTTATTGGTCGTCTGAGTTGTATCTTCCAAGGTTCTACGGATACAACCTTCTATATCCTCGCTGTCTATTTTGGTAGTGTGGGCGTGGTGAAGACGCGTCACGCTGTGGCTTGTGGCTTGCTGGCAGACCTTGCTGGTGTCATCGCAGCCATCGCTATTGCATACTTATTCTTCAGTTAGACTATGGCAAATCTGAAATCATTAGCAAAAGATACAGCCATCTACGGCCTCTCAAGCATCGTAGGCAGATTCTTGAATTATCTGCTTGTGCCACTTTATACGCATTACATGCCCAAGGACTCAGGCGACTATGGTGTGAGTACGAACATCTACGCCTATACAGCACTCATCCTCGTGTTGCTGACCTTCGGCATGGAGACCACCCTCTTCCGATTTGCCAACGATGGCAAGTACAAGCCTGACACCGTATTATCCACAGCGATGGCTACCGTAGGCTCGCTCACAGCAGTCTTCCTGCTGCTAATCTTCGGTTTCATCGGACCTATCAGTGGCGCACTTGGTTACACTGAGCATCCAGACTATCTGCTGATGATGGCTGTCGTGGTGGCCCTTGATGCCATTCAGGCCATCCCCTTCAGTTATCTGCGTTTCCAGAAACGGGCCATCCGCTTTGCATCGCTGAAGATGCTGTTTATCGTGCTGAACATCGCCATGAACGTGATCTACTTCGTGGTGCTGGGTAAAACCTCTGTGTTCTACGTGTTCTTTATCAATCTGCTCTGCACGAGCCTCATCACCTTCTTCTTCCTGCCCGATATGTTCCGTATCCAATGGAAGTTCGATGGGCAGCTGCTGAAGACGATGTTCAGCTATTCGTGGCCTATCCTGGTGCTGGGCATCGCAGGAATCCTGAATCAGGTGGCTGATAAGATCATCTTCCCACTGGTATATCCTGACGAGGCCCAAGCCAATGTGCAGTTAGGGATCTATGGCTCATGCGTGAAGATCGCGATGATTATGGCCATGATCACCCAGGCCTTCCGCTATGCCTACGAGCCCATTGTGTTTGCCAAGAGTAAGGATGCCGATAAGACGGAATATTACGCCACAGCCATGAAGTATTTCATCATCTTCACCCTGTTGGCTTTCCTTTGCGTCATGGGTTGGATGCCTGTACTGAAATACATTATCGGCGCCGACTATCGCGAAGGATTGGGCGTCGTACCCATTGTGATGATGGCAGAGATCTTTATGGGTATCTACTTCAACCTCTCGTTCTGGTATAAACTGATTGATAAGACCATCTATGGCGCATGGTTCTCATTGGTAGGCTGCATTGTGCTTTTTGCCGTGAACATCCTGCTGATCCCCACCTACGGTTACTGGGCTTGTGCCTGGGGAGGCTTTGCAGGCTATGGCACAGCGATGATACTGAGCTATATCATAGGTCAGAAAAAGAATCCCATCCCCTACCCGTTGAAGAGCATCACTCTTTACTTCATTACTGCGATGGTAGCTTTCGCTTTGATGATATGGGGAGAAAACTATCTGCCCTCATGGGGCTCATTCCTCTTCAGCAATCTGATGATCTTAGGCTTTGTGGCCCTCATCATCAGATACGACCTCCCACTTGCCAGATTTAAATCAAAAAAGTGCTAGATTTAAATGTAACAATTGCCAGCATTAAATGTAGCAAAAAATAGAATTAATAGAAATATGAGAAAATTACTTGTCTTACTGTTCGCTTTTCACTTCTCTCTTCTCACTTCTATGGCTGATGAGGGAATGTGGACATTGTACAACCTGCCTAATGCCGTCTATGAGACGATGAAGCAGGAGAACTATGAGTTGCCCTATGGTGCCTTGTATCAGGGTGAGGACGCTGTGAAGAACTGCGTGGTGAACTTTGGCGGCTTCTGCTCTGGTGTAGTCGTATCGCCTGATGGACTCGTGTTTACCAACCACCATTGTGGTTTCGAGGCCATCCGCTCCCATTCCACCGTTGAGCACGACTATATGCTGAACGGCTTCGTATCCAACTCCTACGAAGAGGAATTGCCCAACGAAGGACTCTTCGTGAGCTTTATGATTGAGCAGAAAGACGTGACGGCTTATCTGGACTCTCTTGGATTGAATACGCTCATCGAAGCAAAACGTGCCCAGTTTGTCGATTCCATCGAGAATGTGATGCAGAAAGACATCCGTCAGCAGGATTCAACACTCCGTGTGGAAATCAAGCCCTACTATGAAGGTAATGCCTACTATCTGACCACTTATCGCGACTATAACGATGTGCGCCTCGTATTCGCCTTGCCCAAATCGATGGGAAAGTATGGTGGTGAGACAGATAACTGGATGTGGCCTCGTCAGACGTGTGACTTCAGTGTGTTCCGTATCTATGTGGATCCCAAGACTGGTGGCCCAGCTGAGTACTCAAAGGACAATGTACCGATGAAAGCTAAGAAATGGGCACCCGTATCGCTGCAAGGCTATGTACCAGGCTCGTTCTCGATGACCATTGGTTTCCCTGGTAGCACCAGCCGTTATCTCTCCAGCTATGGTATTAAAGAGCGCCGCGATGCTGAGAATACACCCCGTTACCAGACCCGTGAGATCAAACAGGACATCATGCTGCGCCACATGCGAGCTGACGAAGCTGTGCGCATCAAGTACGACTCGAAGTATGCCTCCAGCTCCAACTACTGGAAGAACTCTATTGGCATGAACAAATGTATCGATTCCATCGGACTGATTCAGCAGAAAGCAGCTTATGAGCAGAAGATCCGCCAATGGGTGGACTCTACTGGTTATCTGAAAGACAAGCTCGACTTCGATCTGCTGCAGCGCCTCTATGAGAAGCGCTTCAATGCCGTTCGTGCTGTGACCTACTTTTACGAAACCTTCTCTGGTCGTATCAGCGAGTTGACACGCAGAGCCCTCCGTTCGCAAAATGGTGCTGTTATCAAGGGTAAGGATGGGAAACCTAAGACCTATTATATTGAGTTCAAAGACAACAGCGACGAATGGGACTATGATACTGATCGTGAGATTCTTGCTGCCCTGCTAAAGAACTATCGCGAAAAGGTGGAGATCAAATACCAGCCTGACTTCTACAACGTGATAGACCACGACTTCAAGGGTGACTATGAGAAGTTTGTGGAATATCTCTACAAGAAGTCGATGCTGATGAAGAACAACAAGAAGATCTACATCAACAAAAAGAGCTTCAAGAAGGATCCTGCTGTGGTATATGGTGAGAGTGTCCGCTCAGTCCTTTTTGATATCCTTGATGCCATTGACAACGATACCATCGATATTCAGGAGCGTTATCTCTGTGCAGCCAAACTGCGTATGGAGGAAGATATGCCTAACTACAGCGATGCCAACTTCACCATGCGCCTCAGTTACGGACAGGTGGGTGAATATCTGTTGGGAGGCAAGCCCTCAGGTTACTACACTACTGCCGAGAGCATCGTAGAGAAGATGAAACAAGGTGAGGCAGGCACCATCGACTATGAGGCTGAGCCCATCATGAAGGAACTGCTCTCAGTAAAGGACTTTGGCAAATATACTGATAAGACCACAGGAAAGATGCATCTCTGCTTCCTCTCAAACAACGATATCACTGGTGGTAACTCTGGTTCGCCGATGTTCAATGGTAAGGGAGAACTCATTGGTTTGGCCTTTGATGGTAACTGGGATTCACTTTCTTCCGACATCTTCTTCGATCGACAGCTGGCCCGTTGCATTGGTGTAGACATCCGTTATGTGCTCTACATGATGGAGAGCTGGGGCAAGGCAGATCGCTTGCTGAAGGAAATTAACGCCAAATAAAAAAAGGCAAACACGAAAAAACCAAAGACCAGATGAAGAAACTAATAATGTTATTACTGATGACTATCCTCTGCTTGAGTGTTCAGGCAGAGGATCAGTCGAAACATATTGACCTCAGTGGCACCTGGCAGTTCGCTTTAGACCGCAAAGGCAACATTAAGCCTGATGCGATCCTCACAGAGACGATTCTGCTGCCAGGCACTACGGATACGAACAAAAAAGGCGATTTCACCGCTAAAAGCGAAGAGACCACCCATCTTACGCGCCCTTGGTCGTATAAAGGCAGAGCGTGGTATCAGCGTGAAGTGGAGATTCCTACGAGTTGGAAAGGTAAACCCGTCTATCTCTTCTTAGAGCGCACAAAACCTTCAGAGGTCTATATCGATGGCAAATTGGTTGGTTCATCGAACGACATCTCTACCCCTCAGGTGTTCAACCTCACGAAAGTACTGAAGCCAGGTAAGCACCAGTTGAGTATTATGGTGGATAATGGCAGTGACGTACCAGAGCAGATCTATGCCAACAGTCATGCCTATACAGAGGACACCCAGACCAATTGGAACGGAATCATCGGTAAAATCGAACTTTCTACAGAACTACCCACGGCAGAGACTCCCAAGAAGATACACCCTAACTTCAAGGAATTCCACATCGAGGGTCAGCATTTCTTTGCCAATGGGCATCAGATCTTCCTGCGTGGCAGACATGATGCCTGTGTATGGCCCCTGACAGGACATGTGGCGATGGACCTCGATGCTTGGCGAGAGTACTTCGACACCTGTGAGGCCTATGGTCTGAACCATGTGCGCTTTCACTCCTGGTGTCCGCCAGAGGCTGCTTTCGCTGCTGCTGATGAGTGTGGCATCATCCTTCAACCAGAACTACCCTTCTGGGGTGATTTCAACGATAAGGACACGGTGCTGATGAAGTTCCTGCATAAAGAAGGAGAGAACATTCTGCGCACTTATGGTCACCATCCCTCCTTCCGAATGTTTGCCTTGGGTAATGAACTCTGGGGTAATATCGATAAAATGGCTGAATTCATCGCCGATTTCCGTCTGATTGCACCAGATAAGCTCTATACTTTTGGCTCCAACTACTACCTGGGGTATCAAGGTGTGAAGCCAGGTATGGATTACTTCACGACATGTCGTGTAGGTGGGGAAGGCTGGGGCAACTACAACACCCATACCCGTGGTTCTTTCTCCTTTGCCGATGCAGCCGATGGTGGTATGATCAACCACTTCTACCCCAACACGATGATGAACTTCGAGGAAGGTTGTAAACTGGCCTTCCCAGAGGGAAGTGCCTGGACAAAGGCCGTACCTGTGATCTCACACGAGACGGCACAGTTCCAGACCTATCCAGACTTCGATGAAATCAAGAAATACACAGGTACGCTCTATCCTTATAATATGGAGGTATTCCGCTCTCGATTAGAGAAAGCAGGCATGTTGGATCAGGCAAAGGACTTCCATAGAGCCAGTGGTGCCTGGTCACTACAGCTCTACAAACAGGATATAGAAATGGATCTGCGCACGAAGAACATGGCGGGTTTCCAACTGCTTGACTTACAAGATTATCCAGGACAGGGATCCGCTTATGTAGGTATCCTCGATGCCTTTATGGAACCAAAGGGCCTCTGTACGGAAAGGGAATGGCGTCAGTGGTGTGCACCTGTCGTTCCTTTATTAGTAGCAGACCGCTTCTGTTTCACCAACAATGAGGGTATCCACGCCTGGATCCAAGTGGCAAACTATAGTGGCGAATCCCTCAATGGCAAAACTCTGCATTGGGAACTCACTGCGACAAGTCCTGTGAGTTCAGGGGAGTTCAAGCTACCTTCTACTGAGGGACTCTTCACAGCTGGAGAGCTTAACATTGACCTCTCTGCCTTCGATAAACCCACCAAGTTACAGCTCTGTCTTTCGATTGAGGATACAGAATTCTTTGGAGTACCTTATCACAACACCTACGATCTCTGGGTTTATCCCGCTTGGAGCGACCTGAGCAAACTCGAGAGTATGGTGACAGTGACGAATCAACTCGATGAACTGGCGATCAGCCAACTGGAAAAAGGCAAAAGCGTTCTGTTGATGCCTGAGGCAAACGACCTCTGTGTTGGTGGACTCTTCCAGACTGACTACTGGAACTTCCGCATGTTCAAAACCATCTCTGAGGGCAATAAGAAACCTGTATCACCAGGCACATTGGGTATCCTGACAGATCCCAACCATCCGATATTCCGCAATTTCCCCACAGAGGAACATACCAACTGGCAGTGGTTCCCAGTCATCAAGGCCAGCCATCCGATGATGCTCGACAATACAGGTAAGGACTACCGGCCCATCGTACAAGTGATTGACAACATCGAGCGCAATCACAAGCTCGGATTAATCTTCGAGTTTGCCGTTGGAAAGGGCAAATTGCTTGTTTCGATGGCAGACCTTGAGAGTGCAACCTCCTATCCAGAGGGACGCGCCTTCTATCGCAGCGTGTTGGAATATATGGTCTCCGACGACTTCGCGCCCAAGACACACATCACGTTAGAAGACTTCCAGAAGCTCATGACTACACCTGTCGTAGAAGGTAAGATTGGTGAACTGAACAACATCTCACCTTATTAATCATCAAAAAAGCCCCTTCAAAACGGGGCTTTTTACTTATTTCTTTTTCTTACGAGGCCTGCGCATCGCCCAGCCTTCTTCTGAGAAATCAGGCTCAGGGCCTTTCAGGTCACGAGGGGCCTTGCCCATCAGACTACGCCAGTCATCTTTCTTCTGACGCTTGGGCTGCTGAGACTTTTCTGATTTGCCAAGCTTACCACCCTCATCTGCATCATTGCAGCGAACGGTGCGCCCTTTATAGCGGATACCCGACAACTGAATCATCACTTTCTTGGCATCCTTCTCTGGTACCTCGAAATACGAGATGGTGTCAAGCAGGTCGATATGACCTACTTCCTGACGTCCGCCTACAAAACGGTTCAGCGTCTGCATCAGTTCACCAGGATAGAAACCGTCGCGCCTGCCAAGGTTGATAAAGAGACGCTTATAGCCCTTCGCAGCCTTATTCTGAAGCTTCTGTTTGTCGCTCTGGGGCTTCTTTTCCTTTGTCATGACCACCTTTTCGAGTTCTGGTGCGTCAGCATAGTAAGCCAAAAACTTGCCAAACTCCAGTGAAACAATCTTTTTGATCAGATCATCCTTGTCGATATACTCGAAGTAACGGTTGATATCCTGCATGAAGGGCGCAATCTCCTCATCATCCACATCCGTCTTCACAATCTGATCCATCACCTTGTAAAGCTGTTTCTTACAGATCTCCTCTGCTGATGGAATCTCTTCCTGCACAAACTGCTTGCCGATCTCCTTTTCGATGTTGCGGATCTTGAATTTCTCACGACTGTGCACGATAGAGATAGATGTTCCCTTCTTACCAGCACGACCTGTACGACCAGAACGGTGCGTATAATTCTCGATGTCATCGGGCAATCCGAAGTTGATGACATGGGTCAGGTCATCCACATCCAGACCTCGTGCAGCCACATCGGTAGCCACGAGTAACTGCGTCAGATGCTGTCGGAACTTCTGCATCGTCAGGTCACGCTGCTGTTGGGAGAGGTCGCCATGCAGCGACTCCGCATTATAGCCATCCTTAATCAGTTTGTCGGCTATCTCCTGCGTCTCTACCTTCGTACGGCAGAAAATGATGGCGAAGATACGGGGGTAGTAATCCACGATACGCTTCAAGGCCAGGTATTTATCCTTGGCATTCACCATATAATAGATGTGATTCACATTCTCTGCACCCTCATTGCGGCTACCAACCACAATCTCTTTGTAATCATGCAGATAGGTCTTCGCCACACGCTCCACCTCCTTACTCATCGTGGCAGAGAACATCAGGGTGCTGTGTTCAGCAGGCAGCGACTCGAAGATCTCGTTGATGCTGTCGGAGAAGCCCATATTCAGCATTTCATCGGCCTCATCCAGTACGATATTGCTAACCAGGTCGAGATGCACCTTCCCACGATGCATCAAGTCGATCAGACGTCCTGGGGTAGCCACGATGATCTGCACACCTTTCTTCAAGGCACGCATCTGGGGCTCAATGGCAGCACCACCATAGACGGCTTCCACATGAACGCCATCGATATACTTGGCAAAATCGCGGATGTCATCGGCTATCTGCAGACACAACTCACGCGTGGGCGAAAGTACCAGTGCTTGGGTATCCCTAAAGGAATTGTCGATCCTCTGCAGAAGTGGGATACCAAAGGCAGCAGTCTTACCTGTACCCGTCTGGGCCAAGGCAATCACATCCGTCCGATTCCCTAATAAATAAGGTATCACCTCCTCTTGCACAGGCATGGGCTGCACAAATCCTAACTCCTCAATGGCTATGCGAATCTCCTCGCAAACACCTAATTCTTCAAATGTCTTCATCAGATTTCTTCTATTTCGCTGCAAAGATACAAAAAAATACGCAATTACCCTCAAATAATTCGCGCGCGATGACATTTTATCGAAAAACTAAGAAATAATCGTTCAAAAGTTTGGAAATTAGTACCAAATTTAGTACCTTTGCCGTCAAATACAAAGGAATGGGAACAAAAGAAAAATTGGTTGAACGTTTTAAGAAGAAGCCCAAGGACTTTACATACGAAGAAACTATTGCGCTTTTGGCGCACTTCGGATATGAGGTTTATAATAAAGGGGCAACTTCTGGCTCTCGTGTTAGATTCAAGAATGAATCTTTGGGTGTCTACATTGATATTCATCGTCCCCATCCAGGCAGTATCATGAAAGAATGGATGATCAAGGCCATTTATCAGCACCTGAAGGAGTATGGGCACATTAAATAATTAGAGATATGGATTTTTTGGAGTACAAAGGTTATAAGGGTAGTGTAGAATATAGCAAAAATGACAACTGCCTGTTTGGAAAGGTTCAGGGAATGAGCAAAGCGTTGATTCTCTACGAAGGCAATACACTTGAAGAGTTGCGTAAGGATTTTGAAGATGGTGTTGACAGCTATCTTGAAACATGTAAAGCTGATGGAATAGAGCCGGCAAAGCCATATAGTGGGAGATTGAATCTGCGTATGTCATCAGAGCTTCATTCTCGTGTGGCAGCTTTTGTGGCCGCTACGGGTACCACTATCAACGACTTCATCAACAAAGCCATCAAGAATGAATTAAAGCATGCTTCATTGTTATAATGGAGAGGTTTTTTTATGGCGTCTGATCATAAACAGATGCCATTTCCCTTATCCATCTAATTACTTCCTTTCGTACATGTTCTGGCGATATGACTTCGACTTCGCTACTCATCGACAGGATATGCTGAATAAAGTCATAAGTAGGCATCAGCGTCACTTCAAAGATTGAATAGTCGCTATGCTGTTCCTCCAAAGGCAAATAGTATAATCAACGTGATTATGGTTGTAAGACATCCTCTCATAACATTCACTCCTTTTTTATTTAATAATAAGGTATATCAACCAGCTAAGCATCCTGCAGGTTATCAAAAAGGCGATAGCTCCAATGACCAAGCATAGTAAGGCTGGCCAGAGTGCTATACATTCCCAACGCTCAGACAATTCTTTTGTGGCTGACATAAAGGTAATACATGGCACTGGTGCAGCTGCAATACATAAAATCACAGCAATCCATTCGGCAATGCTCTTTCTTTTGTTCTTCTTATTCTCTTCCATAATTGTTACTTATCTTGTGATTTGCTTTCTACTCCTCCTAATTTCACAATACTGTCGTCTGAGCAACTCTGCACAATAAATCCCAGCAATACTCCATCCAATTGGGCCTGCAAAGATAGTCAGTCCCCTAAGTGCTTTTTCTCTATTCATACTTATTTTTTTTTAATTCTACAATAATCGATATCGGCAGCGAAATTAGTATAGAGGTATGCGAAATTCCCGCATACCTGAAAGAAAAAATAGCAAGGCTAGGCAGAATATATAAATTTGTATTTAAATACTTATGGATTTAGACCGTAATAACATACATGCCTACATGAAATAGCATAAATTGCCTATAAATACTGATTATAAGTTAAATTATAATTTACATATAATGCCACAAAAGCCTACATGAAGCATACATGTTTTTGTGACTTCCACGTAGGGCAGCAATATTTAGAACGAGGGTTTGCAACTTTTTTCCTTTAAGATGTGTATAAAATTCTCTAGAGAATTTTGGAGCTTCCTTACTGGAGAGAGATAACTAGCACGTTAGGCGTCATAAAATTCTCTTGAGAATTTTTCGGAGAGTATTAAGGAGAAATATTGCGAACAGCTTATTTGATATCTGCGAGCACGTTAGGGAGTAATATCTATGTAAGTAATATGTAGTTTTTTGTGGTGCAATTCGTATGATTTTAGTAGGTGAAAAGTAACTAAATACAAGTCAATTTATTACTTTTTATGTAGGCATGTAGGCAATTTTAGAAATAATTAGTAGAAAGAATTGTAGTCATATCGATGATTTGTATTACCTTTGTAGACGATTTTGGAACATGAACAGACATCAAATTAACGATATGAAGGTTACATTACTTAGAAAAGAAGGAAAAAAAGAAGTCATCAACCGTGTAGAACTGACCGATCTGGCGGCTGCCATCAAAAACGGGATGATAGAGAAGACGGTCAGGAAGACGCGCGAGGTGTATCATCTGATGAACCCTCATCGACAGGAAGACGGACAAGTGGCAGTTCAGTGGGAAGGTGGTATTAAGTTACCACGAATCTGTTTTGTGGCCGATTATCAGAATCGGAAGGGCGATTGGCGGATGCTTTCCTATAACGGGCTGGTAGTACTGGAGGTGAACGACTTACAGACATACGAGAAAGCGGTGGAAGTTAGGGAGTTGGCCAAGAAACTGCCTGAAACTATGATATGTTTTCTGGGAGGTTCAGGAAGGAGCGTGAAGATTGTATGCCGAGGGGAGTTGTTTGGTGGCAATTTGCCTAAAGGCGAAGAAAACATCAAGCAGTTCCACCTCAATCTATATAACACGGCGCGAAGGGCTTATCAGAACCAGTTTGGTTTTGACATTCAGTTTTTGGAGCCCCGATTGGATCGCACCGTTTATATGAGTGCCGACCCAGAGATGTGGTTTAATGCTGAGGCTCGCCCATTCTATGCTGATACGGAGAACCACGAACTGCCTCAGCCAGTGGTGATCAGTCGTGAGGAGGACCATCTGATGCCTGGCAGAACGGTGACGAGGACCTATCATCTCAACTGGACTTTCATCGTTGAGACGGTGATGGGTCATTATTTCGACCTGCCTGATGAGAATAAGGAGGCGACACTATTGATGCAAATAGCCTCCATGTGTCTCGACCAGGGTATCCCTCAAGCTCATGCCAAGGGCCTGACGCTGCTTCATCCCGTTTTGAATCGCGACAAACAACTGGTTGAGAAAATCTTCCAGGCTGTCTATAGTGTAGCTGAACAGCAAGCGTATAGGGAGAAGCATAAGATCCACCCGCTTAGGAGCGTACCTGAAGATACCATCCAAGCGATGAAAACGGAGATTTTCCTCAACTCGAATTTCGATTTGCGTAAGAATCTCCTGACGGGCGTAGCAGAATATCGTGAGAAGTTCAGCGACGATCAGCTTTTCAAGCCTCTGACAGAAGAGGTGAGAAACGATATGACGCTGAGAGCCACAGAGTTGGGACTGAAGGGATGGGATCGGAATGTGAACCGTTTCATCGACTCCACACGCATTGAACAGTTCGACCCTGTGAACACTTGGCTCGACAAACTGCCCCAATGGGATGGGCATGATTATATTGCAGAACTCGCTGCCCGTGTGCCCACCTCACAGCCACATTGGCGGAAGTACCTGCAATATTGGCTCGTTGGTATGGTGGCCCAATGGCGCGAAAGTGATAAACAGCTCACCGGCAATGCGTTAACGCCACTTCTGATTGGTCGTCAGGGATGTGGAAAGACCCGATTCTGCAAAATTATCCTGCCCCCAGAGCTGCGCGATTACTATAACGACAAACTGAACTTCAAAAACGAGTTCGATTTGAATATCGCCTTGACCTCATTTGCACTGATCAACATCGACGAGTTCGACAAGACCACCAACTCGCAGCAGATTGTGTTGAAGTACCTGTTGTCGTCAAGCGATGTCAA
>Ga0310695_10011825_pt1 | contig 12377 bp, 11 predicted proteins | sample RumenRJG_04DNA_FD_203882 | JGI IMG/M metagenome (GOLD analysis project Ga0310695, IMG submission 203882) | Bovine rumen microbial communities from Lethbridge, Alberta, Canada - RJG_04 (v2) (version 2) | ecosystem: Host-associated > Mammals > Digestive system > Stomach > Rumen | place: Canada... | reverse complement strand
TTGGACTTTTAGTGGTAAAAAAAGATATTATTTGGTCATTTAGGTTTTGTAAAATATCCGATATGCGATACAATAAGGACAAGAAACGGAAACTATGATAGTGAAATTTGACAGAGGAAGATAAAATATGGATATTAAGGAAATGAAAGAAAGGAAAAAATCACTCGGGATGACAAATGCTCAGATCGCGGAGAGTTCAGGCGTGCCGCTGGGAACTGTACAAAAGGTATTCAGCGGAGCGACGGAGCATCCCAGATATGATACTTTGATGGCTATCGAAAGAGCACTTCAGTCCGGTGAACATGCACTGCGAGCGGGAGAGACAGCCCCTGATAAAGCGAATGAGGAAGTCCCGGCTGCGGCTAAAAACAAATTTGAAGGCATTGACTGGAAGGCAGTTACGCAGGTGCAGGAAATTGCGGTTGATTACGATACTGCTGGAAGTGAACTGGAACCGGAAACGGATGGGATCAATAACAAATGGATAAATCGAAAGCATCTGTATTTTACCGATGTAATGGATCTGCCTGATCAGGGCAGCTATACAATAGAGGATTACTATGATCTTCCTGAAACAGTCAGAGCTGAATTGATCGATGGATTTTTATACAACATGGCATCCCCTTCAGTGAAACATCAGGAGATATTAACAGGTGTTTTAGTGCAGCTTTACACATGTAATGAACAAAATGGTGCGCAATGTAAAGTGTATGCAGCGCCGCTCGATGTCAGGTTAGATATGGACAATAAGACAATGGTCCAGCCTGATGTTCTGGTGATATGTCATGACAACGATAATGAAAAAAGAATAGAGGGCGCACCGGAATTAGCCATTGAGATCCTTTCTCAGTCAAATCGTTCAAAAGACTGCGTTATCAAATTGAATAAATATATGAGCGCCGGCGTAAAGGAATATTGGATAATCGATCCGGAAAATAGTGTAGTTCTTGTTTATGTGTTTGCAAAAGAAGGTTATCCGAAACATTATTCGTTCGGGGACAAGATCCCGGTCTATATCTCCGGAGGCAAATGTGAGATAGATTTTTCAAGATTTCGCTGATAGTGATACTACAGGTCGAGCATCGCATCCAGTATTCCCAGTGCGGTAGCTGCAATAACGATAGGAACAGCGCGGACTGCGACACATGGATCGTGTCTGCCTCTGATCTCGAGTTTTTCGGGCTGCATCGTCTGAAGATCAACAGAGTCCTGCATGCGCGCAATGGAAGGGGTCGGTTTGAATGCGATTCTTGCGATCAAGGGCATACCGTTTGTGATGCCTCCGAGGATGCCGCCTGCATTGTTGGTTTTAGTCGTGATGTGGCCGTCAGTTACAGTATAAGCGTCATTGTTCTCCGAGCCTTTCATGCGCGAGGCAGCAAAACCTGCACCGAATTCCAGCCCTTTAACTGCAGGAATACCAAAATATATCGGAGCAAGAAAGCTCTCCAGTCCGTCATACATCGCGCCGCCAATACCTGCCGGGATGCCTGTTGCTGCCACTTCGATCACACCGCCGATCGAATCCTTTTGAGCAGCAGCTGAGAGTATAGTGTCAGCCATTTCCTTCCCCGAAGCAGTGTCAAGAACAGGCAGAAAAGTTCTGTTCAAAGACTCAGACGCTGTGCTTATATCGGGATCCATAGGATCAAAAGGCTGATCCTGAACGTCTCCGACAGAAAGAAGATGTGCAGCAATGCGTATTCCTTTCTTTTCGAGATACTGCAGGGCGATACCGCCCGCAATGCACAGCGGAGCCGTCATTCTTGCGGAGAAAGGACCTCCTCCGGCCATATTGAGCTCATCGCCATATCTGATGCGCGCAGTGTAGTCAGCGTGTCCGGGTCTGGGAACATTCCGCAGAGTTTTGTAATCGCCTGAACGCTGATCCGTGTTTCTTATGATGAAGGTCATTTGCCGGTCGTTGCAAATGTCATCAAAAGAATCATCGGCTGCGATCTCGAAACGATCAGGCTCTTTACGTTTTGTAGCAAACGGGCTGCCTCCCGGAGCTCTCAGATCGAGGAAATGCTGCAGTTTTTCATGATCAAAATCCAGCGTCTTTTCGGGGAAGCCATTGATGGTGCATCCTATCACTTTTTCATGTGAACCGCCGAATATTGTGACTTTTATGTTTTTCCCAAGTGTAGATTCCATGTATATTACCGCCTTAATTTCCCACCCAGCTTTTCATAGTGTTTAAAGAAAGCGGGATATGATTTTGCGGCTGCCTGAGCTCCGCAGATAGTTACAGGCCCGCTGCAGCGTGTTGCAGCTATGGCAGCAGCCATAACGATGCGGTGATCTCCTGCGCCGTCAACTGCGCCTCCGGCAAGCTGCTTCTTTCCGTTTATGATCAATCCATCCACGGTTTCCGATATGTCTGCGCCCAGCGAGCTGAGCATAGCGCATGTGGTCTTCAGCCGGTCACTTTCTTTGATGCGCAGTCTGCCGGCATTTGTGATTTGTGTTTGCCCGGGCATCAAAGCTGCTACAACGCTGATGATCGGAACGAGATCGGGAATATTTCCGGCATCGATGATCAGCGGATGTATTGTGTTCGAATTCCGGCGATGACTGAAATTTTCAAGTATATCTGAGATCGCTTTGTCTCCCTGTGGTGATGCATCGTTTAATCCCGATATACGGATATCAGACCCGAGTGCATTGGCCGAAAGCCAGAAAGCGGCGTTTGACCAATCTCCTTCCGGTTTGATCACGATGGATGACCTGGTATTTTGAGATAGGCCTGTTTGCAGTTCTTTTTGCGGAAATACATATTTTTGACCGCACTTAATATAGTAAACCGGTCTGCCGGCGATTTTCTCTTTTTCATCGATTTTTATTCCAAAATCCCGCAGGACCGCAAGTGTGATGTCTATATATGCTCTTGACTGTAATTCAGATGTAACTATGATCCGGCTGTCCTCTCTGATCAGAGGCAGTGCCATCATGAGTCCGGTTATGTACTGTGAACTGATGTGACCGGGCATTTTATAGTCACCGCCGGACAACTCATGTCCTTCAGGCAGAAAAGCTCTTAGGATCAGCTGCTGATCTGTACACTTATCTCTTTGGCCTTTAAAAACAGGTCTTTCAATAGCCGCACCATGGGAAATGAGCTCGCTGTCCAGAGGTTCCAGCGGCCGTTCGGGAAGTTTGCCCTTTCCATAAAACGTTGCAAAATGAACAGAAGTATGTCGGGAGCAACTCTGTACAGCCAGTGCAAGGGGAAGCAAAAAACGCAGCGTTGAGCCGCTCTCACCGCAGTAAAGTTCAGGCGATTTTTGCGTGAGCAGTGCCGTAAGGCAAGCTATAGTCGCAGAAAGATCTTCTGACATATCAGTTATAATTTCACGGGCGATGCCCGAAAATATATTGCCTGTATCCAGAGTGTGAACTTTTGAGTCTGTATCACAAAACAGCGCCATTGCCAGTGCTGTCAGCAGGCGGTGGGCATGAGATTTTGAGTCTATAGCGGCGATGCTGCCGGACAGTTTTTGCGGAAAAATCGTAACGTCCATAAATAATGATCCTTAATGAGAAATCGCTTATTCTTCAAGTCCCAGCCGGAAGATTTCTTCCAGCGATGCCACCGGGATATCCATCAGGGCTGCGTCCCCTATTTCCAGAGGGATGACGATAGTTACGGTGTCACCTCTTCTCTTTTTATCATTCAAAGCAGCCCGGGCAAGCTGTGCAGCATCATGATCACATGCAGGATCGATACCGTATTTGCGCAGCACCTGTCCGATCGGCAGGGTACAGTCCTTGTTTGACCAGCCTTTCTTTGCCGCAGCTCTGGCCATAGCCAGCATTCCCATTGCAACTGCCTGTCCGTGGGATATCCGGTAATCAGATATCTTTTCGATCCCATGAGCCATCGTATGTCCGAAATTCAGCAGCTTGCGGGGCCCCAGGTCACGTTCATCTGCGTGCACGAACCTGCTTTTGACCTTAACCGAAGCGATCACACATGTCTCAACAAAATCGAGGATCCTGGGATTATCAACAGTCATCAGATAATCGAACAACCCGGCGTCACCTATGACAGCACTCTTGACTATTTCGGCGATGCCTTCTTTAAAACGGTTTTCAGGAAGCTCCAAAATGGTATCCATATCAAAGACGACCAGCGATGGCTGCCAGAAAGCTCCTGCCAGATTCTTCCCTGCCTTCAGATTGACCGCCGTCTTTCCGCCAACGCTGGAATCGACTGCGGCCAGCAGTGTCGTTGGGCTTTGGATGAACGGGATGCCGCGAAGATAGGTCGCTGCGGCAAAACCGGTTAGATCGCCGATGACACCTCCGCCAAGAGCAACAAGACAGTCGCTGCGTGTATATTCGTGTTCTGCCAGATATTCAAGGATCCTGTTAAGAGAACTCATTGATTTTGTCTGCTCTCCGGGAGCCATCTTGATGACATTAACATCAAAGCCGGCATCCTCCAGCGAATCCAGAGCAATGTCTCCAAACAGACTATAGACGGTCGTATCGGAAACGAGACAGACTTTCTTAGGTTTTTCCACACTGAGAATCAGTTCGCCCAGCTTTTCCAGTGCGCCTGATTCGATGATCATATCGTATTTTTTTGATGCTTCGATCGTAAGTTTTGGCATTAGTATCTCCTGCAAGCTTATGCTAAAAGACTTCCTGGTCAATTTCCAGTTTGCGTAAATGACCCGCTCTCAGCAGTTCACAGAGATTCTTTTCATCCCTGCCTCTGATAACCCTGCTGAATTCCTTCAGTCTGTGAACGAGGCCGTCGATCTCATCAGCGAGAAAGTCCGGATTTTCCAGAAAGAGCTCAGTCCACATGATTTCATTGAGCTTGGCTACGCGAGTCATATCGCGATAGCTTCCAGCCGAAAAACCATTATGGTCACGCGCGGTCGGGCTCATGACATAAGCACTTGAGACAACGTGTGCCAGCTGTGATGTATAGGCGATGATACGGTCATGTTCATCAGGCTCAACAATTGGTGTCTGCACGAACCCGATCTGCTTTGCCAGATGAATGACCTGATCGACCTTTTCGATCTTCGTGCCGGTCAGAGGCACCAGTATCAGAGAAGCGCCGTTGAATAAAGCTTTCTTAGAGTATTCAAAACCCTTATGCTCTACCCCTGCCATGGGATGTGCACCTATGAAAGTGAAACCGTACTCAGCAGCCAGCGGTGCAGCAGCATCACAGACGATTTGTTTGACGCCGCCGGTATCCATGACGATGCAGTCTTTCTTGATGCGCGAAGCATGTGTTCGAAGAAATTCGATAGTGTCCTGCGGATAAAGTCCAAGAAACAGTAAATCGCATTCAGGGATCATTTCGTCAGTTAGTTCGCCTTCAATGGCACCGACGAGGATCGCTTTTTTAGTGATCTTGTCTTCGATATCATATCCGTATACACTGTAGTCAGTGTTCTGATTGATGGCTTTTGCCATGGAGCCTCCGATGAGGCCCAGTCCTACAACACCTATGAGCATTTGCCGGATCCTTTCGTAATTGTATAATCAAGTATTAACTTACCGGGCTTTCCGGTCTGAATGACACCGGTCTCACATGAGCTATCGCCTTTGCGAGAGTATCAAACTGTTCGGGTGTCAGCGATTGCGGCCCGTCACAGAGCGCATGCTCCGGATCATTATGTACTTCGACCATGAGCCCGTCTGCTCCGGCTGCGGTTGCTGCCATCGACATCGGCAGTACCAGCTCGCGGATGCCCGTTGCATGTGAAGGATCAACGATTATCGGCAGATGAGACTTTTCTTTGAGCCATGGAATGGCTGAAAGATCGAGCGTGTTTCTCGTAGCGGTCTCAAATGTTCGGATACCCCTTTCACATAGTATGATTCTTTCATTGCCGCCGGCCATGATATATTCGGCGCTCATGAGCAATTCTTCAAGCGTGCTGGAAAGCCCCCTTTTCAGCAGTATCGGTTTGTTGGTATGACCGAGCTCTTTGAGAAGTTCAAAATTCTGCATATTTCTGGCACCTACCTGTATGACATCGACATCTTCGAACAACTCTATCTGGGAAATATCCATGATCTCAGAAACGATCGGCAGTCCTGTTTTTTGTTTTGCTTCAAGCAGGTATTTGATGCCGGTGGCACGCATGCCCTGGAATGAGTATGGACTCGTACGCGGTTTAAAGGCGCCTCCTCTTAAAAAACCTGCGCCAGATGCCTTGACCGATCTGGCGATCGAGATCACCTGCTCTTCACTTTCAACGGAGCAGGGTCCGGCGATTATTGAGAAATAACCTCCGCCGATTTTAGCTTCAATGCCCGAGGGCTGGCGGCTGCTGAGATGGTTGCCTTTATCGTCGGCTGTTTCTGAGTTATCTTCACCTCTTAAGATCGGACAGGATATCACAGTATCGAGCGGGTGAAATTTTCTGTTCGCATTTTTGAACGGATCAGAGATCCTCTTTACCGTTTTGACGATGTCCAGAGCGTTGATGAGATCAGCATCGACTTCGCTGGTATCGCCGACCAGTCCCAGTATTGTGGTGTCAATGCCCTGAGACATGTGGATCGTCAGATCCATACTCTTCAGCCACGCTACAAGATTATCAAATTGTTTTTTTTCGGGGTTTTCCTTTAATATAATAACCATTATAAAGATTCCTTTCTTATATTCTATCTGCATTTAATATTATGCTTTGTCAAATCTGATCCGGCCAGGCTACTTCCCGCAGCCGGGAGCATCTGGCGTTAACAGTTTTTATAATTATACAGCTAAAGATGTTTTTTGTGCAAAAAAAATCCCGGAGCTTATGAGCAAATCACTGAACTCATTGAAATGTTACTGATAAGCAACTCATAGAACCAATTATCAGTAATTTTTAAACACTTCCGCATAGTCAAATTTTTGCCAGTTACTGATAAAGCTGTTTGAGAAAGAAATGTCAGTAAAATTTCAACGCTTACAGCACTTTGCATTTGGGACTTGTTACTGATAAACTCATCGGATATAAAGATATCAGTAAAATTTCGGCGTCCGAGGGTTTTCGCGGATCGTCAATACCAATGCATGGAACAGGAAATACAAAAATGTGATGCTATTAAAAGGCAGTAATGATAAACTGGAGTTGTATGGAATATTTTTGAGAAAGGCTGTAAACAAAAATGGAAGTAATCGATGTCAGACAGTTGAGAGATGTAATAAAAGATGGTGACAGCATTGCCGCTACGGGATTTTCAAAATCAGGGATGCCGTTTTATCTGTTTAAGGGAATCGAAGACAGTTTTCTTGAATGCGGACATCCGTGTGATCTGGAATTCAACTGCGTTGCGATGGGAGGCGTGAATATACCGGGAACTTATCATGATCATTTCGGACACCGCGGTCTGTTGTCAAAAATCAGGGTATCGCATATTGCACTGGCACCTGGCATAAACGAACAGATAGATAATAATATTATCCCGGGCTATATGTATCCGCTGGGAGTTTTGGCACAGCTGTATCGCGACATGGGCGCGGGAAAGCCGGGAGTCATCAGCAAAGTTGGTCTGGGAACTTATGTCGACCCGAGGCAGGAAGGCGGACGCATGAATTCAATTTCAGTGGGCGATGTTGCAAAACTGATAAAGATCGATGGTGAAGAGTGGCTGTTTTATCCGAAATTCGGACTGGACGTGGCGCTTATAAAAGCAACATATGCTGACACCAAAGGAAATATCTCGCTGGATAAAGAACCCTGCAAGTCTGATGCTTTTATTGCGGCTCAGGCAGTCAAACAAAACGGCGGAACTGTTATAGTTCAGGTTGAGGAAATCGTTGATTATCCGCAAATACCCGCCAGAGAAGTTGAGATCCCGGATTTTCTGGTTGATTATGTTGTGATAGAGCCTGTGGAACTGCGAAGGCAGACGGCGGGAACCGTCTATGAACCGGCTCTGTGTCAGAAAGAGAGAGCCGATCTTTCAGAGCTTACGCCAAAACCGCTGAATATCAGAAAGATCATTGCGCGCCGTGCCACCATGGAACTCAATGAAGGCGACCGTGTAAACCTTGGATACGGAATACCGGAATTGTGCGGAGACGTTGCTGCTGAAGAGGGAATGGAGGATGCTTTTACTCTGACGGTTGAATGCGGGCTGATAGGCGGAGTGCCCGGTTCAGGATGGGATTTCGGCGCAGCAAGAAACGCTGACTATGTGACTGATATTGTGGGCATCATGGACTGGTACGATGGAGGCGGACTTGACAGCTGTGTTCTGGGAATGGCCGAAATTGACAGCACCGGCAATGTAAATGTTACGAAGTTTGGCTCCTGGACAGGTCCGGGAGGATTCATAAATATAACAAACAGTGCTGAAACAAATGTTTTCTGCGGCACCATGACGGCCGGCGGGCTGAAGGTTGCAGCATCTGACGGGAGGCTGGAGATAGTTCAGGAAGGGAAAAAGAAAAAATTCGTTAATAAGGTCGAACAGATATCATTCAATGCGCTCCTGGCAAAACAGGCCGGACACAGCGTCATTTATATTACTGAGCGCGCAGTTTTTGAACTAACGGATGAAGGGTTAGTACTGACTGAAATTGCTCCGGGCATCGACCTTGAGACCCAGATCCTGAGCCAGATCGACTTCGATGTGAAAATAGCCGCTGACCTCAAAGAGATGGATCCGCGGATATTTACAGATGAGCCAATGGGACTTTCTGAACGAGGTCTTTCAAAATAAAATCATTTCATGTTTTTCAGCAACTGCCGCGACATATCATAGACGATCTGTTTTTCCCTGACAGTATGACCATCAAGAAGATCCTTAAAGTCTTTATCGAATGTGGAGTATGATACCTTCACACTGTCATGCAGCAGGGAGTCAACAGTAGTATTCAGTGCGTTTGCAACTGCAACGATTGCTTCGAGGCTGGCTTTTGTTCGTCCTGTTTCCATGTGGCTGATATGAGAGACCGATAAATCAACTATTTCGGATAGCTGTTCCTGGGTCAGGTCATTTATCTCTCTGGCATTTTTGATCCGGATCCCCAATGCTTTGTAATCAACTGCCATACGGAGACCTCCGTTCACATTTCATACAAACTTAAACTGTAAGCATATTTTTATTGTATTCTATCTTTCAGAGACTTATAATAAACTAACAGCACTATTTTAAGTAAATATGTGCATAGAGACCAAGTTTGCCGGGAGTGTTGGCTGCAAACACCGCGCGAAAATGCGCCATATCAGGCAAGCCGGCTCTTAGTAAAATATACTGATTACTTAAGACGGATGTCAGCGTGTGCAGCTGACATTTGTTTTTAATGGTATGAAAAATCAAAAAAGAAATAATCATATAAAAAAGTTCGTAGACAGGTACACAAATGGTTAGAATGGTGTTATACTAGGTGCGCTTAACGAGTATCTATCCAAAAGATATGTTGAGCGCATTTTATTTGCGCCGGAAAATCCGAGCAAATAAATCATATTCATTATTGTATTGCGTCTGTCAAAATCAGACGGTAAAAGGAGGATTTGTTAAAATGAACAACAAAGATTCAGAGTTCAAGCCGTATGTTCCGGCTGACAAGGTCATGCCGGAATTTACGGGAACTTCGATCATCCTCGGTATCATTCTGGCCATCGTATTCGGCGGTGCGAATGCTTATCTGGGGCTGAGGGTTGGACTCACAGTGTCGGCATCGATTCCTGCTGCGGTTATATCCATGGGTATCATTCGCATGATCATGAAAAAGGAATCGATTCTGGAAAACAACATGGTACAGACAATAGGTTCTGCCGGTGAATCACTGGCGGCAGGTGCAATCTTCACACTGCCGGCAGTATTTATGTGGGCAGAAGAAGGCGTCGGAGCAGTTCCAAGCTATCTGACCATCGCACTTGTCTGCATCAGCGGCGGTCTTCTGGGCGTTTGCTTTATGATCCCGCTGCGCAGCGCAGTTATCGTCAAGGAGCATGGAGTTCTGCCGTATCCGGAAGGCACTGCATGTGCTGAGGTCCTGATCGCCGGCGAGAAGGGAGGTTCAGCTGCAGGCACTGTATTTGCAGGATTGGGTATCGCTGCTCTGTACAAATTCATCGCTGACGGTCTCAAGCTCTTCCCGAGCGAAGTAGACTGGGCATTTAAAAAGTATGATGGCGCCGGAATAGGCATGGATGTTCTGCCGGCTCTTGGCGGTGTAGGATTCATCGTCGGACCGAGGATCACATCATTCATGTTCTCGGGCGGCGTGGTTGCATGGTTTGTCATGATGCCGCTTATCAAAGCGTTCGGCGGAGATACAGTAATGTTTCCGGCGACCGATCCTATCAAAAGTCTTGATACCTGGGGACTTTGGGGAAGTTACATCAAATATATAGGTGCAGGTGCAGTTGCTACGGCAGGTATAGTATCGCTGATCAAAACACTGCCGCTGATCATCAAAACATTTGCGGAAAACATCAAGAGTCTCAAAAACAGAGACGGCTCTGACGAAACGCTTAACAGAACAGGCAAAGATCTCGACTTCAAATGGATCGTTGCCATGCTGATCATAGTAATGGCTGTCCTGATCTTCTGGCCTACTATTCCGATTGGATTCGGAGCTGCACTGCTGATAATCATATTCGGCTTTTTCTTTGCAACAGTTTCATCGAGAATGGTCGGTATTGTAGGAAGCTCCAACAACCCGGTGTCAGGTATGTGCATCGCGACGCTGCTGTTCTCTACTATCATACTTAAAGCCGTAGGTGATACAGGCAGTGCAGGAATGCTGACGGCTATCATGATCGGTACAGTTATCTGTATCGTTGCCGCCATGGCAGGAGATATGTCACAGGACCTGAAGACAGGATATATCGTAGGTGCCACACCGTACAAACAGCAGATCGGTGAAGTTATCGGTTCTATTGCGGCAGGTCTTTCCATCGCAGGAGTACTGTATCTGCTGAATTCTGCATGGGGATTCGGAGGACAGGAATTGCCGGCACCACAGGCTACTCTGATGAAGATGGTAATCGAAGGAGTAATGGATGCAAATCTCCCCTGGGGACTGGTATTTGCAGGTGCGTTCTTCGCTCTGGTGATTGAGATCCTGAGACTCCCGGCAATGCCGGTAGCGATCGGTCTGTATTTGCCGATACATCTGACGTCAGCTCTGATGGTTGGCGGTCTTGTAAGACTGCTTCTTGACAAGAAGAAGTTTAAAAATGAAGAAGATCGTGATAAGGTCATCAACAGCGGAATTATTTATTCATCTGGTATGATCGCAGGCGAAGGTCTTGTTGGTATCCTTCTGGCAGGACTCGCTGTTATTCCGGCTGGAAACTCCACATTGGGTCAGATCATTGATATTTCAGGAAAAATCAGCCTTGGACAGATTGGAGCTCTTGTATTCTTTGCTCTGCTGCTGCTGTCAATACTGAAGTTCTCTCTCTGGAACAAGAAGGTCTACACAGATTACAATGAAGAAGATAAATAAAAAATCAGCTGAAAATTACCTGGACAAGGTTCCCGCCATAGTGCGGGACCTTGACTGGGACATTACAGACGGTGTCGTTGTCATTCACCAGCAGAATAAAGGCTTTTATGCAAAGATAGCTCAGAAATTTTTTAAAACGCCTGAGACGAGCCATATCAGACTGGATGAATTCGGCACGTATGTCTGGCAGTGCATTGACGGAAAGAGCAATGTCCATGAGATCGGCAAGAAAGTTGAAAAAGAATTCGGCAAGAAAGCCGAACCGCTCTACGAAAGGCTGAGCCAGTTCATGGAGACTCTGAGCCGTGTGCATTATATTGAGTTCGTTACGGCCGAAAAAGACGCATAAGCGAATTCATTTACATTATAATTATGGAGAAAAACAAATGAGCCACACAATGACCATAGTGATCGGTATTATATTGTTTGCTCTGGCAACGATGCTGCTGTATGGAATCGGGCTGAAACGTAAGGCGACCGAGGAAAAGCGTCTGAACGATATGCTGCTCAACAACAGTGCTCGCCGGGTCCTTAAATACCTGAAGAATCACGACTATGTCACAAAGGATGAGATCGGTTACATAATAAATGATGTAAAGGCCAGTGAGTTCCACTCAAAGAAAACAGCTGTTATCAGTGACGGCAGGATATTTCAGGATGAACTGGCTGGTTTCATGCTGGAAAAAGGCTACATTTGCGAAGCAAAAATAAAAGGCAGGAGAGTGTATGTTCTGCCGGAAAAAAACAAATAATAAAGAGTAAGGGCGGACCGTCGAACGGTCTGCCTGTAATTTTGAAGGGGTGAAAGACGATGGAAAACATTGAGAAAAAGGTGTTTGACTATTTTCAGGAAATGTCACAGATCCCGCATGGTTCAGGAAACACCGATGAGATAAGAAATTATATTGTAAAATTTGCCGAAGACCACGGACTTTGGTATCGTACA
>Ga0310695_10011823_pt1 | contig 12380 bp, 8 predicted proteins | sample RumenRJG_04DNA_FD_203882 | JGI IMG/M metagenome (GOLD analysis project Ga0310695, IMG submission 203882) | Bovine rumen microbial communities from Lethbridge, Alberta, Canada - RJG_04 (v2) (version 2) | ecosystem: Host-associated > Mammals > Digestive system > Stomach > Rumen | place: Canada... | reverse complement strand
AAAGATTGAAATTTCGAGCACATCTCACCCCTTCTACACTGGTAAGAGCAAGCTCGTCGACACCGCTGGTCGTGTTGATAAGTTCATGAGCCGCTACGGTAAGGCTGCGAAGAAATAAATAATTTCAAGCCGGAACAAGATTTAAGGCGCGTCGAAGGTAGTTGCATATGCCTTTGTACGTGCCTTTTTTAACTAACAACAAAAACATCAACAGCTATGAAAACTAAGAATCTATTTTTCCTTTTTGCATGCGCCCTCGCTTTTACTGCTTGCGGCGGCGATGATGATCCTGTAGTAATCAAAGAAAAGATTCCTGATATTGATAATGGCACAAGTGCCAATACCAATAAGAATACAACTGGTCCTATAGAGGCTCAGACGCGTTATGAATTCCCTAAGTTAAAGGGTGGCAAGAGTGTGGTAATTGTCCATAAGGCAAACATCAATTCTGGTGACGTAGGCGTAAACTACTGCGTAGAATGGGATACAGACATTCATGCCCAGCGCTGGAGCTGCTGGCAGATGTACAGAGCCATCAACACTAGCTCTACGAGCAGATATTCAGCAGCCAATGACGGATCCTTATCGCCAAGTTGTCAATATCCTAACGACACCGATTTGGAAGCGGCATATCGACTTACTGCTGACCCGTACAAATATAATGGCTTTGACCACGGACATATCTGCCCTTCTGCAGACAGACTGTGTTCTTATGAAGCCAATTATCAGACGTTCTTTATCACCAACATGCAGCCCCAGTATTCAAACTTTAATGGCAGTAACAGTAATAGTGCCATCAACCAAAGAAGTCCATGGTACAGGCTTGAGAACAAGATACGCAATGACTGGGCACCTACCTGTGATACTATGTACGTCTGCAAAGGTGGTACCATTGACAAAAGCGAGCACATCTTGAAATATCTGACTGACCAAATTAACCGTCAGAACAAGATTCCTGTACCCAAATACTTTTTCGTTGCTATCTTTGCCAAAAAGGGCACTACCTATAAGGCTGTAGGCTTCTGGATGGAGCATGTCAGCGAGTATAGCAGCCAGTTTCCTCTGTCATCTTATGCCATGAGCATTGACGACTTAGAGCAAAAGACAGGCATAGACTTCTTCTGTAATCTGCCTGACAATGTAGAAGAAGTTGTTGAGAAGACCTACTCAGCGAGTGACTGGAAGGGGAATCTTCAATAAAAAAATTTAAAATTCTTGGCTATAAGACGGAAATGTCGTATCTTTGCTGAAAATACCCAGCAAAGGTACGACATTTATTTTTATAACTACATAACAACTAAAAAATGAAGACTGTTTATGATTTCTCTGTCAAGGACAGAAAAGGAAAAGATGTTTCACTGAAAGAGTATGCCAACGAAGTACTGCTGATTGTCAACACTGCAACAAAATGTGGCTTTACCCCCCAGTATGACGAACTGGAGAAACTTTACAAGCAGTATCACAGCGAAGGCTTCGAGATTCTAGACTTCCCCTGCAACCAGTTTGGACAACAGGCTCCTGGAACCGATGAAAGCATCCACGAGTTCTGCAAGTTGAACTTTGGAACTGAATTTCCACGCTTTAAGAAAATAAAGGTTAACGGCGACGATGCCGAGCCACTGTATAAGTTCCTGCAAGAGCAGAAAGGTTTTGCAGGTTGGGACATGAACCATCCCATCGCCCCCATTTTGGACGACATGCTGGGCAAAGCAGACCCTGACTACAAGCAGAAACCCGACATCAAGTGGAACTTCACCAAGTTCCTGATTAACAAGAAAGGACAAGTGGTAGCCCGTTTCGAGCCCACAGAAAAAATAGAGAACATAGCCAAACAGATAGAAGAACTGCTGAAATAAGACTAATCATAATTACTAATTACTAATTTCTAATTACTAATTATTTAATTATGGAACATGTAAAATGCTTAATCATAGGTAGCGGACCTGCTGGTTATACCGCAGCCATCTATGCCAGCCGAGCCAACCTCAACCCTGTTGAGTATTGCGGAATGCAGCCTGGTGGACAACTGACTCAGACTACCGAGGTGGAAAACTTCCCTGGTTATCCACAGGGCGTTGACGGCAACCAGATGATGATGGACCTCAGAGAGCAGGCCGAGCGCTTCGGAACTGACATTCGCGACGGCTCCATAGTACGGGTCGATTTTTCGAATCGTCCATACAAAGCATGGGACGAGGACAACAATGAGATAGAAGCCGATACCGTTATCATTGCCACAGGAGCCTCAGCAAAGTATCTGGGACTGGACGACGAACGCAAATACAACGGACAAGGTGTCAGCGCCTGTGCCACTTGCGATGGCTTCTTCTATCGCAAGAAGACAGTTGCCGTAGTGGGTGGTGGTGATACCGCTTGCGAGGATGCCCTCTACCTCAGTGGACTGGCCAAGAAGGTTTATCTTATTGTCCGCAAGCCTTTCCTCCGTGCCTCAAAGGTCATGCAGGACCGTGTAATGAATACTGAGAACATTGAGATTCTGTTTGAACACAACACACTGGGACTGTTTGGCGAAAACGGTGTAGAAGGTGCCCATCTGGTAAAGCGTAAGGGTGAACCTGATGAAGAGAAGGTAGACATAGCCATTGATGGTTTCTTCCTGGCTATTGGTCACAAGCCTAACACCGACATCTTTAAGGAATGGCTGGATACGGATGAGGTGGGTTATCTGAAGAAGATTGACGGAACTCCACGCACCAAGTTAGCAGGTGTCTTTGTTGCAGGCGACTGCGCAGATCCTGTATACCGCCAAGCTATCAGTGCAGCAGGCACTGGTTGTCAGGCTGCTATCGAAGCAGAACGCTTCCTACTAGAGAACTAGAACATCTAGACAATCTAGATACTCTAGATAATCTAGATAGTCTATTAGAACAAAAGAAAAAGCCTCGCTTCACAGCGGGGCTTTTTCAATAAAAACTAAATTAATCAACCATAAACCTTAACCATTAAAAATATTTCTATTCTAAGATAGGAGAATTACCTATCATGAGCTAAATTGCAATTGAGAATTCGCCAACTCTCTTTTTCTGTTGCAAATATACAACATATTTTCCTTCTGCAAGTTCATTTAACGTTATATATGGTTTAAAAAACATTATTTTCACTAAAATTATACCCAAAATAACGTTTTTCAAACAAAAATCGCTTTTTTTTGAAGATTCTTAGGGGAAATATATCTATTTTTAGAAGATAATTTGTATCTTCGCAGTCGGAAAAGCTATAAATATGAACATCACAAATATCTATATTGGGATTGCTATAACCCTCGTATTAGCCATTATTATCTTTCTGAGGTGGCTTTTCTTACGTACCATGCGCATTCGAGAGCAGCTACAAATGAGTTATATCTTCACCAATATCACCCATGAGTTGATAACCCCATTAACCATTCTCAGTGCTTCTATAGAGAATCTGCGTGCCAACAATCCCACAGCCCAGCACGAGTTTGATTTAATGGATCTGAACATCCAACGCAGTGTACGTCTGCTTCAGCAGATTCTAGAAACAAGCAAATCGCAAGCTGGAGAACTGAAACTAAGGGTTAGCAATGGCGATGTGATGCAATATATCAAGGAAACAGCCCACTGTATAGAACCTCTTATGGAAAAGCGTCAGGTAGATTTCTTGGTTCGCTGTAAACCTGAGAGCATGATGGGATGGATAGATACCGATAAGTTGGACAAGATTATCTTCAATCTGTTGTCCAATGCAGCTAAATATGCTGGCGACAAAGCCAAGGTAATTCTCGACGTAACTACCAATAGACGTTATGACCACATCATTATTCGCGTAAGCGATAATGGTCCTGGTATTCCTAAAGACCGGCTCAAACATATTTTCACTCGCTTCCATGATGGTGACTATCGGCACAATCGTACGCATGGAAATGGACTTGGTCTGGCACTTACCTACGATTTGGTACGTCTGCACAGAGGAACTATCCAATGCAAGAGTATTGACGGACAGGGCACTACATTCTTGTTAGAACTCCCCATCAAAAAAGAAGCGTTCTCTACAGCACAGATTGACGAGCAGCACCAGATCAACATTCCACAACAGTTGATTCTCGACCTCCCCGCGCCAAAGTCTACCCTATCCCAAGTGATCCAATCGAAGCCAGCGGACAAGAATGCCCCACATATCTTGATAGTAGAAGACAACCAAGAACTGCTGATGCTAATGAAACAGTTGCTGCAAAGCAAATACAATGTGTTGACGGCTACCAATGGTGGAGAAGCCTTGCAAATAGTACACGAAAAACCTGTAGACCTGATTGTTTCTGATGTCATGATGCCTGGCATTAACGGCTATGAGTTGACAAGCGCCATAAAGCAGGACGAAAAGTTCGACCATCTGCCCATCATCCTGCTGACAGCCAAAGTACAGGAAGAAGACCGCATGGACGCCCTTATGGCAGGTGCCGACGATATCATCGCCAAACCCTTCAAAATGCGCGAATTACAATTGCGTATTGACAACATCATCGCCAATCGTCAGCGTGTGCTGAGTGACAGTACGGCAAACGAATCGGACATGGTTGAACAGAAATCACTTACTGCCGATCAGGAGTACCTGCAACGTGCCATCAGATGTATCAACGAGAACATCAGCGATGCAGACTACGACCGTGAAGCTTTTGCAGCAGATATGAGTAGCAGCGTGAGTACCTTATATAATAAGATAAGAGCATTAACAGGTAAGAATGTGACCACTTTTGTTCGCGACATCCGTATCAAGACTGCCTGTAGACTGGCAAAAGAAGACCCCGACCTGCGTGTGAGCGATATTGCCTATCGTGTAGGGTTCAGGGATCCCAAATACTTTGCCACTTCCTTTAAACGAGTCATGGGAACACAGCCTAAAGAATATTTCGATCACCTCAGAGGCGTACGCGACGAGACATCCAAAGCCCCACAAACGTTAACAGCGCATTGAGCATCAACAATTCGTAACCGAATTGATAACCTGTTGTCTGCCCTACTCCCCAATTGATTACATAGCACAACAGGGGAGAAGCTATGGCGATATAGGGAACCCATCGGTCGTCAACCGCTTTATGAGTGAGCAATCCATAGGCGAACAAGCCCAGCAGCGGCCCGTAAGTATAGGATGCAATGATATAAACAGCATCTATCAGACTGGTAGAATTGACTGCTTTAAACAGCAGTATAAACAACACAAAGAGTCCACACATCGCTACATGAACTCGTTTCCGTAATCCTTCATCAGCAGCACGCTCTTTAATATCCACGCAATAAATAGTAGTCAGCGAAGTCAATGCAGAGTCAGCACTCGAGAAAGATGCTGCCACAATGCCCAGTGTAAACAAAACCATCACCAACGTTCCAGCCTGTGAGACATACGTAGGTAATAAATCATCGCCGTTTGCTGGTAAAGACAAACCTCTTTGTTGGGCCAACGTTGCCAACAGAACACCTAAGGAGAGGAACAGCAGATTCGCAGGCAGGAATGCCACTCCATAAGTGCACATGTCTTTCTGAGCTCCACGCAGAGTCTTACATGTCAGGTTCTTCTGCATCATATCCTGGTCGACACCCGTCATGACCAACACAATAAACACACCACTGGCAAACTGTTTCCAGAAATACTGCTTTGAAACCCAGTCGTCAAAGACAAACACACGGGAAAGCGCATTTTCATCTATCATGGCGACCGCCTCACCCATCGTCAATCCCAAATCCTTTGTCACCTTATATATAATAAGGAGAAGAGCTGCAAACAAGCAAAGTGTTTGAAATGAATCCGTCCATACCAGCGTCTTCATGCCTCCGTGACGAGTGTAAAGCCAGATAAGCAAGACCATACCCACTACCGTAGCAACAAAAGGAACACCCATGGGTTCAAACACGAAACGTTGCAAAATGATACAAACCACATAGAAACGCACAGCAGCGCCCATCATCTTCGATAACAGGAAGAACGACGCACCTGTTTTATACGACCTTCGCCCCAGTCGTTGTCCTAAATAGCCGTAAATAGATGTCAGATTCAGTCGATAATAAAGTGGAAGCAATCCGAATGCTACCACCACATAGCCCAAAATGAAGCCCATACACATCTGCAGATAAGTCATTTGTGTATGAAGAACCATTCCTGGTACCGACACAAATGTCACTCCAGATATAGAGGCGCCTATCATACCAAAGGCCACCATATACCACGGTGAACGGCGATCCGCTCTATAAAACGTAGTATTAGTAGCCCGTCTGCTTGTCCATCTGCTAATGACAAACAACAGGGAAAAATAGAACAAAACGGCTATTATTATGACCATAATGACTGCAAAGGTACAAAATAATGCATAATTCATAATGCATAATTCATAATTATTTCGTAATTTTGCAAGCGGTAATTATTCACCAACAACAAAAAACAATGGCAAAACAGAAAAAATTCATCCTTCAAGAGAGTGAGATTCCCACACAGTGGTACAACATTCAGGCAGACATGCCCAACAAGCCCATGCCTCCTATCCATCCAGCAACCAAGCAACCACTTGGCGTTGACGACTTGGCACACATCTTCCCCCGTGAGTGTTGTGTGCAGGAATTGGATACCGAACATGCATGGATTGACATTCCTGAAGAAGTACTTGACAAGTATAAGTATTATCGTTCTACACCTTTGGTTCGTGCCTATGCCCTCGAGGAGGCACTGGGTACACCCGCTCACATCTATTTCAAGAACGAAAGTACCAACCCATTGGGTTCACATAAGATCAACTCTGCTATTCCTCAGTGCTATTATGCCAAGCAGGAAGGTACCACCAACGTTACCACAGAGACAGGTGCTGGTCAATGGGGTATGGCACTGAGCTATGCCGCAAAGCTTTATGGCCTTGAATGTGCCGTTTATCAGGTGAAGATTACCATGCAACAAAAACCGTATCGTAGCAGTGTGATGCGCACCTTTGGAGCTGCTGTAACAGGCTCTCCTTCTATGTCAACACGTGCTGGTAAGGACATCATCACCAAGGATCCCACCCACCCTGGTTCACTGGGTACTGCTATCTCTGAAGCTGTCGAACTGGCTACCACCACACCTAATTGTAAATACACGTTAGGCTCTGTGCTTAACCACGTAGGTCTGCATCAGACTATCATTGGTTTGGAAGCCGAGAAGCAAATGCAGATGGCAGGCGAGTATCCCGATATCGTCATCGGATGCTTTGGTGGCGGTTCCAACTTCGGTGGTATCTCGTTCCCCTTCATGCGCCACAACCTGAGTGGGGAGCGTCATACAGAGTTTATTGCAGCAGAGCCAGACAGCTGTCCTAAGCTGACTCGCGGCCAGTTCCGCTATGACTTTGGCGACGAGGCAGGCTACACCCCATTGCTGCCTATGTTCACACTGGGTCACAACTTCAAGCCCTCTAATATCCACGCTGGCGGTCTGCGTTATCATGGTGCCGGCATGATTATCTCGCAGTTGATCAAGGACGGACTAATGCATGGCGTTGACATTCCACAGCTGGAAACCTTCGATGCAGGTATGCTCTTTGCCCGTACAGAGGGTATCATCCCTGCTCCAGAGAGCACCCACGCCATTGCCGCCACTATCCGCGAGGCCAAGAAGTGCATTGAGACAGGCGAGGAGAAGGTTATTCTCTTCAATCTCTCTGGTCATGGACTGATTGACATGCCGAGCTATGAGGCCTACATCAATGGTGATTTACAGAATTACACCGTAACCGACGAGATGATTGCAGAAAACCTTGCAGAACTCGACAAATAAATAATAAAAAGCCCGCTCAATTGAGCGGGCATTTTTTTTGTTATCCGATTTCTATCTGGCGAGATACCTTTACTTTCTCCTCGACAATCTTCGGAAGATCTACCGTCAGCACACCGTGCTCTACCTTGGCGGAAATCTGCTCCTTGTTCACATCGTCAGGCAAAATCAGTGTCTGCTCGTACTTTGAGTAACTGAACTCACGACGCAGATAGCGAGTGTTCTTGTCCTCCTTCTTTTCCTGTTTACTCTCCATCTTGATAATCAGGTTACCCTCATCATTGATGTGTACGTTGAAGTCTTCCTTCTTCATGCCTGGAGCTGCAAGCTCTACGGTATAAGCTTTGTCTGATTCCTTCACATTGATAGCAGGAGCCGTGGCATTGGCCTTTGGCATATAGTCTGCATCAAACAGATCGTTAAACACTGTAGGAATCCAACTGTTTGTTCTCATCATTGGCATCATAATCTTTACCTCCTAATTATTTTTTTAAGTTGTACATTATTTTATTGTTCTGTGAGTACCTTGTGGTGCTCACTCAACAATATGCAACTTAAATGCCAAAGAGATTTTTATGTCATTTTGTCGCAGTAGGCTGACATATTGACATCAGCAGTTTCACGGCCTCCTCTACGGTTGGGATGTCGGCAATTGTCATAGAACGCTTGCCATTGACCTCACGGAAATTGCAGCGACGAGGATTCCGGGCAACAAAACTCAGAATACGGTCGAAAGCATCACTCTGATAGTAAGGACTTTCTGGGTTGGATACGAAATACAGCGACATGCGTCCTTGCTTCAGCACCACCTTCTCGCAACCAAGGTCCTTGCCATAGCGACGAAGGGGAACGACGCGCATTAACTCCTCGCCCACATGGGGTACAGGACCAAAGCGGTCTATCAGGCGGGTACGATAGGCAGCCAGCTGTTCGTCTGTATGCAGACCGTCCAATTCACGATATAGCAACATACGTTCTGAATCGCTGGGCACATACTGGTCGGGGAAGTACATTTCCAGGTCGCTGTCGAGTGAGCAGTCGGCAACAAAATCCTCACCATCACGCCCTTTGCCCCCCGGCAGAGGCCTGTCGCTCCCTAACTTAGGGGGCAAAGATTCATTCCTGATTTCTACTACCGCCTGCTGCAATATCTTCACGTAGGTTTCATAGCCCAGATCTGCAATGAATCCACTTTGCTCGGCACCCAACAAGTTGCCTGCGCCACGAATGTCCAGGTCTTGCATGGCGATATGAATACCGCTGCCCAGGTCGCTGAAGTTCTCCAGAGCCTCCAATCGGCGACGACTCTCCTGAGGAAGATCGGCTAATGGTGGAGCTAACAGATAACAAAAAGCCTTGCGGTTACCTCGTCCCACACGACCACGCATCTGATGCAGGTCAGAAAGTCCGAAACGGTGAGCGCCATTAATAATAATGGTATTGGCATTTGGAATGTCTATTCCGTTTTCCACTATCGTAGTAGAAATCAGCACGTCATAGTCGTAGTTGGCAAAATCAAAGATGACCTGCTCCAGTTCTTCGGGTTTCATCTGTCCATGGCCGACAGCCACACGGGCATCTGGCACATACTTCAATATCATTTCCTTCAGTCGAGTCAGGTCATTGATGCGCGGATTAACGAAATACACCTGACCATTGCGCGACATCTCAAAGTTGATGGCATCCGCAATGATTTCTGCCCCAAAGGTATGAATCTCCGTCTGAATAGGATATCGGTTGGGAGGTGGTGTCTGAATGATGCTCAGGTCACGGGCACCCACCAATGAGAACTGCAGCGTACGAGGAATAGGTGTTGCCGTCATGGTCAGCGTGTCGACATTGGTCTTCATCTGGCGTAGTTTCTCTTTCGTAGAAACGCCAAACTTCTGTTCCTCGTCGATAATCAGCAGCCCAAGGTCGTGGAACTTCACCGACTTACCAATCAACTTGTGCGTACCTATTAATATATCTATCTTTCCTTCCTCCAGGTCTTTCAACAATTCTTTGGTCTGCTTGGTAGAACGGGCTCTCGACAGATAGTCTACCCTTACTGGCAAGTCCTTCAGTCGTGATTTAAAGGTCTGATAGTGCTGATAAGCCAAAACGGTAGTAGGCACCAGCACAGCCACCTGCTTGGAATCACAGGCAGCCTTGAAAGCAGCACGTACAGCCACTTCCGTCTTACCGAAACCTACATCTCCGCAGACTAGGCGATCCATTGGACGAGCCATCTCCATATCAGCCTTTACATCCTGCGTGGCCTTCAACTGGTCTGGCGTATCTTCATAAAGGAAACTGGCCTCCAACTCTTGTTGCATAAACGAATCTGCAGAGAAAGCAAAACCGATTTCACGACGACGGGCAGCATAGAGTTTGATTAAATCACGGGCAATATCCTTCAGTTTGGCCTTGGTGCGCTCCTTCATGCGTTCCCACTGACCCGTTCCAAGATGGGACAGTCGCGGAGCTTCGCCATTATCCTGTGCCTTATACTTAGATACCTTATATAATGAATGGATAGAGACATAGATGGACCCCCCACCCTCATACATAATCTTGATCATCTCCTGATAGGAGTTGCCTTGAGGCATCCGAACCAATCCGCCAAACTTTCCGATTCCATGATCCACATGAACCACATAGTCGCCCACCTCAAACTGCTGAATCTCCTTCAGCGTCAAGGCCACCTTTCCTGAACGAGCCTTATCTGAGCGCAGATTATATTTATGGAAACGGTCGAAAATCTGATGGTCTGTAAATATACACAGTTTCAAATCGTTATCGGCAAAGCCCTCATGGAGAGTCTTTTCTATCGGGACAAAAGATGCACTTGTTTGGTAATCATAATTACTAATTTCTAATTCCTCATTACTCATTCCCGACAGGATATCGCTCAAACGATCCAGTTGCTTCTTGCTATCTGCGAGGATGCAGAGCTGGTAGCCATCAGCGAGATATTGCTCGAACGACTGTTGCAGGAGATCAAAATTTTTATGGAATTGTGGTTGAGGTGAGATATGGAAAGCAATCGTTGCATCAGGCAGCCCAGAAGGACGGTGTCCCATTTCCACCCTACGGAAAGCAACAGCCTCCCGACCGAACTGCGGACCACTAATCAGTTGTAGTTCTTTGCGCATCTCCTTCATAATGTCCTGCTGCTCCTGTTCCGTAGCCCCCTCCATGCGTTCTGTCATAGCCTGTTGCGAGAAGCCCTCTTGATAGATGCGGTCTATCGCATCACGAACATATAGGAAGTCTTTCACCACCAAAAGTGTATTCTCTGGAAGGAACGAGAGAAACGAGACTTTATTCTCCTCCACAACTCCGAGTTCAGGCACGATTTCTATCTGTTCGCACTTATCTTTCGACAATTGCGTATCCACCTCGAAGGTACGGATGGAGTCAATATCATCGCCAAAAAGATCTATACGATAAGGAAACTCACTGCTATAGGAATAAACATCAAGAATACTGCCACGCAAAGCAAACTGTCCAGGCTCATAAACATAATCTACCTCGTTGAACCCCAATTCACGCAACGTCTTAACGGTAGCATCAGCATCCAAGGTATCGCCCTGATGAAGCGTCAGTGTTCTATCATCAAGAACTTTCTTGGAAATAACAAGCTCAGCAATGGCCTCTGGATAGGAGACGATAAAGCCAGACGACTTGCTCGATATTTTAGCTAGTACTTCTGTACGCAGAATCTCGTTAGCAGCATCACGCTGGGCATATTTCACAGCCCGTCGATAACTGGAAGGAAAGAACAGCACCCTTTTATCGTCCAACAGCTGCACCAGGTCGTGATAGAAATAGCCCGCCTCATCAGCATCCTGCAAGATAAACAGCGTGGTCGAAAGTTTCGCTTTCGACATCAGCGAAGCAAACAACATGGGTGCAGAAGAACACATAAGTCCCTCGAGGAAAACCGTCTTCACCGACTTTTTCCCCAGCGTGCCAGCCAATGCCCCAACCTGTGGCAGCATAGCGTATTGCTTCAGCAAATCACCTGCCTTCATAACGAATCGACGGCAAAGGTACTAAAAAACAAAGGAAAAGCCAAATTAATATCAGCTTTTCTGCCAATTGGGACTTTGTGATTTGCAGGTACACGTAGGAAAAATTGCTGGTACACGTAGAAAAATTTGCAGCTACGTGTACCCGCAAATATATCTGATAGTTTCTTTCGGTTTTGTCTGCAAAGATACGAATGAATACTGGCTCATTGCCTCATTTTCAGTATTCGGCGTACGCTCTGGTTGATGCGCTCCTCGCTGATGGTGCCCTTGTTGACGGCATCGATGACGGCATCGAAGGCCTCCACAAGATTCTTTGGACCCAGCACAATGTCAACACCCGCCTGGATGCTCCTCACGGCAGCCTCGGCACTCGAGAACTGCTGGGTGATGGCCCCCATCTCCATACCGTCGGTGATGATGATGTTCTGGTAGCCCAGTTCGCCGCGCAGCTTGTCTTGCAAGATGACTGACGACATCGTGCTGGGGATATCTGAACCTGTGACATTCGGCGCACCGATATGAGCGGTCATGATCAACTGGCAGCCCCATTTGATACCAGCCTTGAAGGTCACCATCTCACAATCCATCATC
>Ga0310695_10011821_pt1 | contig 12381 bp, 6 predicted proteins | sample RumenRJG_04DNA_FD_203882 | JGI IMG/M metagenome (GOLD analysis project Ga0310695, IMG submission 203882) | Bovine rumen microbial communities from Lethbridge, Alberta, Canada - RJG_04 (v2) (version 2) | ecosystem: Host-associated > Mammals > Digestive system > Stomach > Rumen | place: Canada... | reverse complement strand
GGTATGCCACGGCTCTTCCGTAGCGTGGTGGATTACCACAGTAGATGACCAGTTATATATATACATTGCCAGTATTGTCCGTCAAATATAAACAAATTCCATTGTCCGTTTTGAGCCGAGTTCGCGGATGAGTTTACGTCCGACCCCTGCTGAAATCTATGCCCGTTGCCGTCAAAATGCACCTTCTGGTTCGTCCCCTGTATAACGATAAGCTGCACACCCAATGCCGGGTTCGATGGAAACTTCACCGTCTGCTCATAACTGTAATTGGTCGTGATTATCACATTCCCCGGAAATTTATTCCCGCTTGTCTCTTTTGACACAAAAAGATCGTCAAAATCCACGTTCACTGCTCCTGTCCTGACACATGCGTAGGCGAATCGGTTGATCGTTGTGGCTTCACCGACACGAGCCAAGAAACTGTTATTGCCGAACGTACTAATCGCCAAGTTTCTGTTGCTGGCGTTGTTTCTAATATAGAGTGCCGCTTCGTCGCTGTCTTCGCTGACTATTGATATGACCCTACCACTGGAATTATATATATCTAGCAGGCTCCCCCCATTGGTCGTATTGTCGCTGTCCAGTCTGAAAGAACTCTTTGGGCCACGCATTTCAATACAGGCTTTGCTGCCGTATGCCGTAGTGAGTCCGCCGTCCTTAATAGTCCATTCGCCAATACTTCCGCCTGTTGCGACAATGTTGTTCGTTTCAATGCTGCCGCCTTGGATAGTTGTCGTATACGCGCCGTACGACGACTGGATGGTAGAGCCATTGATGACAGAACCAGTAATTGTGCCCTTGAACGACGCATTGCCAGCACCAACGATATTGCCGTCCTGGTCAATGTAGAACGTCGTAATGCCGCTGTTGTTATTCACCACGAATTTGTCCGCCGTAGCCGTGATTTTCTTGTCCTTGATGTCGACACCCGTAGCAAGAAGTAGCCGCCTTTGTGCCGCGTCAGCACCAGCGTATTGCGCAACGACATGGCCATTGCTGACCATCGCATTCACTACAGCCTTGCCGCCGGAACCACTTGCCAAGCTCCACCAACCACGACCACTGCCAAGGTTGGCCTCTCCCACGAAAGCAAAGGCATTACGCTGGCCCGAATAAGGAGCAATAGCTGTTGGATCCAAGCCCCACCACGATAATTCGTCGACGAGTTTCTGAGTCATCGACGTAGCATCATAGGAGAGGACGACAAGTATCATAGAGCTGCTCCTTGTATTATATAGATCGGTAGCCATCGTGTCGCAAAGAGACGCATTGTCGTAGGTATCATAAGTATGTACGTTGTTATAGACGGTTCCGTCGGGTCTAACGAGGAACCACGTAGTACCTCGTCCGTTGGTCGTAGCCAGCCACACTCTACTGCCGCCGCCCGGTGTGAAGGTCGCATAACTCGCGTCCTCGGTATCATTTTTTTGGTGGGATTCTGCATACAGTACGCTGCTCATTGCCTGCACCTTCAGCGAGAACTTGCCGAGGTTCTGATTGATGTCAATAGCCACTCCTGCCTCCATCGTCACGGGCACATTGTCGTAGAGCACGGTGCCGTCGCTGAGTGTCACCGTCACGGGGATGCTGTCTGCTGGGCGTTTGTCACTGGTGTAGTTCAGGGCACCGTCCTCTTTCAGTGTGCCCTCGGTGTTGTTTACCGGCGTTGTGATCTCCTTACCTTCGATGGTGGCTGCGATGGTAGCAATCGTAGCGTCCTCTGCTCTGTCTCCAACGAGCTTTGCGGCCTTATAGTGCAAGTTATAGGAGAGACGGAATTGCGCACTGGTGGAGGTGCCGGAAGCCTTGACAGTGGCCGAGCAGTCCGACATCGGAATGAGGCGGTAGGTGATGGTGCTCCTAATCACAGCCACAGAACTGCTAAAGAGCACTTTCTCGCCATCCTTGCCCACGGCCGTTATCGTCTTGCAGTCCTTGCTCAGATAGAGGTTGCCTCCATCGGCCACAATGTTGTTTGTGTTGGTTATCTCTATAGGAGAACCGAGCACGTTGCCTTCCTTGTCATAGCAGGTCAGTGTAGCCTTTGGAATATTTACAGTCGTGCCCTGATTATAGAAGTCGGCCTCGAAGGTGGCTTCTGTCAGTGTTCGCACGTCGTCGAAGTTGAGCACGTCGACACGGGCGCCGTTGAGCAGGAAGGTCACAGAATAGTTGTCACCCTTATCGCCCTGCGCCTTCTGCGATGTCCTTACCCCGTCGATATACCAATAGCCATCTGGACCAATAGTAACAGTGGGAGTATGCCCAGCGTTGCCCTGCGCTTTCTGTCCACTGTCATTGCCGTCTATCAGCCAGTTGCCGTTTGTGCCGATGGTAATGATAGGAGTGCGGCCGTCAATGCCGATACGACCGACAGAATAGCTCGTGGTGCTGTTGTTATCAGAATACGTTACCGTGGTACGTGTCCACAGATACTTGCCTTGCGCCAGCTGAGGGACGGCGGTCTGCCAGCCTGATGATGGTGGCGTTGTACCGCTATCACTCCCAGCATACTCCACCTTTGTAGATGTCACCTTTACGCTTGTTCCGTCGTTGCCATCCATTGGCGTGTAACTCGTACTGACGGTGTTCGTCGTGGTGCCGTCCGAGTAGGCGACGATGGTCATCACATAGCAGTACTTCCCTTTGGGTGGCTTCTGTGTCGGGTAGGTCGTCTGAGCCGTCACACTGTCCCAGTTGAGAGGAGTCCCGGCATCCACATCGTTGATGACCTTATACGTCACACTCTTCACGCCCACGCTCTCGCCGTTGCGCACCACGCCGATGCTCTTGCTGACCAGCATCTTGCCGCCAGCGTCATAGGCGATGGTGGTGATATAAGCACAGAGTTTGGAGAGATAGAGGTTGCCACCATCCACAACGATGTTATCTGCTTTTGTCGCTTCGATAGGAGAGCCGAGAATATTGCCGTCTGCATCGTAGCAGGTGATAACCGCCTTGTTGACGTTGGTCGATACCGCATTGTTGTAAAAGTCAGCCTCTAAAGTAACTTCGCTGCCTTCCATACCCTTCACGGTGTCGAAGTTGATGACATCGACGGGTACGTTGTTGAGAAGGAAGGCGATGGAGTAGCCGTCACCCTTATCACCTTGAATACCTTTAGCCGCTGCGAGGCTCCAGTAAGGCGATGTTGCGGATGGTCTCTCGCCCTTGATAGTCTTCCCAATAGGGATTCCCGACCCTATCCACGTCTGACCATCTAAAGTTGTAAGGTCGTTGTGACCGTAGTCATTCTTGTCACTATATGGGCCACGCACAACCGCCACCGTCTGCGTCTCCTTGGGTGCGGCATAAGGACGGAGGACGAAGTGGTCGGTCGTGACGATGGTCTTGTCGATACTGAACTGGTTGACAATATTCTCTTCTGGCAGGTCGTAGTGGTCGATACCCTTGTACAACTTCCATCCGAGCGAGTCCACGGAGAGAATGGCCACATTCTTTCGCGTATCGTCCAAGCAATGCCCCATTCCGATGATGTTATCCCCGGCAAATGGCAGGGAGTTTAGCGTCTCAGACACACCACCCAGTGTGACGTGACTGGTCGTACCAGCTGCATCCGTCAGCACGATGTCCTTGCTCGTGGAGTTGCTCAGGTCGATATAGTGATATTGCTTACCCTCTTTGACCACGGGAGCAGCACTCACGCCCACTACCAACCGCCAATAGTCACGATTCTGATAGTCCGTGTAGTTGCCGGGGGCAGCGATGTTGTTGGTCTTGGCACGTGCCAACTGACCCACCGTCCATTCGTTTTTAATCTGTCTGTCGCCGTCGGATGCGAGGAAATAGCAGCGGAATTTATCTGCTGTCTTGTCGCTTGGAATCGTCAGCGTGGGGTTGTTGCTGTCAGCGGTTGCAATGGAGTTGCCGTCAGCATCGAGTGCCTCCACTCTGTCCACTCGGTTGCCACAGCTGCTCATCACAACCGTACCGCCTATGAAGCTCATCTCGTGCACCTCCAACTCGGCCACGATCATCTTCATTCGAGCGATTAGATTGTCAATCTCCAAGGTATAATTCCCGTCCGTACCCTTGGTGACACCATACCCTTGACCATCGAAGCCCATAGCAGTACCCGGACGGAAGTTGGAGCTCTTTAGGTACTCTGCTACAACACCCGCCAACTTAGCGACACCCTCCTTGCTAATGGAGTAGGTGCCATTTGGACCTAATGTCAAGTCGCCCTTTACCGCTGCCTCGCCCATCGTGAGCTTATGCGTCGTTTCGTCGTCCCGGTCTTTGCGGAGGAACTTTTTGCTTCCGTAGGTATCTATGGTACCTTTCACCGAATCCTCGTCAGCTTCTCGGATGACGGGGATCGAGAAGTTATGCTCTTCGCCATTGACGGTAAAAGACACGGAGAGACCGTTAAGTTCTACCTTGTTGAGATACTGCACAAAGTCAGCCGTGTTGGCATCCGTAGTGCTTACGGTGAATGAGGGGGCGTCGGTATTGAAAGTCTTGGCGTAGTCGATACCCTCACATTTGAGCGTGACGACCGTCTTTCCCGTTACCTCTTGCTCCTGTCCACTGCCCACACGCTTCAAGAGCGTGGCGACGAGTGGGAGCGTGCCCCGGAACGCACCGGTATAGGCACACTTCAGCTGATAGACCTCCACACCTGCCAACGTCCACCGACAACGGTAAGAGACAGCATCCTCGGCATAGTAGCTCCAGATACGCGGGGCAGTAAAATCACCCCAATGTCCGCCCCTTTGCGCGGCATTGCCGGAAGAAGAGCTGGAAGATTGCGATTCTCCTTTTATATAGTCGCGGTAGGCCGCATACTCGTAGTGGTAGGTGCTGTCCGTTCCACGCATCTCATCCCACCAGCCTTCCGGCACCCAGCCGTCTTGATTCTTATTTGTATCGTCTCCAGTGGCCGCTTCCTCTGGTTTGACCTCACCGCCATTGATAAGCGACGGGGCAAGTGGTTTGGAAGTATCTTTAGCATCGGTCGAGAACTGCAAGGCCGTCTTGCTACGTAGAAATATCCATTCCCGTTCCTTACTGTCTTCTCCGTTGCGGACCAGTGCAATGTGTGATCGAAAAATCTCCTTGGTCGTGGCTGCTGTTTCTGCCGTAGCGGGTGTGACGATCTTCAAGATCCTGACATCGACATTTTGTTGCAGATGGAATGCCTCAATAGGGATGTTGGCCGAAGCGACATCCGTATCAGCCCCAGAGAATGTGCATGTGTTCCATTGATTGAGATTCGTCAGACTGTATTGCACGGACAATCCGGCGGCTTTCAGCTGCGCATTGGTGAGCTTAAACACGTCTCCTCTCTGGTCGGTGGCACGCACCATAACATTGATGCCGTCAGCAGGACTATAAGTATCTGACGACGGATCGTAGTTGACCACGCCAGACGACAGTTCCAGCGCAAACTGCTCAACGGTCTCGGCGAGGATATTGATAGTTGTCTCCGCCAACTTTTCGTAAGTCTCTACGGGAGTTTCATCGCTCGGCAGAGACGAAGACGAGGAAGCAGACGATGACGAATCCGTCGAAGATGAACTTGAAGAGGACGAATCCGAGGAATCCACGCCTTCGCTATCCGTTTTCGTTCCCCATGCTGTAACAGTCCATAAAGACGAAACGGTGCCATTGAACACGTCTCCCTCGCCACGGGCGTGACTGAGTGAAATATTCCCGCCAGGCATTTGGCGTCCCGACGATAATACTGTCCCGTCTCCGTTTGTGCTGGGGTAGTTGTATGTTGCGTCAGAGTTTGTGTCACCGGTGTCACGCCGTATCGTCCAGTGATGGAACCGCTGTATATTCGTGTCAGCCCATCCTTGCAACAATTTCGCACGCAGCACGAGTTCCTTGCCCCAGGGTACGTAAGGCTTGTCACCCGCATCCTTCAAGTCGATGGTGGCGGAAAGATCTACACGCAACGGCATGTCGTCGGGATCAAGGTTCCATTCTGTATTGAACTGATCCGTACCCAATATACCCGTGTCAAGTGTCACGGTGCGGACGTTGTCCGTTGGCAGACTCACCTCTCCGAGCTTGATGTACCAATAATCACCGGTATCTTTGTTGGCCGTACCCGTAGCCAGTCCTTGCATGGTGACATAGGCATACTTGTCGAGCCAGTTGTCGCCGTCAGCTTCCTTGGGCGCGAAGACGAGATAGCCATCCGACTTGTTGTTCTTATTCAGTCGCGCATAGATGGTGTAGGGTTTTGTACTGTCGGCCAACCTTCGGTTGCGTCCAGTCAGGGTCCATTGCTGAAAGACAGAATCCGACCACCCCAAGGCGGGAATGCCTTGGCTATACACTTTTATCTTCGCTCCTTTCACAATATTGACGGCGAGGTCGCTTGCCGAACCGTTAGCGTTCGGCGAGATACTGATAGCACTGGGTGATATATAATAGCAAGGAGATGTTCTGACCATTTTCTTTATTTTGCCGAAAGTTACTATAATCCGCCCCACGGGTCAAGGGCAATGCCCTTGAAAACAGCATCGCATCCTATTACCTTTGTTGTTGCAAGCGCACGAAAAAGTAAAACAAGCATGGAGCATCTATCATTAGAAATATTCGACCGCACTGGCAATGGCAGTCAGTACGCTTACTTGGCCGACAATTGCAGTATCACCATCACCGACACAAGCGAGATCTTCGCGAGTGGCGATGTGTGGAGTCTGCCTTTCTCGCTTAATGTCGTAGCCAACGCAAAGATTTTCGGCACGAGCGGTGATGCCCACGGCTCACGGCTCCATGAGCAGCTCAACGGCCGTCGTGCCCGCCTCTGGGTGGACGGGCTTCCGCTCTACCTCGGCTATCTGAAACTCGACGACGAGGTAGATGTAGATGAAGACGGCAATGTGGACGTCACCTTCGAGGGTGGCCAGAAGACCTTTGACGAGCTTATCGAGGGTGGAAAGGCTAACCAGGTGCCGATGCTGAGCGACGTGCAGATAGGTATGGCCTTGTGGCGGAAGAGGTGGACATGTGCCGAACTGGAACTGGAGGCTACCGCCGTGTTCCTCAGAAGTGACGACAACAAGATTAGTGTCACCGCCACATCCACACTGACCCATGACGTACACCGCGCCAATCTTGGAGATGAAGACGCCCGACTGACCTACTTTGTCAGCGACGGCGAAAATGATGGTACATCGGTGCAGGAATACCCACGCATGGTATTCCCGAAAGGCGACTTTTATAATACGAGTACACAAAAAGAAGAAAGTATCAACTGCCTGAACACCGACACCCCTTATGACGATGCCCATCCATACTGCAACATCTCCCTCTGCTATCAAAAGTACGGCTACACCATCACTACCGAATCGGGCGGTGCGAAGTATTCCCATGATGACTATTCAGCCGACCCAGTAGCTCAGCGTGGCTACGAGACCATGCCGGCTAATCGCATCAACTCTGCGCCCAACTTTTTTGTCATCTATTGGCTGAAAGCGTTGATGAAACACCTCGGAATCTATATTGACGAGAACCAGTTAATGGACGTAGAAGATCTCCGCCGGCTATTCTTTGTCAACACCAACTGTGCGTATGAAGAGCCAAAATACCTACGCAACCCCAACAAATACGATGGCGCATACGGCAAATACCAGTTCAGCAGCAAAGGTCCATTGGTATCGGAATACCATGGCGACCTCGTGGAAGAGAAATACGACCAGAAGCTGAAACGGTGGAACGGCATCGAGAAGATCATCAAGGCCGAGGACTGCGGACTGGAAGTGAAAGCGTTTACCCAAGGCAACGAAGATATTTTTAAAGACTATGGGGGCTTGGACCATATCGAGATCAAGCCAAAACATATCGCCGGCATGAGCGAGGCTATAAGGGCTTATTATGACGGATACGGCACGAACGGGTTTGGCTCCAACCGGACGGTGCAAAAGAACCTCCTGTTGCACCGTGCCATCGCCACGAGCGAGTGTTTCCCGAATGAGGAAATATCCACCGTTATCAAGGCTTTGGAGAATGGCTTTGGCATCCGCCTGCTCTTCGACAAGAGTTACAAGCGGGTCCGTATCGTGCTGCTAAGGAACATTTTCCGCAGCGACGAGATACAAGATGTTGCAGGCGACATCCTCGACGAGGTGAAGACCGAGAACTGTATCCGTGGATTCAGAATGACCTATGGCGACACCGACAACACCGAGTTCTACTATAAAGGCTTCGATGACCTGCTGCCACACAAGAAGCAGCTTTGGATCGACAATAGCGACAAGCACGACTATTCACGCTGGGACTTGGACGCTAAGTACGCAGACCTGCTGAATAAGATTTCCGCGTTCGACACCACCTGCTATGTCACGCCCGCCAACGGCAACGCTTTCGGTATCAAGGTAGACAAGGATGCCAAGAAATACGATGATCTCCATCCGTCGCTCTTTGAATATGCCGGGTATATGGACGCGGAGGACGGTGACTGCACGGGTGAGAAGGAGACCATCAAGACGATCAGTGTGGGTTTCAAGCCCGCCATTATGAACGACACCAACTTTGAGAATGAGCGCAAGGACGCTAAGAACCGCACGCAGAACTTCGCGCTCTTCGTCGATGAAGCCATGCGGCCACGGCGACCCGACTTGGGAGACTTGCCCAATCAGAACGGCGTGAAAAGCTACAACGACAGCAATGCGGTGTATGACGTTGATAAACTCTACGCCCAACATGGTGACAATGGTAGCGTGAAGCCGATGGTGAGCGGTGGAGTAGTGACCCCAGGTTCGTTTGCCATCACGTCGGATATGTATGTGAGCTGCAACTTCCCCGAGGTTCACTTCTCAGAGGCGAGGGTGCAAGTCGGAGTCATGAATATGGGTATCAAGCACTCCAGCTTCACGCTAAAGAACGTGCGGATCGAGGGCCACATCAGTGAAGGCTACCGCCTCTATCTTCAAGACAACTTCGAGCCCAACGACGATGGTATCTGTCCCGTCGAGAAACACGACTGGGGACTGACACTCGGCATTCTGCGAGGCAGTGGTAGCGACGCTTATGTTGACTATTCCAACGACCCCAATGACGAGGAAGGCAACGACACGTGGGAGATCATGCCGGGCAGCAATGCTACCGCACATCCCGACACGTGCGACAGCTACGGCAACCTCTGGGACTACAACGGAACACAAGACGGTAAAGGAACTACCGACGGCCGCGTGTCCCTGAAGCTCCGTGCCGAGAAGCTCAACCCGAACTATGTGGAAGGCAGTACAGAGGCAGGAAAGAGCAACCGCTATCTGCCTATCACCAACGAGGCACTCCGCGGCCGTGGGCTGATGGATCAGTTCTATAAGGAGTACAGCTATTGGATCCGCAACGCACGCATTGTGAAGCTCACCGAGCGCATGACGCTGGCACAGTTCCTCACCATCGACAAGACGAAGAAGGTGCGAATGGGCGACTATTTAGGATTCATCAAGAAGATGCAGTTCAGTGTTAGCAACACAACGGGCTTCGGGAACGTGACCGTTGAACTCATGTATATATAAGGAGACACAGATTATGGCAGTAACAGTAACAGGAATGTTCGGAACCGGCAAGACCTATTTTTCGGGTTCTCCGGTCGTCATAGATATAGCTGGGCTTGAATGGAGCAGCTCCAGCCCGTTCGACATCGTAAGGGTCAACGTGACCGACAACAATGGAAACGTCGTCGGCGACTTCCATGCTGACACGGGCGGTCAGTCGGAGATCTCGTTCGACATTCAGTCGGCACTAAGAAGTATCTGGGCCGACTACGACTTTGCCGACGAGATACGAAGCGCCATGGCCGCGCTCACCGCCACAAGTGTGGACGGTCAAAAGGCGGAACGCCGTTACCGCGACTACACTCTCCAGCTCTCGACGGAATATCTCGACAGCTCCGACAACGAGTTTGCCACCTCGGCAAGTCAGACTTTCTCTGGTGGTCGTTGTATGCTCGGTGCGCTGACCGAGTGGGAACGGTATAATATCGCCAACAAGGAGGATGCTGATTCCTCTCACTTAGAGGGCAGCAACAAGCGCAACGGAGACGCTTCTACTAAGCCGACGAGTTCGCCGGAAAGGGTGGGACGCAACAGCATCACCTCGTGGGTGGACGTGAACAGCGATGGCACAACAAGCGTCTTCTTTCCATCGGCGGCACCTGTGGAGGGAGACGGCACGGCGCAACATGCTCCCATCGTACTGCGTGACACACAGGACTACCAGGACTTTCTGTTTGTCAACCGTCGTGGTGCCATCGAGACCGCCAGCGCATTGATGAAAGAGGCATTGAATATCAGTGTCGAGGCCAAGCAGTACAACTGGGTGGAACGCCCCTCGTTCAAGCCCTCCCGGTCGGTTCTTATGATACCGTCGGGTGGCCGTCGTTCCTGGGAGATGTCGAGCGGGTATGTAGATAGGGACTGGGCAGTCTGGTGGACGCAGGAGTTCCTGCAGGCCTCCCGCCACTGGATGCTCCTAGACGGGCAATATGTTCCCGTCATCGTGGAACCGGCGAAGAAGAGTGTGAGTATCTACGATCGCGCGAAGCAACAGTTGGCCCACGTCGATTTCACCGTCACATTAGCACTTGAAGGATAATGCCGAAGAGGTATACGCGATAACAACAACACAACAACACAAACACAAACACACAAAGTATTATGAATCAGTTATTAATAGACCTCTGGCCTTATCTCATCAGCGGCGTGCTGGTAGGTATCGGTGGATGGATGACTTCCATCGTGAAGGACAACCACAAGATTTTCTCCAAGCAGGCCGTATTGGAAGAGCGTATCAACAAAATTGAAACGGAGATTCTGCGTATGGACAAGCGTATTGACCACAAGTCCGAGCAGTTTGATCAACTGAAGGACGAGATTGCCGGATTCCGCAGCGACCTTGCCGAGATCAAGGGCGACATCAAATCTTTAGCCACAGAGCTCAAAACCTCAATGGGGTTCGTGAAACACGGAGACATCAGTGAGGAGGAATGAGTATGGGTGAGAAGATTAAGAGTACTGGCAGCGAACTGAAGCGACGTTGGCTGGCAAAGATGCCACGTTTCTTCAGACGCTTCATGATTGTCTGCGCCATCATCGTGGCGACGGCAATAGGTATCAACACCATGCTCATCGTGGCGGGGGCGACTCCTCACGAATGGTGGACGAACATCTACCCGCTGCTCATCGGCGTGCCTACGGGCATGGCCATCGTATGCAAGCTGACGGTAGCGGGTGGCTACAAGGACATAGACCCTGACAAGCTGCTTCACAACAATCCGCTCATCGACGAGAAGGGAGAGTGAGGAAGAGTTGATAAGTTGATAAGTTTTTGAGTTTTCAGTTCACGAGTCATAAAGTTTAGATGCTAAAAGTTTATATGTTAGTTTTATGTTAAGTTTCTGAAACGAAGAAGGCCGCCGTCCGTGAGGATAGCGGCCTTTGTGTTTCCCACAAATGCTTTTGTGGATTCCCTTATGGATTCCATAGATCATTTATGGATTCCACAAGTCATTTCCCCCACAGAATGAAGTTCTGCAGTTCTTCAAGGAGCTGCTCGTTACGTGTCAGCTTGCGGGGCTGGGCGTAGGATGGGGTAGGGACAGGGTCAGCAAGATAGAGCGGTATCCATGCCTCGTCGGGACGGCACCCGGGGGTGTCGTAGAAACGGAGGCGGAGAAGGGTGAGACTGTTGTCGACGGACACGCCGTCTATCCCGTGGAACATGCGCTTCTCGATGCACTCACCTTCCCGCCATTTCCACCGACGGATGAGCTCGCAGACGGCGGCACGGAACTCACGCTGCGACTCGTAGCCGTGCTTGCAATAGTCGCGAAGTGGGGCACGGTTCACGTCACCACTGACCCTATAGAACGGGCCTTGGGTGACGAGGTTGGGATTATCGGGCGAGACGTTCGTGCGCACGGTCAGCGGGGCGAGCGGGCTGTGAGCGTCTGCATCATAGAGGATGTCTGGATGTCGTGTCTTGCTCATTTCTTGGGATATGTTATCACCTCCACCTTGGGTTTGGTGCGGAAGATGCCGCGGGGCTGCGAGAAGAGGAGGGTGAAGATGAGATCGTGAGGCTCCTCGTCCTTGACAACGTGTACGGAAAAGTTGCTCTTCATATAGTCGTTTCCTTCTCCCGACATCCATGCGACATAGGCGCGAATACGGAAGGCCGTGTTTTCGATACTGCCATCGCGAAGCTGCATGGCAGGATCATTCCCGGGGCTCATGGCATGGATAGCTGGCTGTGTGATATAGACCGCATGCTCCTTGACATCGAGCTGCATATAGCCTTTCTCGACATACTCACGCAGCATGGAGAAGTATTCGAGAAACGGACTAATGTCGCTATGCTTCTTCTCCCCCTTGGTAGGGCGCTTTTTCTTCTTGC
>Ga0310695_10011820_pt1 | contig 12381 bp, 21 predicted proteins | sample RumenRJG_04DNA_FD_203882 | JGI IMG/M metagenome (GOLD analysis project Ga0310695, IMG submission 203882) | Bovine rumen microbial communities from Lethbridge, Alberta, Canada - RJG_04 (v2) (version 2) | ecosystem: Host-associated > Mammals > Digestive system > Stomach > Rumen | place: Canada... | reverse complement strand
GTGACCCTATGCCGGCACCATACCGTGGAATCCGTAACCGAGATTGCACGCAAGTTCAAGTCCCGCAAGGAGTTCGCAACCAAGGACCCTGCCGCCTATGACTGGGCCATTCGCCACGGCATCATGGACGGCCTGTTCCCGAGACTGCTCCGGAAGCCGATTACCGAGGAATATGCCACCGAGAGCAAGTCCCGCTTCTCCTCCAGGTCCGAGTTCGCCAAGGGGGACCCGGCAAGCTACAACTGGGCCAGGAGGCACGGCAAGCTCGACGAGTGGTTCCCCAAGTTCCTCTTCACGAAGGAACACTGCGCCGGGAAGGCGGCTCTCTGCAAATGCAGGAAGGAATTCAAGAGGCGCTTCTATACCGAATGGAAGCATTCCAGGAAGAACGGATGGATCGACGAATTCGACTTCCCGGACAAGGGCGAGGTACTGTCCAGGTCCCTCAGGAAAATCTCCGACGAGGATATCATAAACGAGGCCAGGAAGTACAGGACACTCGGTGAATTCTCCTCGGCAAACAGGAACATGCTGCAATACGCATACCATCGCCACCTGACCCACCTGTTCACATGGATGGACCGGAGCGAGGACATCATCGAACGGGGCTTCATGGACTGCGTCTACGCCTACATGTTCCCGGAAACCAGGACCGCATACGTGGGCCGTACCGTGGAACCTTCAAGGCGCCACAGGCACCATTGTAAGAAAAAAGATACAGTGGCAAAGTATGCACGCTCCAGGCACCTGCCGGTCCCCGAAATGACCATCCTGATCGACGGCGTCACCCCCAAGGAAGGCGCTCGCCTCGAAGCCATCGCCATGGAGGAATTCAGGGCGCACGGATGGAAACTCATCAACAAGGCGAAGGCCGGCTCCCTCGGAGGCCTGGCCAGGAGAAAGCTGTGCAGGAAACACTGTCTCGAAGTGGCCCGCTCCTGCCATACCGTCTACGAACTGCACCATGACCACCCGTCCGAATACAACGCCCTTCGGCAGCACGGATGGATTTCCGAATGCGACTGGCTGGTGTACCTCAGGAGACCCGCAGGAACATGGTCCAAGGCGGATGACGAGACACTACGCCAAGAAGCCATGAAGTACAACACCAGGAACGAATTCATGCACGGCTCCCGTGCCGCCTACTACATCGCAAGCACACGGGGCCTCATGGACACCCTATTCCCCAACCCGGTCCGGGGACCGAAGAAGGTGGACCGGCTGACCCTGGACGGAAAACTGGTGAGAACATACGATACGATACAGGAATGCGCTGACGACCTGGGCGTGAAGGCACCATGCATTTCCGCAATATGCCGGAAACTCCCCAGCCACCATACGGCGAAAGGTTTCACGTTCAGGTACCACGAGGGACCGTAGTACACAGGATCGAACCACGACAAAACAGGAGCATACATGACACAGGAACACTGGGAAAAGTATTTCGAACTGACCATGAGGCGCCTCCGCGAGGACGAACACCTCATCGACAGACTCAGGTGGGCATATCCCGCCATCCGGTCCATGTGCCCCGACCAGGATCCGGCACCGGAACTCAGGGAAAAGGCCTTCAAGGTTGTCCTGGACACCATAGGCGCCACTGGTCACGAGGACCACTATGCCTACTACTGGGCCATCGTGTTCGCAGAAAGGAGGGCGGACGCATATATCCGTATCGTCCTGAAGGAACAGGGCATATCCACGCCAAAAACAGGAGCATACATGAACTACGGTGAAGCAAAACAGACCGCCCTGGGACTACTCGAAAACTACCCGGACTACTACAAGGTCATGAAGTACAGCGGCTCAAACGAGGAATTCATAGCAATCACCTATACACAGCCGTCCGACGAGGAACTCGAAATGAGGAGGAAGGACCACAACCATTTCGTGTGGGACATGCTCATCAAGCACAAGGAAATAGAATACCGCCAGTTCTACATGGACATAAGGAACAGGCCGGTAAAGGCTCCTCCCAGGAAGATCCCAATCTCCAAGGTCACGAGGGACCAGCTGTCCTACTTCCTCCAACAACAGCTGTTCATCACCCTGCACACGGATAAATTGTAAACCTAAGTTTACAAAGCACGGCGGATCACCCCAAAGTCCCCGGATTTCCTGGGTCATTTTTACCCCCCGAAATTTTTCCGGATTTACCCCTGGGCCGATTTTTTTATTTTTTACCCGGGGTACCTTCGGCCAGGAAAGGGTACCCCGGGTACCCGGGAAAAATAATGGCCCCAGTTTTCCAACCGCCGGTACCCCAGGCCGTTTTTTGAAAACAGACCATCCCAGGTACCGAATAAAACAGGCCGGTGGGTGCTTCATACGGATCCCAGGAAATAACATACTACCCGTCTGGCGTATTGGCATCATTTCGCCATGGTATCTTGACCGGGATTACGCTTGCCTTTGAACATACACCGTCCATTTCCATGCGCATTGCTTCGGTCTCGGCAGTGACTCTGCGACCCTCGTACATAGTGCAACCGCAATACTTGCCATTTTGGTCATATTTTGCAATAATGTACACTTTCTTGTAATCCGGCTCCGTTCGACCGCCACCCATGGTACCACCTCGATTCCGGTTCAATACCATGTACCCGGCTTCACGGCTTTTCTGTATAGTCTCAATTTCCAGCCTAGCGGCTTCTTCACCGGTCAACCCAGTGTAAAGCTCGTTAACCTCGTAACTGCAACCGGTTTCAGCCAAAAAGTCCTTTATTGGACTAGTGACACTATACCTTAGCTCTTCCTTTATCCGTCGGGCAAATTCCTTGGTGAGACCGATATATACCGCATTCTTTTCGGGGAAATACCACCTATATACGCACCATTCCCGTATTTCGTCGGCAGTCACCAGTACCCTGGATAGACCGGATGCTAAATCATGCCACCCGTTTTTCAGCATCGCCTGGTAGGGTGCGGTGTATTCCTTCCTAAATTCATACAGGCTGTCGCATTTGTCGATTATTTCCTTGATCTTATCCCTTGTCCATGTTACTGCGGGGGCATTGTGCCGGATTCCATCAAGTAAATCGAACCATCGTTTTTGCTTCACCTTTTCATAGGCTCTCGGGTACTTCTTTGAGAACTCGTTTATGCTACTGCATCCAAGGGCAAGTTCTGATATTCGCTCTCTGGTCCATTTCGGGCTATTGTCCGGTACGGGAACAGTACGGACCACCAGTTCCTTCAGGTCAGTCCACCCATTGCGCACCATGGCTTCATACGCGCCGCTATATTTCTTCCGGAACTGCTTAATGCTGCTAAATCCACTGATAATGTCAGCAATCATATCCCTTGTCCATGTGGTCTTGACGCCCATATAATACCTCGTTCAGTTACATTAAGTTTATACCAACACCCCCCTTGCCCACACCCCCCTCATGAAAACTAGCACACAATTTTGCCCCCGTAAATTTTTTGAAAAAATGCCGGGTTCATGATACTGATAGTTTACCGGGTGACTACGATGAAGAGGTCCAAAATTTTATCGGGATTTACCCCCAGCGATTTCTGAAGCATTTGACGGGGGATGGGGCTAATTCATTTTTCAAACCTTGTACCCATGAATAGATTTTGATTTTTTCCGAGGCCCCCTGTCCCTGGGGGAACACATGTTCCCCGCGGGGGTGGAACGAAAGGTTCCGGGGGACCTGGGGGACCCTGGATGTAACCCCCTTGTGAAATAACGTAGCCCCTTGTCCCATACGGCCTTCTGACCCCCTGCCCCAAAATACGGGGCCACCGTGTCCTACGGCCTCCCCGGACATATGCACCCGGTGTCACATCGTGGGTATGTTCATTCAAGAGGAGGTCACTATGGCTACTATCATCGCACAACCGAGCAACTTGGAACTTCGTCAGGAACTTGACCTTGAAGGGCTTGAACAGGCCCTCGAAGAGCAGGTGCAGGACTACTTCTCCGATTGGGAAGACGAACCCTGCGACTGCGACAAGGGCCGAATAGTGTTCGGTTAAACATCGGGGAAATCGGGAGCCCATATACCCCTACGGGCTCCCGGCCTTCTTCCGATCCATCGTCGGGGCCACCGTGTTCCCGATGTGCCCCGAAAGGTGGCACCCGATGGAACATCGTGGGAATGTTCAACGAAAAGGAGACCTATATGGCAACATCCATGGGAGTATTTACTGCGGTCATGTATCGCCAGCACCTGCACGACAGCATTGTCGCCCGTGTGAAGTCCGAGCACCCCGACATGGGCACGGACGAATTGTGTGAGGTGCCCGTGGTTCTGCCAAAGCCCGTATCTTTTACCTTGAAGCGTTTTCTGTGCGAGCCGCTGAAAGTGAAAATCACGGCCATGGTGGCAGGTTCTGACGGGGTGCCGCGCATGGTCTGCGAATACAATGGCAAGGAAAGCCGCATTGACTTTGGCGAGATGCCGAACCATACCCTGCACAGGGTGTTGGAGCTGCTCAAGGCGCCAAAGACCGACATGAACGAATTGGTGTTAAATGAATTGAGCAAGTAGGGTGGAATGGTGCCCATATGGGCACTTGTTTCCACCGGAACCGACATGACCACCGTGCAGGGCGCCTGTCCCGAGCGGTGGCACCCGACGATACATCGTGGAAGTGTAAATGAGGCAAGGGGAACCGCCTTTGAGAGTTCCCGACAAAAATGGAGTTCATCTATGAAGTATGGCGTTTTCGCAAATCTCATCACGGGCAAGCAGCTTTTCAGCTCCCACCGCACAAAGGCGGCTGCGGACAAGGCCTGCGTCAAGGCAGGAAAAAAGGGCGCTTCTTTCGTGGTGCTCCCCATCAAGAAGTAAGCATCAACCGCAAGGGCGGTTCCCCTTACCCCAGGGGAATCGCCCTATTTTGGCCACGCGGGAGCGCTGGAACCACCGTGCCGGGCACATGTCCCGAGCGGCGGCACCCGACGGCGCATCGTGGGAGCGTTCAACGAAAGGAGTTAGCCATGAGCGCTGAAAGCAAGAAAATCGTAGGTTTCATCAAGAACCTTTCAATCACCAACCCTGCCTATGTTGCGGTGCTGAACCGACTGAAACGCATGGGCAAGGTACAGTCCGAACGATACCTGTCCAAGTTTCACGGCATGACCCTGTCGGATTTCATGTTGGCGGTGGAAGCCTAGGGAAATAGGTGCTCGCAAGAGCACCAAATTTTCTTTAAATTTTGAACTTCCCGGCCACCGTGTTCCAGCTGTGCCCCGATCTAGGGCACCCGATGGAACATCGTGGGCATACATTCAACAAAAGGAGCCGAATATGGCAAAAGTATCCATGGTAAAGCAATTTGAAAGCAACATCAACTCCGTTTCCGAAGTCAAGAATATCGTCAAGGTAAAGCGGTCAAAGAACCGCCGCGGCAACATGGAATACTCCGCGGAAGTGATTTTCGCGGGTCACGAAAACAACGCTTTCCATTTCTATTGGGATACCGCGGTGAACGACTACCTTGTCTGCCGCAGTGAAGTCTGCCGCCATGACGGGTTCATCAGCCACCGCACGGAAGTGTTCAACCCCGAATACTACCGCAACGGCAACCTCGCGGAAGTGAGTGCGTTCATCAAGGAAACATGGGACAAGCATAACCCGAATTGGTAAGGGTCGGGGGACAACCCCCCTTTCCCCCCTTGGGTGACCGGCGACCACCGTGTTCCCGATTTGCCCCGAGAGGTGGCACCCGATGGAACATCGTGGGTTCACAAGGCAACGGGGAACCGCCTCGGAGAGTTCACCACAACATTCGGAGTTAAATAATGGGAAAGTTCATCCGTGACAACATCACCTACATCAAGTTCCTTTGCCGTAAGGCATGGGAAAAAATGAAGCGCTTCGGTGGCGCATTCCTGAACAATGTTTTTGTGGACTACCGCGACGGCTCAATTTGGTATGATGTGGAGCAGTTCAGGCTCCGTCTCACGGGCTACAAGATAGCCAAGAAGTTCAGGGACATCATGGACAAGGCGGGGAACCTAGTCCGCAAGGAATATTGGGCTCTCGTAGAGTGCCCCGCATACGAATAACGGCATCAACCCTAACCGGCGGGACGGGAACCCGCCTTTTCCCGTTTCAACCGGAACCGGTGACCACCATGTTCCCGATGTGCCCCGAGAGATGGCACCCGATGGAACATCGTGGGTGTGTTCAACAAAAGGAGTTCACCATGAAAATTCTCGTGTCAATCGTAATCATCGCCCTTGTGGTTCTGTTCTGCGTGGGTGCGGTAAATTCCAACTACAACTGCGTGACGCACCTCTGCGGTTCTCTCACACACGCAATCAACTTCGTGGGCGACTTCCTGCACACCGAAATGGCGGGCGTGAGCATCGTTGCAAAGGTATTCTAGGAGGATTACATGGCATTCGACGATTTTATCGGCATGGACGCATTGTACTGCCGTCTAGGGCGTCTGCTTGACGAATTGGACGCAAAACTTGACATGGCTCTCTTCTCAAAGGGCAAGGTTCAGCTGTTCCACACCCGCCTTAAATGGCAACAATGGTGCTATGCCCTGCAAAGGAACCGCTTGAAGGAACTCCGAGCCCAATGGGACAAGATGGCGGCATAGGGGATAGGTGCTCAATCGAGCACCAAATTCCTCATTACACAATTTTCAGACCACCGTGTATCCGGTGTGCCCCGGATCCAGGCACCCGGCGATACATCGTGGGTATGTTCAACAAAAGGAGTTTAAAAATGAGAAACTTGCCCATTATTATCGGAATTGCAGCAATGGCCGCATTCGCACACGAAATGCCCATCTGCGAGGAATTCATCGGGGAACAGCACATCCAGTGCGTATCCACCGACAAGGCTGCCGTGGTCATCAGCACATTCAATGACAGCGTTCAGTATGAATTTTACACTGCCGACGGCCACAAGGGATACATCTACCTTGATGGTGGCGTAGTGGCAAGCACTGCGAAGCGCCACCTCGAAGTCTCCACCATCCCTGCCGAGAATGCGGATGAATACGTTCAGGAAGTGTTCAATGCGGTGATGGATGACATCCAATGGGGACAGAATTGACCTGCTGAATGAATGCCATCGGGGACCATAGGTCCCCGATGGTTTCTCCCGTATAACCCGACCGGCCACCGTGTATCCCATGTGCCCCGACCGGTGGCACCCGATGATACATCGTGGGCATGTTCAACGAAAGGAGTTATTTATGGAACCGAGCGAAATCAGACTTGCCAAGTTGCAGGGCCTTGCCAAGGCCGAACAAGATAAGCAGAAGGGCATTGCGGATGCCAAGCGGGCTGAATTTGAAAATTGGCGTGAATGGCTGAAAGGGTTCATCCAACGTGTTCCCACCTTGTGTCAATACTGCGACCTGCTGAGAACGGCAAACATCGAGGTGCCCGTGGTGTCCTACAATTCGGGATACAAGTATCACAGATCCCTTACGTTCACATACGTGCATTGGATGAATGGGGTTATCGGAATTGGCCTTGAAGACCCGAACACGGGCGGCTGTGGTTCTAGGAAAGCAATTTTAGGCCCCGATGCGTCATGGGTGCATAGTGAGTGCGGTGTATGGCATGCCCTTGAAAATGGTGCAGGGGATAGAGATGAGGAAAGAAACCTCGTAAGGTTCGCCACGATGGCGAGCGAATGGGAAAAACAGCTTCTCGCCCTCATTGACAAACTTTAAAAATTGGTGCTCAACCGAGCACCATTTTCCTTCCGATAGATCCCCGCGGCCACCGTGTATCCTATGTGCCCCGACCGGTGGCACCCGATGATACATCGTGGGCATGTTCAACGAAAGGAGTTCATTATGGCAACATTTGAAAACGGCAATATCACCGATGAAGATGGTTTCAGCACAACCTTTCCGTCTGACTTCTCCATCGCGGACAAGTTTGGTGTGAACGCCATCAAGGACACATTCAATCGTGCCTTTGGCGAATGGAAGGGTCACTACAAGTACCTTACCCACCTTGTCATCGCCTTGAACCACAAGATATGGGAGTGGTATGACAAGAAGAATGACGCCTACGCCAAACTCTACAACGAATTGTGGGAAAAAGCGGACGCCTACGCATGCGAGAACTTGAAAGGTGATGAATTGAGCTACTTCTACCGCACAACGGACTAGGAGAGGGGGGCTTACCCCTGCCCCCTTTTCCAGCCGGTGTCCAGTGTCCACCGTGTATCCTAGGTGCCCCGCATGATGGCACCCGATGATACATCGTGGGTATGTTCAAACGAAAGGAGTTCATTATGGCATTGGCAGAAATTTTCGGTCGCATTATCGGTGACGAATACACGGGTATCCGTGTGGCGGACTACCTTGCCGAAAACCCCCACGCAAAGGTCAATGACCTCGTAAAGTTCCGCGGTGTCGGAATGGAGAACGCAAAGACCATCATGATGGTGATGGAAAGCAGTGCCGAATACCTAGCAGGAACCCATGCGGTATCGGTGAGCGACCCCAGCACCATCGTGAACCACCTCTCGTGGATGAAGTGGGAACAGCAGGAGAATTTGGTGGTGGTGACCCTTGACAATGCGAACCACATTATCGGCAAGCACCTAGTGACTAAGGGTCTTGTAAACGAGGGGCCGTTCCACCCTAGGGAGATACTCCGCTACGCCATCTTGGACAATGCAGTGAGCATAATCGTGGCACATAACCACCCTAGCGGAAATAGCGACCCTAGTGAGCAGGATATTGCGGTCACTAGGATAATAAATGCCGCTTGTAAAATTATGAAAATGCCGTGCCTAGACCATATCGTGATAAGCCGGAGCGGTTTTACTTCAATCCACAGACTGCACCCCGAACTCTTTGAAATTTAATTTTCAACTCCACGAATGAACAACCCTAGGGGGTGAAAGCCCCCTAGGACACTTTTAAAAATTTATTTTTGTCCCGTCCCCACCGTGTATCGCCGGTGCCCCGGAGAATGGCACCCGATGATACATCGTGGGAATGTTCAAACAAAGGAGGCCGATATGGAAGGCGAAGATTTTTCTATTACTCCTGTGTGCCTTAGCAGGCACTACGAGGTTGATTTTCCCACCGAAGCGGAAGCTGAGGAGATGGCTTTCCTCCTAGAAGATGGGTGGGGTATCCTCATTGATGTGGAAACAAAGGGAAAGACCCTCTGTTTCCGAAACTTTGAAGTAGGCATCATCACTGCGGAAGCCATCGGTATGCCAAAGCAGGACTGCGCAAAGGTGGTCAATGACGATTGGTTCAAGGGCAATGCCCGTTTGCTCTCTTCCCGAGAAGCAAGTGAGAAATACCCCTACGAATGGAACGAACACGTTGCCAAGCGTGCTGCTGCCGAATGCAGGGAAAGGGAGGTCGCTATGAAGAAGTAATGCCGACATGGCAGGGGCGAAACACCTCGCCATTTGAATGTAATTGTTTCCCACCGTGTGTCCGGTGTGCCACGATCGGTGGCACCCGATGACACATCGTGGGTATGTTCATCAAAAGGAGTTCAGTTATGAGCAAGAAAGTCGCAGAAAAAGAAAAAGAAGCCTCTTCCGCATTTGACTGCCTCGCAGTAACGCAGGTGCAGGTTTACCCCTTCCAGCAAGGCCCTTCTATGGGACATCTGTTGGGATTGGCGTCTGTCGTCCTCAATGACCAGTTCCAAATCCGTGGCCTCCGTATTATGGACGGCGAAAATGGCCTCTATGTAGGCTATCCGAATGACCCGTTCTACAAGGGGGAAGACTTCCGCAGCGTCTGTTTCCCGATGACCCGACAGCTGAGGGAACACATCGAGAACTGTGTTCTCGAAAAGTATTCGGCGTCCGTAGACCCCAATGAATGGGTTGTTGAGTTCAAGAACGGGGACGAACTGTCCATCAAGATGGAAGTGTCCGAAATTACCCGTGCTGACGCCATTGAACTCGCCAAGCAGAAGATTGCCTCCAAATATGGCAACATGGTCGCAAATACCCTTGAATTGGTATCGGCAACCGAAAAGTAATCACGGGGGCTTACGCCCCCTTTTCACCATCAAACAACATTAACAAGGAGTAGGAAAATGCGTCGCTTGGTCGGCTATCACGGATAATTTTTTGTTCCACTTTTCTAGTGCTCACCCGAGCACTAGATTTTTATTTTTGAAATCGGGCCAACCGTGTATCGCCGGTGCCCCGGAGAATGGCACCCGAGGACACATCGTGGGAGTGTTCAAACAAAGGAGTTCAGCATGTCCAAGTATCACTACAATGTCCATGTCATTTCCAAGGCCGATGATTTCTCCATGTGGGTGGGCGTCACCCTTGACAGCAAGCAGCTGCCGCAGGGCAACCTTTGCCTTGACAACAGCCTGCTCGGCATGACGGCCATCGCCCGTGCCCGTGAACTTTGCCCTGCCCTCAAAGAGTGCTTTTGTGAAGAGTGGAACGGCGGTGACGAAGTGGAAGATGACCCAGTTCAGAAGTTCCTAGGTGCCGACTACAAGAACAAGATGGCTATACTCAAAGCCGCCATCAAGCCGCTCTTGACCGCCCTTGACGAAACCCACATGCAGTTGGCGGTAGACCATCGGGGCGAGTATTGGCTGACGGCTATCCCATGGCGTGAAGAATACACGGGTGACTTGCCCGAGGGCATGGACACCGGCAAACTCCTTGATGCCACCATTGCGTTGGGTGACGCACAGCACCTCGTTGCCGTCATAGATTAAAGCATGGGGAGGGTTCCCCTCCCATGTTCTCCCTACACTTTCCGCAGGCCACCGTATGTCCGGTGTGCCACGATCAGTGGCACCCGATGACACATCGTGGGAATGTTCAATCAAAGGAGTTCAATATGGGCAACAACGAAATGATGGCTATGGCAAACGCAAGGGAGATTGAGAAACTCCCCTACGAAACGCTGAAAGCAATGTTCCCGAGTGTTCGCTATATGGTGCAGGGCGAGAAATGGCACAGAAAGTTCATCGGCCACAGAACCAACGAAATCACGGGAAAAGAAGAAACATACGCAGCAGGGGAATGGCTTGCCGACCTCAACGGCCAATCCTTTGACAACCCCACCATGGCCACCATGTGGGCACAGATGACCTACTCCAAGGGGCACTACAAGGTCTATGCGTTCGTTCCCGAACTGCATAGGGTATCTAACCAAATCGTAAACGAATAGGGGTATATATGCCGAAAACACGCAAGGTGAAACTGAAAGTGAAAAAGGACGAATTGGTGGACACATCGGAACTGACCTATTCCTGCGACCTTTGCGGAGCGCCAATTTCCGAATATACCTATTTCCACAATAGGGAATTGTGCCATGAATGTTCGTGGTCGCACTAGGGAACATACTGCTCAACTGAGCAGTTTTAATTTTTATTTTCAAAACCACCGTGTGTCCCATGTGCCCTTACCTGTGGCACCCGAGGACACATCGTGGGTATGTTCAAACAAAGGAGAACTATATGGCAGCATACGATAAAATTTCAGACTATAACGCGCACACAGACCGATTGTTGCAGGAAAAAATTTGTGGCGATTTCAAGTGCCCCATCTGTGGGGAACCGCTGAACCGCTGTGACGCATTTGAGGATAGCGAAGGCTACCGCATTGAATACTGGTGCCGTAAGTGCAATAAGCCCGTGACTGAACTCTTTGAGATGGTTCCGAAGGGCTTCTACTTCTACCGCCCGAAGATGGTGAAACTTGACCCCGAAAAGGCCACCATCGCCGACCTCTTGAAGTTCTTGAAGTCCGCAGGAACATTGGCTACCGCAGACCACAAGAAGGAACTTGAAACAATCAACGTGGAACTTTGTGGATATGCTACCTCGTTCGTGGCTGAACTCGTGGAGAAGTCTGTTGCTTTGAGCGAGAAACTTGCCGAGGAATAGGCGGTAAATGTCACAAAAAGTGTATGCTTTTTGTGACATATTTTACTAAATTTGATCCCAGTACCCACCGTGTGTCCCATGTGCCCTTGCCGGTGGCACCCGATGACACATCGTGGAAGTGTTCAAACAAAGGAGACAACAATGAATACCACAATCTTTACGGGAATTTTACTCATGCTCATTGGCATCTATGCCGTAGTAAGGGGCTGCTTAATGGGCAATCAGCCCATAGCCCTCCGCACAACCTTTATCGAAATCGCCTTTGGCATTGTCGGCATGGTGGGGATTTTTTATATCGCATTGGGCTGGTTCATTATAGTGGTGAACTACAACATGGGTATGGGCGCATAGGCGCCAACCGTGTGTCCAGTGTGCCCCGAGAGATGGCACCCGATGACACATCGTGGAAGTGTTCAAACAAAGGAGTTCACAATGGATTTCAAACGAGAAGAATTTTTCAAGAAGTGCAAGGACGACCACGACCGCCTCTGCAAGTTGATTATGGACGCGGGTGAAGTGTCCGTGTCGCAGGACATCGTTGGGGT
>Ga0310695_10011817_pt1 | contig 12385 bp, 13 predicted proteins | sample RumenRJG_04DNA_FD_203882 | JGI IMG/M metagenome (GOLD analysis project Ga0310695, IMG submission 203882) | Bovine rumen microbial communities from Lethbridge, Alberta, Canada - RJG_04 (v2) (version 2) | ecosystem: Host-associated > Mammals > Digestive system > Stomach > Rumen | place: Canada... | reverse complement strand
AGAATAAGAGGTGCAAGCCTTTCCGCTTTGTGTATAACGAGTTCAGAGGTTTCTATGGTGAGATGGAGCCGCACATCATGGTAAAGCCAGACACAGACACCGACAAAGTTGTTTTTTCCATACACGCTGATTATATCAGAAATGCGATATTAGAATACAGGAGACCCTAACTTATGATAATTGAAAGAACTTACCATCCTTCAGAACTACATCATGGTGTGTGCAGTTACTGTGGGGATGAATCAGACGAAATAACAGAAGAAGGCATCTGCGTCGATTGCGTAGAAGCCGAGTTGTTTTACCAAGAAACGATGAAAGATTTATGAAAAGAAGATATCAAAGATCATTATCAATACCCGCCATCAGGAAATTCCGGGAGGCTATAGAAAGTGGAAAACTTGCAGCCTGGCTGATTGAATCCGGAGAGGAAACACATGCCGGAAGCGTGAAGTTGAAGTACACTTTAAAGAATCGCCCTTGGGCAGTTACCGTTGAAGCAAGAAAAATTCATAAATGAAGGACTTATGAGTTATTTTCCTGAATTTGACAAGCACGGGCGTTACATCGAGTCACCATGCTATGGCTGTGACCTTCCTGATTGCAGCTTCTGCCCAAGAGAAAACAAATCTGTCGAAGAATGAAGACCCCTATCACATATTACGGAGGCAAGCAGATTCTCACACATGAGATTCTGGAATTGATGCCAGCCCACAAGATATATGTGGAGCCATTCTTTGGTGGTGGCGCGATATTCTTTGCCAAAGGTTCGTCATTCCTCGAAGTTATCAATGACACCAATGATCTGCTGATTAACTTCTATCAGCAATGTGTGGATAACTTCGAGGCCCTGCAGCACAGGATCCAGAACACCCTTCACAGCGAAAGTGAGTTCAAGAAAGCCCGGACCATCTACAACAATCCCAGATATCGGAGCAAGCTCGATAAGGCCTGGGCTGTTTGGGTGATGACGAACATGAGCGTGATGGCCACCCCTCGAGGAGGATGGAAGAGGGACAACGGAACAGGTGGCTCACATATTGGTATCGGAATGGACAATCACAGGAAGCGCTTTACATCGCAGATTTACGATAGGCTCAGCAAAGTGCAGATCTCCTGTCATGATGCCATCGACGTTATCAAGGAACGTGACACTCCAGATACATTCTTCTACCTCGATCCTCCGTATATCGGTGCTGAGCAAAAGCACTATAAGGGCTATAAGAAGGAAGACTTCAAGCAGCTACTCGATGTCCTTTCCAGAATTCAAGGAAAGTTCATCCTATCGAATTTCAGCAGTGATATACTGCTGGAGTATTGCGAGGCCAACAATTGGAATATTAAGGTTATCTCTTTGAAGAGCATGATACCAGCTCTTATTCACAAACCACGTAGAAAGTACGAGGTTTTAGTTTGGAACTTTACACAGGAACAAAGTCAATTAAAATTTGAATAATATGAAATTTTACGTTTGCGGAAAAATCGGCAAGAAAAATCCGAGTCCAGAGATACTTGCCAAGTTCAAGAAAGCCGAGGACATGCTGAAAAGCAAAGGTCACGAAGTATTCAACCCTACAACGAGCGGCCTAGGTCGCCATGCCGAGAGCCTGGCGCAAGCAGCTGACTATGATACTTCCTTTTATCAGGAGATCATGCTACTTGACCTTGTGCAATTGGCACAATGCGATGCCGTGCTCGTGTTGGAGGATTGGCATAATTCGCCAGGAAGCAAGCCTGAGCTGATGCTTGCAATGGCTCTTCAAATGCCAATTTACCAGGAGGCTCCAAACGGACGCCTATTCCCGGTTAAGTTCGACGTCAGAAGGATTATTGAGTACCAGGAGCCGGATAAGGCCTTGACTGTCGGAGAGGTTATGGAGAAACTACAGGATTTCTCGCCGGACACTCCCATGGTGATGAGTGCAGACTTTATGCTGGGCGAACCTTTTGAGCAAAGCTTCGACCGTCAGATTCACGGGCCAATCTATGAGGTGAGGGCGAATGATGATCTGAGAGTAAACTGTGGAATGACTGCAGTATTGGATGCGTACATGAGTTGCATTATTCACTTTGATTGAGTTATGAAAATACCCCACCCACTATATGTAGTTACAGGTCTATGGCACGGCAAAAAGCGCGAGGCCATCAGCCTGCCATGCAGCCGTCTGAAGGCTGTGGAGTTGAGAGACTGGACGCGCAGAACGTTCCAGAACATCAACGTGTATGTGGATATTCAGATAAGGGAGGTAGTAAAGATTTGAACGGATAAACCGTGTATTTTACATCCTGCCTGACAATCACTATATTTGCAACCGCAAGTAAGACCGAAGAGTTATGATAGACCAAAAGTACATTGACATGATCATCGACCGCGTAGACCTCGAGAAGGTTGTCTCGGGCTACGTTGGTGAGATGAAGCGCAAGGGACATCGCTCATGGGCATGCTGTCCCTTCCATCAGGAGAAAACTCCATCATTCTGTGTTGACACCGCTAAGAACCTGTGGCACTGCTATGGCTCGTGCCAGGACGGCGGCACTGTCATCAAGTTCATCGAGAAAATCGAGAACCTGCCTTTCCCGCTGGCCGTAAAGAAGCTGCTGAAGGATGAACTGCACATCGACCTTCAGGATGCCGACATACAGTCAACGCCTGAGGAGGAAGCCAGGCACAAGAAACTGGAGTCCATGCGCATCATCAATGACTATCTTTCCCAATGGTTCTATCATCAGCTGTGGCAGAATGACCCTGCGGCAAAGGCGGCAAAAGACTACATGCTGGGCAGATGGGATGAAGAGTACTGCAAGGAAATGCGTATCGGCTTCGCCCCTGAGGACGGCAGGAAGGTCATCGAGTACTGCGAGAAGAAAGGTCTGAACTTCGACTTACTCCAGGAGATGGGTATCCTGAAGATGAGCGAGAAATCCCATCAGTTGTATTGCGTCTATCGTAACCGCCTGATGATTCCCATCCGCGACCGCTACTCGAACATCATAGGCTTCACTGCCCGTACCATGGACGGGGAGGATGACCGCAAATACATCAACTCCAGCGAGAGTGACCTTTATAAAAAGAGCCAGTCCATCTTCGGCATCGAGCAGGCAATGACAGCGGCCAGACGTCAGGAAAAGATGTTTCTGGTCGAGGGAGGCCCCGACGTCATGAAGCTGCAGTCTGTTGGAATCCTCAATACCATTGCTTCACTGGGTGGCGCATGGACAAAGGATCAGTTCCTGCTATTGCGTGACTACCGCATGCAGAACATCACGCTCTGTTTCATTCCGGACAGCGACATTCCCAAAGCTGGGGAGAAACTTGGTGCCGGCTTTAAGAACGTCTTGAAGAACGGAGCACTGGCTATGGAATGCGGCTTTACCGTCAGCGTCCGAGAGATTCCGAATGACCTGGAAGCAGAACATCCTAAGAAGGTGGATCCTGATGAATACATCAACCGCGACACAGACCTCGCCGGACTCACAGAAAAGGAGTTCCTGCTGTGGTACGTGGAAAAGTCACTCGATAAGGAGGCCACAACGGAAGACCGGCAGAAAGTCATCAACAGCGTGTGCGACCTGCTGGTGTGCATCAAGGATGAAGACCTGCAGGAAACTTATCTGTCGAAGCTCGCACACTACGACGGTACCAAGCAGCTGTGGCGCAACGCCTTCAACTCTGCCAAGCGACGCAAGCAGGAGAAACTGTCGAGCAAGAACAAGCGTGGCGATATCGATATGCTCAGACAGTTCGGCTTCATCGAGAAGCACAACTGTTATTTCGGTACCACAAAAGACGGTGATGAGACTCAGTGGTCGAACTTCTCCCTGAAGCCCCTCTTCCACATCAAGGATGACCTGAGGCCTGTGCGTCTGTTTGAGATCAACAACAATGAGGAAGAGGACAAGCCGGAGATCATCGAGCTGGACATGGAAGTGCTGACATCCTCGAAGTCGCTCAGAAAGAAACTGCTGGGTATCGGCAACTACATATGGATGGCCAGTGACCAGGAACTGATCAAGCTGCAGTCCTATCTGGCGAAAGTGACTGAGACAGCCGTAGAGATCAAGCAGCTTGGATGGCAGAAGGAAGGCTTCTATGCTTTCTCAAACGGCGCACTAGAAGACTCCGACTGGCACGATATCGACAAGATGGGTATTGTGCGCCTGAAAGCGGGAAAGTTCTACCTCCCTGCCCTTTCACAGCTCTATAACACTTCCAAGGAACTTTATGTTAATGAGCGCAAGTTCCAGCTCACAAGGTACTCCAATATTTCCCTGAATGAATACTTCACGAAGATCTGCCGGGTGTTCGGCCCGAATGCGAAGGTCGCACTTACCTTCTATATGGCATCGCTCTTTGCTGATATCATACGACAAAGAGGTGTGAAGATTCCGTTACTGAACCTCTTCGGCCCTCCCGGATCCGGAAAGACCGAACTGGCCAGGACGCTGATGGGATTCTTCCAGACAGACTATGATCCGCCAAATATCGAGAGCAGCATCCCGTCTTTGGCAGATGCCGTTGCCTCCGTGTCGAATGCCCTGGTATTCCTCGATGAATACAAGAACGGCATTGACATCAAGAAACTCCAGTTCCTGAAGGATATCTGGGGTGGTGTCGGTCGTATGCGCATGAACATGGATAAGGATAAGAAGCGTGAGCAGGCCCGTGTGGACTCGGCAGTCATCATATGCGGCCAGGAGATGCCGACGGCTGACCCAGCCTTGTTCACACGTCTGATATACCTTACTTACGACAAACACTCGTTCAGCGAGCAGGAACGGCAGGAGTACACCGACCTGATGCACTGGCGCATGCTGGGCACATCACATATCACCGTCGAGATCCTGAAGCACCGCGATAAGTTCGAGGCTTCTTTCGGTAATGCCTGGCGCAAGGCAGAGGCAGACGTGAAGTATGCCCTTCGTGGCGAAGGTGCCATCGTTGACCGTATCCAAGGCAACTGGACGGTGCTGCTGGCCACCTACATCGCACTGGAGGATGTGCTGCAGCTGCCATACTCCTACGACGACCTGCTGAAACTGTCGACGCAGGGCATCCTCCGACAGAACGAGATGTCGGCCAGCGTCGATGAGGTGGCAGGATTCTGGAACATCATCAGCTCTGCCATACAGAAGGGCATCCTGATGAAGGACCAGGACTACAAGATCCGCTACAAACAGAAGCTCCGTACATCGAAGCAGAAGGATGAGATGGACTTCGAGAAGAACATCCCAATCCTGATGATCCGAAGGAACGTGATGATGGCAACCTACAGGGAACAAGGCCGCAAGATGGACGAGCAGGTACTGCCTCAGGAGTCGATGCAGCACTATCTGGAAATCACGCCGGAATACTACGGATATACCACCAGTCCGGAACGCTTCAAGAAGTTCAATGGCAATGGGCTGGCGGAACGTGAGGAGATAACCGACGAAAAGGGTAATATTACCGGTTACCGAACCGTCTGGAGCCAGGACAGGCCGATGTGCTTCAACTACGAACTAGTGAGCCAGAAATACGGCATCATCCTCGACACCTATACAGGTGGAGAGAACGACACGCCACCCCGTCCGGAGCCGGAACAGGGAGAGCTTTTCAGGGAGAATGACGAAGATGCACCATATTAGTCAATTACTCATAGGTCTATTTGTTTTAGGTTGGGGTGGCTGTCGTGAGGCAGCCACCTTTTTCGTGCGCTGTGCGGGCGCGCATTAGGCTCTAACGGCTAAAAAAACGATTTTGAGAAATGAAAAACATGGTGTTACATTTGTAGCAACGTGTAGCAACTTTGTAAACGTCTGATTTTCAGTACGAAAACAGATGAAGCAAAAGCGAAAAGTTTGTAGCAACAATGTAGCAATTTGTAGCAACGGACTTTCTACTATACTATTTTGTAGCATTGTAGCAACAAATATGTAGCATGCTACAAAGATGCTACAAACGTAACTAGCTGATACATAGCCCTTATGCTCCTTGCATCTCGTTGCTACACGTTGCTACACATAATGTCCTCGTGTGCGCGAGATTTTTCCGCTTAAAAACGGAAAATTAGAAAATTATTACTATCTTTGCACCCAAAACCTGATGAATATGAGCAAATTCGTTATTTATCTTAAACTTCAGCCTTTCGTTGCGCAGTGGCTTCACCACCACTACGGAAACCCTGTCCAGTTCCAGCCTAAGTCGGTTGAGAACTCGACCATTCTACAGTTCACGCAGAAGCTTCCAGAAGGTCGGCAGCCTGATACGGCTGCCGATGGCCTCACTGCTATCTGCATACCAGACAATGAAAAGAAGGATCCTTCCGTTTACAACTATCTTGGTCCGAAAGGAAAGGAAGCGGTCGTTGACTGCATTGAACGGACATTCAAACTGATGATGTGGAGCGAACTTAATGACATGTCAGATGTCGGGTGCTCAGTTCTAGGTGCCATTGATGCCTGGTGTGAGATGCACGGTATCGATATCGAATATGACAGGACTATACTCATGCGGTACAACAGAATCCGGAATTCGTATGTGAAAAAGGGGGTGGATCTTCGCAGAAGGATGCGGAACCACGATAAGTTGTTTAACAAAAAATAACTCTGTTTTTCTCTCCTATGATAGAGCGTTTATTTTTACTGGGCATGAAAGGCCATTAAAAACCGTAAATCCCGTTACTGCCCGTTAAACATAGTGCATATCCGTTAACTAACAATAAACAGAGACAAAAGATGAAGCAGATTAGAATCATTACCAAGGTGGAACGAACACCTATCAGGAATCTCAGTGGATTGACCAGAATTTCAGAAAGGGAGGTTCGCCTTCCTTCAGGCATCACCTGGCAGCCGTTAGATATCAAGCCACACGCGCAATTGTCTATTACTGATAAAACAGAAGACAACAATACCGTATGGTCGGCAAAGTTGGCTTTCAAGACATGTGACAACTTCAAAAGCAGGGGCCGCTGGGCTTACCGTTGTCTGATGTCAAGCGGTCAGTATCGTCTTATCGGCACGGATGGCAGACCTTACCCTGTTACATCAGTGAGCGACAATGCGCCTGAGAACGTGACCGAAAACCAGCTTATTGAGGTTACGGTGAACTGGCAATCACCGCAATTTGTACCGTTTATTACTGAATAATAGGTATTTTTTTATATTTTGTCCATTGTCTACCTTTGCCGTTGAATTTGCAAAAGTAGACAATGGAATATCAATTTATCATTTCCGGAGAAATCGGTGTTGCCTTCGACTGGTGGACTGGCCAGCGTGGTACCACCGCTAACCAGGTTAAGAACTTCCTCGATGCCCACAAGGATGAGGACGTTCACATTGCAGTCTGCTCTCCCGGCGGATACGTCGATGCAGGTCTGCAGATCTACCAGCATATCAAGAATCATGGCCGTGTCCACTGCCACATCATTGGCATGACGGCCAGTGCAGCAACCTTCCTCACCATGGGAGCCAAGGAGGTTGACATGGTGGATGGATCGCTTATGCTCATCCACAATGTATCTACTCAGGTATTGGAGTGGCAGATGGCAAACAAAGAGCAGCTTGACCAGATTATCGCTGCATTCCAGAAGGAGCGCAAGGATCTTGATACCATCGACCGCGTCATTGCCTCGCTCTATGCCAAGAAAAACGGCAAGAGCGTCGAGGACTGCATGACGAAGATGACAGCTGCCGCTTGGCTGTCACCTCAGGATGCTCTCGACTTCGGACTGATCGACCACATCGTAGAGGATGAGGACGTGAAAAAGAAGTCGAACCGCTTACGCACAACTTTTACTAATTCCATATTCAAGGATTTCGGTCTTCCTTCCCTGCCTGCGGACACGACGGATGGTTTATCTGCCGTCGTGGACCAGGAAGGTAATCCAGCTGAAGGTTTCATGCAGAAGGCGACTGCGTGGATGCAGAAGCGATTTCCTAAACTTTTCGCCGATGAGAGTATAAACCCAATGACAAAGAAAGTTTTAGCTTGCCTGTGCGCCTTGCTGGCTGTACAGGACTTCGAGGTGACGGACGGTAAGATTACGATCACCGAGGAGGATGCGGACAAGGTTGAGGGTCAGTTGGATAAGCTGGGAAAGGATCTGAAGGCAGCTAAGGATGCTGAAAAAGCAGCCAAAGATGCTCAGGCAGACCTCCAGACGAAGCTCGACAAAGCTCTGCAGGACGTGAAAGATCGCGACACGCAGATTGCCAACCTCAAAAAGGCCGCAGGGGCAGAGGACGGAGTCCCTGCCGGAGAGAAAGTAGACGAAGGTGCCGGTGAGATCACCGCACAGTCAATGTTGAACGAAATTAAAGACCTCTGATTATGCCAAATGCTAAAGTTGTAATCCAGGAGCCAGAGGTAACCTTTGAGGAACTGGCTGAGAGTGCCCGTAAGCTGCGCAAGCCGCTGCTTCAAATCCCGGTCATGCGTGCCGAGAAAGCACTAAAGTTTATGACGCCCCGTGTGGGCATCCGTGTTGCAGAAACGGTCGGCACGCTCGATGGTGACATGCAGTTCGGACCTTACGATGAAGATCGTGAGGATAACAGCGACGTGAAGATCACGCCGCGTACATTGTTCACCTATCTGGGCAGTGTCGTGAAGAATTTCAAACCCAACGCCATCGTGAAGAGTATCTGGGGTCCCTCAGTACTGCATGGTGAGGGTATGAAGAATACCGAACTGGCACGCATGGTATTGACCATGCTTACCCGCAAGATGGGTGACCACCTCTATCGTGAGCTGTTCAAGGCCCAGCGTAATGCCAATGGCGCTACCACGCACGATCTCTTCAACGGCTTTGACACCATCGCCAAGACCGAGATGACCGCCATCGAGGCTAACGTGGCTCAGGGCATAGAGGCAAAGCCCGCTGCTATCACCACCGCTCTTGGAAACAAGGTGGTCATCGAGGCCATCACTAAGAACAATGCCTATGATGTGCTTCGCGCCATCTGTAAGGCAGCCAACGAGCACCTCATGGATGAGGAAGAGCTTCTGCTTTTCTGCCCGAAGCACGTCGTTTGGGACTACGAGGAGGATTACAAGACCACCACTGGCGGTACTGCGTACAACCGCGAGTTCCACAAGTACGTCATCGAAGGCTTCGAAAACGTCACCTTCGTTCCGCTGTCATGTAAGAACGGCTCACCGTTCCTGCAGCTGACCACCAAGCGCAACATGCTCTATGGTGTCGACCAGATCTCTGATAAGGAGAATGTCGAGGTGGCACGCTTCAAGGCATTCGTGCTCCAGTTCATCGCTACGATGTTCTTCGGCGTTCAGTACGAGAGCATCGACGCTGAACGTATCCTCTTCGCTACCATCGATGGCACTACCGCCATCTGATGAATAAGGTATCGGGGCTGGCGGCTAAGGATTAAAAGCGTCGGGGCTGCCGCCCCTCTTTCATTCACATTAAATATCGAAAGAAAATGCCACAAGATTGTTCAAACGAGAAGACCCTGCTTCAGGACGTCAAGTTCTGCCAGGGCAAGAAATCGCTTCCCGGAACAAAGAAGCGCGTGTATATCGCGGATATCCGTGATATCGTGAAGTTCCCGAAGCTGGCTGACCGCTCAGCAGAGGGTGCTAAGCTCTCGAATATTCCCACCTATCCCGCCACTATCGCGTCCGGCAATTCAAATGCTGCCAACGACTTCGTGATGGCTGAAGGCAAGTTCTTCGCTCAGGTGGACATCATCAACAACAACGGCAAGCTGGTCTGTGAGCCTCAGGGTACCTTCGGTTCGAAGACCTTCAAGAATACCTACACTGGTAATGCTCCTGGCACTGAGGAGGAAATCACCGGCTTGAGTGCCGAACTTCTCAATGCGGAGGTTGTTGCCGTGGTTCCTACCCGCACGGGTAAGTTCCGCGTAGTCGGCTCTGATCAGTTCCCTGCAGAGGTGAATCCCAGTCAGGACTCTGGTCAGTCTCCCACAGACACCAACCAGACGGTTCTTGAGATCGTTGCCGATGATGAGATGCCCGCTCCATTCTATTACGGAAAACTTCCTGTATCAGATGGTGAGTTAGACTGCACGACTGGTGAGGTTACTGCCAAGCCATAGAGCCTCATTTTCTCTATTCATACGAATTAATAAATAAAAAACCGGAGGCGGGATGCGGCAAGGTTGCCTCGTTCCGCCTTTTTAATTAGAAAAATATGAAGGGTATAGACAAACTTTTTCGAGCCAGAATAGAAAAATGGCTCTCCAAGAAAAAGCACACTGAAGCCGAACTGGCAGACGGTGCAATGATGGTGCTGCAGTGCAACCGCAACCGCGCCATGTACAACACCATGATGCGAAAGCCTTCTCACTATGAGGAGAAAATGGTCTATGAACTGAAGAAACACCTGGCCTATCTTCAGAATGACATGAACCTTGAGGATGTGAAGAATCTGGAAAAAAAGATTCTCCCTGTCATCGGCAAGGCCATCGCTGATACTGAAGAGACCGCTGATAAGGCTGCAGCAGCCCTCGGTGAGATTCCAGAGGATAGTTTCCTCCCTGCTCCGGCACTCTCTTCTGAGGAGCCATACAAGCAGACGGATGCCATCGTCGCACGCGGCAAGCGTACCGACCATGACACCCTTCCTGAAACCATCCGTGCCATCTGGGATAAGAACGCAGAGCGCTATAAGAAAATGAAGCAGGCACACGAGACCTGTAAGACCCTCACAGCAGCCTGCGACCGCTATGAGTTCACATCGGCCATTGCCGAACTGTGGGATGCCTATAAGAAGGACTTCGATACCTACGACCACTACGTGCTCGTTGACGTAAACGAGGAAGCTGGGACTCAGACTCCTGATACCGAAGAGGTGCAGTTGACTGCAGAGGATGTGAAGGCCATCAATGCCGCACGCCCTTATATCTCCAAGAACCTTCCCAAGTTGATCGCCCTCGTGGCCGCCGCCAAGCAGGAAGGATTCACCGAGGCTCAGGCCAAGGAACTGGAGGGCTGGCGTGAGAAGATCCAGCAGCGCGTCGATGTGCTGATCCGTACCAAGCAGGTCATCAAAGATGAGCTCCGCCAGCAGCTGACGGAGGCTGACATCAAACTCGAGATTTCTGATTCAGATGGGCAGGGGCAGGAACATAGCGACGATACTCCAGCCACTGAATAAGTGCGCCTCTCAGTGCTATCTGGGTACTGGACTTCATACGCTCGGTCTCTTGAACTGGATTCTTCAGCAGACCGGGCGTGCTGATGTATACGTCAGCACCTTCAGTACCAGCGAGGCTTTCCTGAATGGTTTCTTCAACCTGAGAAAGAAGAAACTCATTAGCCACAGTGTCCTGTTGGCAGACCTGAAGGCCTCGAAGAAAACCGTACAGCTTTACCGGCTTATGCAGTCGTGCTTTGATACCGTATATCTGGGGATGAACCACTCAAAGATTGTCCTCGTGCAGAATGACACACACCTGGTGTCAGTCATTTCATCCCAGAACCAGACCTACGGCGACCGTGCGGAATGTACCATGGTCACAACTGACCAGATGGCATTCTATGACCTCTACAGCGGATTGCGCGATATCGTGGATAAAAACTCAATACAACTCAATGGACTATTCAACAGAATTACTGAAAGAGATAACCAGGTGCGCGAGAACACTAATGACCCCATCGATGGTGTCTTTCCGTTTGGGTATTGATGAAGTGCAGCTTCATGACGATATCAACACCCTCGGGCATCCTGCCCGACGTGCCTACTACTCAGGGCTGGAAGAGACCGATAAGGAACTGCGCCAGCAGCAGCTGGACCTGATGCGTGCCGGCAGCCCGTCAGCCATCTCTGACTGTCAGCAGCGCATCGAACGCATCCTGAATGAAATAACCGTCTAAAAACAGATGCTATGCCACTGCCTACCAACCTCGATGATTATACAAAGTACATCGTAAAGAGCGATGAAGAACTCCTCGAAGAGCGAGTGAGTCCTACCATTATCCAGCGGCTTCACCGCCTGCGTGGACTGTATGCCTATTGGCTCCAGTTCCCGGATAAGTTCGAGCGCGATATCATGCAGCAGGATATGGCACTCTTCAATGTGGGCAGGGCACAGGCTTACGATGACGTGCGCCTGGTGCAGATCATCCTGGGCAACATGCAGCAGGCAAGCCGTAACTTCATGCGGTGGAAGATCAACCAGGATCTGGAGCAGGATCTGAAGGCAGCACGCCGTGCCGGAGAGCACAAGGCCGTAGCCGCCATCGAGAAGGTGCGTGTGCTGAATAACCGCACCGATAAGGAGGATGAGCCGGATACTGCCTACGACCGCATCCCGCTCTTTGGTGTCGTATTCACCAGCAATCCCGCTGCGCTTAAGATTCCAGGCTATGACAATGAGGCCTCACTGCGTAAGGATATCCTCACGATGAACAAACGCTATAACC
>Ga0310695_10011816_pt1 | contig 12387 bp, 7 predicted proteins | sample RumenRJG_04DNA_FD_203882 | JGI IMG/M metagenome (GOLD analysis project Ga0310695, IMG submission 203882) | Bovine rumen microbial communities from Lethbridge, Alberta, Canada - RJG_04 (v2) (version 2) | ecosystem: Host-associated > Mammals > Digestive system > Stomach > Rumen | place: Canada... | reverse complement strand
CAAGCACACGACATGCTGCCCCTCGACTTGCATGTGTTAAGCCTGTAGCTAGCGTTCATCCTGAGCCAGGATCAAACTCTTCATTGTAAAAATATCCTTTTGCCGGCCCCCGTGCCGAAGGCAAGGGACCGATTGTTTCTGACTAAGGGTGCAATCAAACTTGCTTCTCGTACTACCTTTCTCTGTCGATGTAAGCCTTTCAAAGAACTCTTTTCTTTATATGCCTCCGCTACCCAAACCGAAGTTTTTTCGCGAAAGCGGGTGCAAAGGTACGGCAAATTCCGCAACCCACCAAATATTTTCGCAACTTTTTTTCGAAAAATCGAAAATTTTCCGATTTCTTGACGCAAATCAAGGAATTATAACAACCCACACCTTATTTATATATACGCGCATGAGCGTGGATACGGGAAAGTCACTTCACCGGCACCCGGAGGGGGAGGACAGATACATTCGGGCAACAGCTTTATTTGATTATCACCTTCTTGCCGTTCACGATAAACACGCCCTTGTTGATGGATGAAGGACTGCCGTTCATGCGACTGCCCTGCAGGTTGTACACCTCTGAAGGAGGAAGTAAGAGGGATGAGAAATGGTGCGTGATGCCTGTTGGCGTTGGAGGAACTTCGGGTATCTTTTCCGTAGCTTCACCCGTCAACGAGATCACGACGCTCTCGGCTCCTCCAGAAGCGATTGTGAGCGTAGCCAGATAGTTTCCTGCGGTTTCAGGTGCGAAGGTCACCGTCACGGTGGCCTCTTTCTGGTCTACATCCTCGACGGAGAGAGTTGTCGTGCTCAGGCTGAACACGGGGTCGCCTTCGATCGTCAGCATCACATCCTGCTGAAGATCGGCTCCGGAAACGGTAAAGGTTTGGCTCTCGGTAGATTCCTCTTCGCATTGGAACGCCAGTTCGGAAGGTCTCACCATGAGCGAAGGCGTGCTGACCACAGGTTCCGCGTCGCCATCGCTGAAGTAGGCGATGCTGTTTTTCACCACCATCTTGATGTACTTGGGCTTCGAGGGTGGTCGTTCGTAGCGGATGGGATTTTGGGCTTCCTCGTCATCCAACGCATAGACGCCATATATACGATAGGTACCTTCAGGAATATCTTTCGGTATGCTGACGGCTGCCGACTCATCGATGGCGTAGCTCTCTCCCACCTTCATTGCCGAGCAGTCGGCCTGCCACTCGTCCTTGACGACGGTCTGTTCGTCGTCGGTCACGATTTCTACACCGCAGTAGTTCAGCGTGTAGGAACCTTCTCCCAGGAAGGTAATGCCCTCAATTTTCAGGTTCACGCTGCCGCCCACGACCACTTGGCTCTTCGTTGCCTCCAGGTCGATGAGATAGCCTGTCAGCGGACGCAGGCTGTTGCCAGAGCTGGTGCCGTCGCGGTCGGGCTTAGCGCCAAGGATGGCCTGCTGCCAAGAGCTGAAGTCAGCCCCTGAGCGGCCGGAGTCGAGCACACTGCTGACGAACCATCCGTTGTAGTCGCCGCCCCATCCCCAATTGATGTGGAACTTGCCGTCGGCATCATAGCCGTCGAACACGAAGCAATGGCCATACATATTCACGGTGCTGCCTCCATAGATGATGGGGTTGCCCTGGTCGAGGTCGTCGCGCAGCATCTGTTCCCACGTGTCGAGGGGATAGAAGTCGCGCAGGTAGAGATCGAGGCCTTTGTCGTAACGGAAGTAGCTGCGCAGCGCCTTCATGGCATCGTAAATCTGTGCCCCGCTACCCCCGTTGTCGGCAGTGTTGTACATCATGTCAACGGCCACGCCGGCATGGTAGCATAACGTACCAACAGCCGTTGCATCCTGACTGCTGCTATAGCTGTCTTTCATGCTCGCCCATTGGTAGGTGGTATTGCCGAAGTCGGCCGAGAAGGTCGTGGCGCGCTGTGCCCCCTCCGGTTGCCAGGAATAGGAATGGCTACCCTCGCCAGTGGTGGGCCAATTGTGGGCTTTCATCATTTGTGCCATAGCCAAAGCCACGCAGCCGACGGCAGGTTTGTAGGTGCCTAAGGGGAAGCGTATGCTGGGAATCTCCTGGTTGTAGGGTGTGCCTTGTTTCCACTTGGTGGTCATCAGCGGGTCAACACTTGTTGAGAGTCTGCGGGGCTGACGTGCAGCATCAGGGTGCTGGCGCAAGAACTCCAGCTGTCGCTGGTATTCCTCCATCCACCAAGCCACGTTCTCAGGCATATCCTCGCCGTTGAACGTTCCCTCGTTGCTATACCCCCATACGGGGAGGGCACGGTCGTCGCCTCCTACCACGACAAAACCTTGGTCTGCTCCACGACTGAACACATAATAGTCGACATCTCCTCTTTTGCTCATGGCCTTCTTGGCCAAGTGCAACTGGAGAGAAGCCTTGCGGCTACCGGTCTGATGATTCACGATAAACTGACGGGCTACATTCATAGCCTCTTGCTCTGTCACATTGTCGGCATGCACGGTTACAAAAGCCGACGAGGCCAGCAGAAGGAGTGTAGTAATTGTTCTCATATTGTTATTGTAAATTATTGATGTTCTGATAAAAACACTTGCAAATAGCCGACCACGATGCAGCTCCTATCTTCCCAACCACGCTTCGGGATTGAGTTTCGAGTTGCCCTTACGCAGCTGGAACTGGAGAATGTTGTCGCCTCCCACCGTTCCGAGCACCTGACGGGTGGAGACATGCTGTCCGCGCGACACGTTGACGCTAGAAAGGTTGCAATAGACCGAGATGTAGCCACCATGTCGCACCATGACGACACTCGAGCCGCCGAATGCGAAGACAGCCGATACCTCGCCGTCGAAGATGGCGCGTGCCTGACACCCAGGGTTGCCCTTGATGTTGACGCCCTTGTTGTCGAGCGTCACGCCGCGCAGTCCCTCCACGCTGTACTGTCCGTAGTGTGAGACGATGCGATAACTGCCCGTGATGGGAATGGGCAGTCGTCCCTTGTTGCTCTCGAAGTTGGAGCTCAGTTTGCGGTCAACACTGGTCATCATGTTGGCCTCAGAAGACTTCTTTGAAGCCTCCTTCACAGCGTTCGTATGGCGCTCGTTGTCGACTTTTGCCTTCAGTTCGGCTGCCTCGCGATCAGCCTGCGCCTGCTTGGCGGCTTTCTCGGCCTTGGCCTTCTCAGCCTCATTCTTCTTCGCGGCAGCCTTGGCAGCAGCTTTCGCCTTGGCCTCGCGCTCTTTGGCCTCGGCTATCCTGCGGGCATTCTCACGCGCGGCTTTCTCAGCCTCAGCCTTCTTGCGTGCCAGCTCCTCGTCGCGTTTCTTCTTAGCGGCAGCCTCAGCGGCGGCTTTCTTGCGTGCCTCCTCTTCGGCACGAGCCTTGGCCTTGGCCACTTCGATAGCCACCAAGCGGTCGATTTCGATGTTCAGCTGCGCGTCTTTTTTCTTCTGGTCGTCGATGATGCCCTGTATGGTCTTCTGCTGCTTCTGCAACGTGTTGACCATCTGCTCCTGTTCAGTCTGCTTCACCTGCAGGGCTTCCTGCTCACGCTTTCCCTTGGTGAGAAGTGTGGCTTTCTGCCCTTTCACCTTCTCCAGTTCCTCATGTTTGCTTGCTATCTGCTCCTGCTTGGCCCTGACGAGTTCGCCCTGCGCCCGCTGATAGGCCGCATATTCGCGCACGAAACGCAGTCGGCGGTACATCTGCGTGAAGTTTTTGGCCGAGAAGATGAACATCAGCTGATCCTGAATGGAGCGGTGCCGAGCCATGTAGCGCAGGCTCTTGATATACTTCTCCTTACGCTCATCGAGTTGTTGCTCCAAGGTTTCAAGTTGTGTCTTCAGCAGGTCGATGTTGCCCTCGATGCTGTTGATGTCTTTCTGAATCTCTTCTATCGACTTCTGGCGCTGACCGATTTCGCTGTTGATGACCAAGAGGGTGTTGAGTCGTTCCTTCACGCTGGCTTTGTTGGCCTGAAGGAGGCGCTCCTGTTCCTTAATCTTTTTCTGTATGGTGGCGCGCTGGTTTTGCAGACCTTTAATCTCGTTGGTGGTGGGGGTAGCTTGGCCTTTGCCCTTCTTCTTGGAGGAAGACGAAGTGGCGGAACCACTACGCGAAGCACCCTTGGAGGATTTTTTCGAGGTGGGCTTAGCAGCGGTCTTCTTTTGGGATGAAGACGCTTTCTGCTGGGTGGTGGTTTTCTTCTGCTGCGCAGGCTTTTTGGTCTGACCGCTGATGGAAACGGTCAGAAAGGCGATGGTCAGTATGGTGAGAAGTCTTTTCACGATGAACGATGGGTGATGGATGGTGGGGGATAAGATTACAAGGACATGAGTTTCTTCAGGACATCGTCCACGCTTACCTGCTTGTATTTCTTTGAAACGGTGGTGAAGGAGTCCCACTTGCCGTTGGTGTCGATGCCTTTCATCTGGATGGCCAGCTTCATGTTTTTGGGCAGTTTCTTTCCATTGGCGGCTCCAGCAGGGAGTTTGGCGGTGGTCTGCATGTTCAGGGCGATGCTGTTGGGGAACATCTTCACGCCCAATGACTTGAAGTCGGCATAGTCGCACGATACGTGGGTACTGCCATTCGACGTGCTGTTGTAGTCCACATCCACGCGTTGTATCTGCCCAGAGCGGCTGTCAGTCAGCCAAGTGTACTTCATCTTGTCCCTTTGCAGGACAACGGGAGTGGTTTTGCTGCCACTGACGAGATTGGCCGTGAACTGCTTGAGCATGGCATCGGTCACCTTTGTCTGGCCAGGAACGAACAGCTGGTTCCAGAACAAGGCCTGCAAGGCGTGGAAGTTCAGGCCGTTGTCTTTCAGGAAGTCCACCTGCGTGTAGTCGGCCTTGACATACTCAGAATGGATGCGGTCCATGATGAGCACATAGTCTTTGGTGAACTCCAGCCGTCCGGCCTCCATACCGATGATGGGCACGTTCAACTGGATGCGTATCACCTCGTCGCGCCGCATCTGCAGTTTTCCGCCCACGCTGATCTCTTTCTCGCCAAGTGAGATGGTGAAGTCAATCTTCGACGAGATGCTTTTTGTATACACGGCATTGTCGTTCACCTTCTTGACGAACTGTGCTATGGCCACCGAAGGATCCACTTCCTTGTTCGGTTTTGGCTCTGTGGTCGGTTGTTTGGTGTCGTCGACGAGCACCTTTTTTGTGCCGCAGGCTGTCAGGATCAAAGCGCAAGCGGCAAATATCAGGATTCTTTTCATTCTTTATTGATGTATTTTCGGAGTTTGATTTTTCGGATGAGCACCTTCGATTCAGCACCGGCATCTACTGCCTGCTGCCAGAAGTCGACAGCCCGGTCCATCTGTTCGTTTTTCGCGAAGATGTCGCCAGCATGCTCCAGCACATCGGCCGAAGGTGTAGAGTCGTTCTGCAGCGTCTGCTCCATGTAGATGGCAGCCTCGGCATAACGCTCTTGTTGGAAGAGAATCCAGGCATACGTGTCGAGGAACGTAGCGTTGGTAGGCTCAGCCTTGATGGTGCGGTAGCTCATCTGCTCGGCCTTTTGCAGGTCGGTGCGATTCAGGCTCAGGTAGTAGGCATAGTTGTTCAGACAGCCATAATTGTCGGGCTTATGCAGCAGACAGCTGTCGTAAGCGGCGAAAGCCTCCTGGTCGCGTCCTTTCTTGTGGAGGATATCGCCCATGATGGCATAGAAGTCTGAGGCGATGTCAGGATTGCTTTCCTCGTCTATCTGGCTGACGCCCCGCTGCATGGCGTTGAGCGTGGCATCGTCGTCGTCTTTCTGCAGATAGGAAAGGCCGAGGAAATAGTAGAAACCTATCTCGTCGGGGTTATACTCCGTCCCCTCTTCGCAGAGTGCAGCCACATCGTCGAACTGCTGGGCGCTCCACAATGCCTGAGCCAGTTGCAGGCGCACGCCGGCATTGTCGGGGGTGATTTGGAGAGCCTGCCGCCACACCTGATTGATGGAGTCCTGTGGCATCTCCTTCAGATTCATATAGGCGGCATAGAGTTCGAGCATGTCGCTGTCGGCCTGCGGTTCCTGAAGGATGCGGCGGAAGACGCTGATCACCTCCGTGCTGTCGCCACCGTTCTGCTCGTTTTCCTGCACCACCTGACGCATCAAGCTGATTTTCGTCTGCAAGGGAGTCTTGGGGTTCACCAACAACTGCTCCTGAAGGGCATTTGCCAGGGAGTCGTTGCCCACGGCGTGATAGTAGTCGAGCATCGACATCTGTGCCGCCTGATTCTCAGGCTCGATGCCCAGCACATATTCGTATTCCTCCAGAGCCTCGTCGGTTCGGTCGTTCTGGAGCAGCCAATTGCCCATCATCACACGATAGTTCATGTCGTTGGGATGCTTACCGGCCAACTGCTGCAGCTCCTCCAACTCCTTTTCCTTATTGCCCGTCATGGCATAGACGCGCATCTTCGACAACGTGATCTGCTCGCTTGCCCCCTCTGACTGTTCCATGCGGTTGAGCGTCCAGATCATCTTATCGTAGTCTTTCTGCTGATTGTAGAGCTGCAAGAGAACGCCAAACGCGTCGGAACGGTTTTTGTTCCGCGCCACGAGTCGCTCATAGCAGTCGGTAGCCTTGTCGAACTTGCCCGTATTGATATAGTTGATGGCCAGCCGTTCGAGGTACGTGTCGTTCTCTTCGTCGAGGTCAGCCGCCTTGCTCACAGTGACCATCGACATCGAGTCGTTGCCCAGTTCGGCATAGTAGCCACTCAGCGCATAGTAGACCTCAGCGGCATAGGGGTTGATGTCGAGGCAATGGGTATAGAGGTCGAAGGCCGCATCGTAGTGCTCTTGGTTCTGCTGATTGACGGCTTCGAAATAGAAATACTTAAACCGCTGCTCGTCGTTGTACGACAGCTTCGGCCGCATCGGTTGCCGTTGAGACGTCGGCCGTGTAGGCGAACAGCCACAAACCACAAGGATGCAAAGGCCAAGCAATGCAGGCAGAATCGATCTCTTCATAACTTTCAACTCCAAACTCGTAGTTTCTAACTCATCCCCGTGTGCCCGTATCCGCCTGCTCCACGCTCTGTCTCGTCGAGCAGTTCCACAGGTTCAAACGCTGCCTGCTCATGACGCGCAACGACCATCTGCGCGATGCGCTCACCATCGTTGACTGCGAACGGCTCGTGCGAGAGGTTGATGAGCAGTACGCCCACCTCTCCGCGATAGTCGGCATCGATGGTGCCGGGACTGTTCAAGACGGTGATACCATGTTTCAGGGCCAGTCCGCTGCGTGGCCGCACCTGAGCCTCAAAGCCGGGAGGCAGGGCAATATACAGTCCAGTGGGGATGAGCCGACGCTCCATCGGCTGCAGCACCACTGGGCTTTCGAGGTTGGCCCGCAGGTCCAAGCCCGCACTTTGCGGAGTGGCGTATGCGGGCAAGGGCTGGTGGCCTTTGTTGATGACTTTTACTTTCATGTTATTCTGTCGTGCAATTGATTAGCTTGCAAAATTAGTACAATCTTCGCACACGGCAAAATAATTTAGGTTATATCATTCGTTTTTTCGTTTTTTTCAGTTTTAGGAAAAGCTGCGTAACTACTATTTTCTCTTTTGTAGAATTTTTCTTAAACCCATGTCAAAAAACGAATCATGCAACATCTTGATTCTCCGCCCATTGTTCGCACTGCTTCAGAACCACGTTCATGGCATCTTCTGCTTCCTCTGGCGGGTACTTATACTTTTTCAGTAATCGCTTAACCAATCTGCGCATATTGGCACGTTCTGACTCTCTACGATTCCAGTCAATCGTGCGGTTCTTTCTCATCATGTCAGTCAACTCCTTTGTCAGTTCAACCAACTGGTCGTTAGAATAGAAGTCCTTAACTGCCTGCGGACGAGTCAGAGCATCATAGAAAGCTTTCTCTTCCGTTGATAGGCCCAATTCATTGCCTTCTTTCTCGGCATCCATCATTTCCTGAGCCAGTTTAAGCAACTCTTGGATGACTTCTTCGTTTGTCAGCAAACCATTGATATAGCGGTTTAGCGTTTCTCCAAACCGGTTGCTGAACAATTCACCCTTGACAACACTGATATGACCCATTGTACGGACACGTCCTCGGAGCAAGTTTTCGAGCAACTTGGCCGCAAGGTTCTTCTCTTTCATCTTTTTTACCTCTTCCATGAATTTCTCATCGAAGAGAGAGAACTCTGTTTCAAAGATGTTCACCACGCCATCGCTCTGTACGCTTTGCTCTATGAGTGCTGCTATGCGTTTATTGATTTCCTTCTTGGTGACTCCGCCTGGATTCTGCAAACGGACAATCAAGATTCGTACAGATTCCATAAAGCTCACCTCAAAGCGTTCTTCCTCAACCAGCAAAGAACGACAAAGGGTTACTGCCTGACGAAGCAATGAAGCATTCTTGACAAATGCCTTGCGAGCTTCAGCCTTTTCAGGAGCCATCAAGTGGTTTACTCCTCCCTTAATCAACTGAGCGCGTTCAGCTGGTGTTCCGTGATGGAAACATTGTGCCAAAGAGAGCCTGATGTCTTTGCCGAGTGCAGCCAATGTCCGCTCAGGGAGCAACATGCTGTAATCATAGCCATGAAGGAGGTCGCGGCAAATCTCCAGTTTCTCCTTGAACTCTGAGTAAGCCTTCTGCTTAATGTCGTTGTTACCGTAGTTGTCGCGGTCACGCTTGGTGTAGCGTTTCATGGCCTCTTTCAAGGCTGCCGCTATACCCACATAGTCGACAATCAGTCCACCAGCTTTCTCTGGGAATACTCTGTTGACTCGTGCAATGGCCTGCATGAGGTTGTGGTCCTTCATGGGTTTATAGACATACATGGTTGCCAGCGAAGGCACATCGAATCCTGTGAGCCACATATCTACCACGATGGCAATCTTCATGGGGTCGTTCTCATCCTTGAACTTCTTGGCGAGTTCTTTCTTGTAAGCTTTACTGCCAATAATGTCTGCCCATTCCTCTGGGTCCTGATTGCCACCAGTCATCACCACCTTCACCTTCTCAGTCCACTCTGGGCGCAATGCAAGGATGCGCTTGTATATCTTCATCGCGATAGGACGGGAGTATGCCACAATCATTGCCTTACCGCAGCAGACATACTGGCGGTTGTCCTCGTAGTGAGAGATGATATCTGTCACAAGGTCGTTGATCGTCGCATCATTACCCAGCAAGGCATCCATGTGCGACATCTCCTTCTTGTTCTCTTCCAGGTCGGTTTCCGAGGCTCCTTCATTTCTCAGTCTTTCATACTCAGCGTCTATCTTGGCAAGAACATCATCATTGAGTTTCAGCTTGATGACACGGCTCTCGTAATAGACGGGCCTTGTGGCGCCATCCTTTACCGCCTGAGTCATGTCGTAAACGTCGATATCATCGCCAAACACTTCGCGGGTGTCTCTATCCTTGTCTGAGATAGGCGTACCTGTGAAACCGATATAGGAAGCATGAGGCAAGGAGTTGCGAATCTTGCGGGCTGCACCAATATGCACATTGCCTTCTGTGTCAACCTTCTCTTCCATACCATACTGCCCACGATGGGCCTCATCGGTCATCACGATGATGTTCTGGCGATCTGAAAGAGCACCATCCCAGTCATCAAACTTCTGCATGGTGGTAAAGATGATACCACCCGAATTGCGGTTCTTCAGCATGGCTTTCAGCGAAGTGTCATCGTTCTCTGCATTCCGACTGGTGCATTGTACAGGCCGTTGTCGTAGGAAATCAATGGTGCGCGAGAACTGCCCATACAACTGCTCATCCAGGTCGTTGCGGTCTGTAACAACCACAATCGTAGGGTTCATCTGTTGCACCTTGGGATGGTGAGCCAGGAATACCATCGACAGACTCTTTCCTGAGCCTTGCGTATGCCAGAACACGCCAATCTTTCCATCACCCTTGACGGCTTCCTCTGTCCTGATGGCAGCTTTCTCTACTGCATAGTACTGATGGTAGCCAGCAAGGATTTTGGCATAGCTTCCTTCTCGTACATCAAATAGGATATAGTTCTTCAGGAGGTTCAGCAGAACCCTTGGCGTGAATACCGACTTGAAGGCAACATCGTAGTCAGCCACCTCGCCAGTAGGCTGTTTCCATTCCATGTAGCGGTCTTCCTTGGCTGTGATGGTGCCTATCTTCGTAAGCGCCATATCACTCATCACGTTGAAGGCATTATAGATGAAGAGCGAGGGAATGAATTTCTGATAATTCCTCAGCTGCAGATAGGCCTCGCTGGCATCTGTCTCTTCGCGGCTGGGCGACTTCAGCTCGACGACCACCAAAGGCAAACCATTCACGAATACGACGATGTCAGGGCGTTTGGTCTCGAGTTCCTGCATGGTGAATTGGTTCACCACCAAGAAGTCGTTCTCGTCAGGATGCTCAAAGTCAATCAGTCTTACAATCCTTGTCTTCTGGCCCTGTTGCATTTCCACGCGCTCATTCTCACGCCCATAGTAAGCCAGGTCTTCGCGAGCCACCCAGGGATTGTCATTCGTCTCGCTGAATGTCACCTCAATGCCATACTGCAGCATCTGCGTGAACTTGAAGTTGCACTCATAGAGCGAAGAGCCCTCTATCTGATGTAGCTTCTTGATGGCATCATCAATGGCAGACGTGGGCAGCGCAGGGTTGATGCGCAGCAAAGACTCCCGCAACACATCATGCAATAGCGGGTTGGAGTAGTTGCGCACTATATCAGGACCGTACTTGTAATTGTATCCCGACTCTTGGAACAAAGCAATCAAGGCCTGTTCGTATTCGTTTTCTGTTAGACCTGTCATCATGATTTATACTTTTATTTGACCAGACATCAGTTTGGGAAGAAGGGTGTCGCGAAGGGTGGAGAGACGGAGATTCTCTTCAATAAGTGTATATATTTTGCCAATGTTCTCTATTATATTATTGAATTCTAGTAAAACATCTGAATTGGGTATTAGGATTGGCATAACAAGAACATCCTTCTTTGGTAATTCGGTTTGACCTGTACTTCCGACAGCCATATTCTCTAATTCTTTCTGTCTATTCAACAGATTGCGACCAACATAATAACGATAAATATCTTCTTTCGTTCTTACTACAGTTAGGTGAGAATCAAAGCAAACATTTGTCATATCAAAATAAACAACTCCAACTCTTCCTAAAGAGCCAATTCCTGTAGAATTCAACAGGACATCCCATTTCTTCACATACTTATTGCAGTTTTCCTTAGGTTGATGTTCTCTAGCATTATTTAGCGTCACAATATTGTTGCGAACGCAAGTCTGTCCAAGAACTAATTCATTTGTTCCTAATTGGTATTTTGGAGACAATCCTCTTGAAATAAAAGAGCATAACTCTTCAAGTGTTCCTACTCTCCATCCTTCAGGAATCATTCCAAGTTCAGACTCTACGAATTTTCCATTTTTGAATGGGGCAAAGTCAATGAACCAATGCTTGAAAAGAGCCTGAGCCTGAGCCTCTAAGTTCTCACAAATACGACGATTCACAGCGATTTTGTCATCAAGGGCGGAGAGAAAAGAAGAAATACGGTGTTGCTCATCAATATCTGGCGCCGTTATTGTCAAATTAGAAAATGCAGACTTATTAAGAATGGGCACTGCAGTTCCATTTCTACCAATAAAACGAATTTCTCTTCTTTTACCCTGCATTAGATAATATACAAAATGGGGATCAAAGGACTCTGAAGGGATTATAGAATTAATTTGCTGGTTAGTAACGATAGGTCTATCTGTTATAACAGATTTACCCATATCTGAGCCTATGCAGCTAACACATATAGAATTTTTAGGAATTAGACAATTCTTGACTTCGGACAGTCCTTTTTCTGTTAAACAACGTGCTGTAGTAGGCACGTATTTGGACTCCATATCATCTGATGGAGAAAGGAAAGGAATTGTACTGCCATAGTTATCAGATATTGAGGTCCGTGGTGTTTTACCTGTTACAACTTTCCCAATATTTGAAATCTTATATTCTTTCCACTCACTCATACCCCTTCCTCCTTTCTGACAACTTCCGCTCGGTCGGATTTGCAATCCGGCCGCATTGAGTATCAGCATTTATAATGCGCTTCATTTTCATCATTGTTGTACGTTGACGTTAATCATGTCATTTTTATACTTGTTTGCTTGTTTACGCATTGCAAATGCTTATACTCGGGACAGTCGGATTGCAAATCCGGCTGAGCGAAGTTTCTCACGGATGCCTGCCTTCCGCTCGGTCGGATTTGCAATCCGGCCGCATTGAGTATCAGCATTTATAATGCGTTTCATTTTCATCATCATTGTACGTTGACGTTAATCATGCCATTTTTATACTTGTTTGCTTGTTTGCTTATTTACGCATTGCAAATGCTTATACTCGGGACAGTCGGATTGCAAATCCGGCTGAGCGAGTGTTTATACTTCATACTTCCGCTCGGTCGGATTTGCAATCCGG
>Ga0310695_10011813_pt1 | contig 12390 bp, 4 predicted proteins | sample RumenRJG_04DNA_FD_203882 | JGI IMG/M metagenome (GOLD analysis project Ga0310695, IMG submission 203882) | Bovine rumen microbial communities from Lethbridge, Alberta, Canada - RJG_04 (v2) (version 2) | ecosystem: Host-associated > Mammals > Digestive system > Stomach > Rumen | place: Canada... | reverse complement strand
GCGCCGTTGACGGCACTGCGTGGCGTCCGTTCGTCGCTCGACCAGAACTCAAAGCCGCGATAGTCCTTGGAGATGTCGGCCGCCATGCCGCGTCCGTTGTCTGTACCATCGGGGCCGCCTTTGTAAATAACCTCACCCGTGGCTGCATCGTGTACATCCCAGGAACCTTTACCATTCTTTATCTTGTCCTCATGGATATCAAAGAGTTCCAAACCAGGACGATCGGGCAATAGGTCGGAAAGGTGGATGGCATCGCCGTGGCCATAGCCTACGGCGTAGAGCAGACTTCCGTCATTGTTGAGTGCAGCCGAACCCCAGATGATCTCGTCGCAGCCGTCGCCATCGACGTCGGCAATACTCATGTTATGGTTCCCGTTGCCATACAGTGTGTTGCTTCCGCAGCCGCTACCGTCAGAGGCTTTCAAACCGCCAGTGTTGGTAGACGCTGACTTTGCTGCGTTACGAACCAATGTTTCTCCGTCTACTTCCCACTTTACGCTGGTAGTGCCGGTCTGGTTGAATACCAGCCATTGTGTGCTGTTGGGCGAGGCGTGCAGCCACTCTGTGTGTAAGCGCGTACCGTCGAAACTTACGGCCCAGACGTAGGCCTGGGTATAGTAACCTCGGCTAAAGATACCGCAGGCAGGCTTGTCGTAACCATTGATGTAAGCAACACCAGCGAGGTAGCGTTCGGAACGGTTGCCGTAGTTGTCGCCCCAGAATCCGCTGGGGTAGCTGCTTACCTTGCCTAATTCGGAGCCGCCTTCTGTCGCATTGTTGCCTGAAGGCAGCTTGCTGCCTGTGCCGGCACGCCCTGGCAGGTACCACGTGGTATGTTTAGCAATGCCTGTCAGCCCATTGAATACGGTGAGGTATTCTGGTCCGCTAATGATGTGGCCGCTGGAATTAGCATATTTAAGACTGTTATCGTGCTTTTTTATGGTAGCGTCTGTGGCAGCTTGGTTGACGTAGCTGCCAGTACCGTCCTTCGAGCCAGGAGCCGTCTTGCACATCAACTCAGCCTTGCCGTCACCGTCGAAATCGTAGACCAAGAACTGTGTGTAGTGGGCACCGGCGCGTATGTTGGGGCCTAAGTCTACGCGCCATAGTTTTGTTCCGTCAAGTTTGTAGCAGTCAATCAGTACGTTGTCGGTTTTGCCGTTCTGGGAGTTGTCGTGTGCGTTTGACGGGTCCCATTTCAGGAAGATTTCATATTCGCCATCGCCGTCAACGTCGCCAACGGAGCAGTCGTTTGGCGTATATGAGCCGCCGTTTGTACCATTAGCAGGACGGTCTAAAGGGAGGGTGAGGTAGGCGTTGGGACTGCGCTTTACTGCTTTCGAACGCTCCGTTTCCTGCCCGTCAACCTTTGTTACAATGACGTATTCTGAGGCGTCGGTGCCACCAGTGACCAAGTAGTTCGTTTTATATTGGTCAGTAGCGATGACGATGCCATCGCGCATAATGTCGAAGCGTGTGTGGTCCTCATCGTCAAAGCCTAATAATCGCCAGCTCAGAAAGGTGCTGCTGCCTGTCTTGACAGCTATCAGGCCGCGGTCAAGCTTTTCCATCTGGCTTGTGGGTGTGTGTTGTGCTAGTATGCCTGTTGTCAGACCAGTACAAAAGAATAATGATAAAACTCTTGATTTGTTCATAACAGTATGTTTTAGTTTTCCAAATTTTGGGCAAAGATACTGAAAAAAAAGCATATTCCAACGGTTATGCCAAAAAAAACAGAAATAAAGCAGAAATAAAAGGTGACTTTACGGATTTTCTTTGTAACTTTGCAGCCGTAGTATTGATACTAATAACTAACATAATATGAGAACACTTTTCTTTTTGGCCTTTTGGGGGCTGATGGCTATCGGTGTGAATGCCCAGCGTGTCACCGATAAGTTGGATCGTGGTATCGTCTCTGTGCCAGTTGCCCAGGGCAATCTTGTGAGTTGGCGTAAGTTTGGTGCTGAGTATTACGACACTCAGTATAATCTGTACCGTAATGGTACGAAGATCGCCGGTCCTATTTCTGTGTCGAATTTCACGGATACTGGCGGTAATTCGTCGAGTAGGTATGCTGTGGAGCCTGTTGTCAGGGGTGTGGTACAGCCCAAGTCTGCCGAGGTGCAGGCATGGAGCAACAACTATTTCGACGTCAAGGTTCTGCCGGTGAAAAATCGAGCAGGAATGACTATTGGTAATTCTGTAGCCGGCAATAATAGTGGTGTAGATACCACTACACCGGGCTACACGCTGAACGATGTTAGCTTGGCCGATGTCGACGGCGACGGTGTCTGCGAGTTTATTGTAAAACGCAACAATTCACAGGGAAACATTCGTTCTGCCAGTAACACTACTGACTTTAATCTCTACGAGTGCTATAAGATAGATGGTACGCGCCTGTGGTGGATTGACCTTGGACCGAACTTGATGGCCGGTGCCGACGAGCAGTGGGATCTTATTGCCTATGACTGGGATCAGGACGGTAAGGCTGAATGTCTGATGCGTGGTGCCGACAATATGATTATCCATACGTCATCAGGTAAGTCTATCAACATCGGTAATATGACTGCTGGCTTCGGCTACGAGCGTCCCGAGTATATGGGCGTGGGCAACGAGTACCTGCTCTACCTGAACGGTGAGACGGGCGAGCCTTACGGCTGGGATGGCAGTGAGAACTGGACGCCTATGGCCTACCCGCTGCCGCAGTTTGAGGCCAACGAGACCAAGGGCGACGGCAATGTCTGGGGCGACCTTGGGCACCGTATGCAGAAGCATTATTTCGGCGCTCCCTATTTAGACGGTCGCAACCCCGCCATCTTCTTAGGCCGTGGTGCCTATACGCGTCATAAGTTCTGTGCTCTTGATGTGAATAAGGATACCCACGAACTGACACTGCGTTGGCGTTGGAACTGTTATGACAGCGGCTCTCCTTGGTTTGGAAATGGCTTCCACAACTATGCTATTGCCGATGTTGATATGGACGGTCGTGATGAAATAATGTTTGGCTCAATGTGTATAGACGATACCGGCTATGGCCTGTCCACGACTGGGTTGGGACATGGCGACGCACAGCACTGCGGCGACCTCGACCCGTATCGCTGGGGATTAGAGCAGTTTACTTGCCAAGAGGGGGCACAAGGTAATTCTTACTGGAATCCCACGACTGGGCAGGTCTACTACCGTAAGAGCGATGGCGGTGATGACGGACGATCGCTGGCTGGCAATTTCAGCAACCAATACCCCGGCGGTCAGGCTCGTTCCGTTTCATCAGGGGTCATCGGTCTATCTTGCGACAAGATTATCAATACTAATGGCGATGTGATGTCCGGTACCTATGCCAACCTTAATAACCGTATCTATTGGGATGGCGACCTGCTTGACGAGATTTTCAACTCACCCAACGGTGCCAACCGTGCCGGCGGCATTATGAAGTGGGGAGGAAGTCGTATTAATAATTTTGATGGTATCACCAATAACTGGACGAAATGTAATCCCTCGGCACAGGGTGACATACTTGGTGACTGGCGTGAAGAACTCGTGTTGCGACTGGCTGACAACTCTGCCTTGCGCATATATTGTACTACGTATGCTACAGAGTATGATATCTATACTTTGTGGGATGATCACGTTTACCGAAACGGTATAGCTTGGCAGTGCGTAGGATATAACCAACCGCCGCACACCAGCTTCTTCCTTGGTGAGCTCGAGGGTATCACTATGGCTCCACCGCCTCTTATCCTTCAGGGACGTACCGAGGTGACGGGAACCATTCAGACCACTGATGACCATCTGCTCATTTCTGGCTATGAGGACAAGACGATTGCCGTTGCCGACGGTGCTTCACCTTATATATTAACGGTCAACGCCCCGGCATGGGTCAAGGGCAGCGGTGCGCAGCAGGCCACTGCAAGTACCCCTAAGGCTCCTTCCCGTACTGTCGAGACCTATACCACAACGCTGACCGGCGGTGCCTTCAGCGGCGCCACCCGTCTTATCAAGCAGGGTGAGGGCATCCTCGTCTTGCCGAACGTCACGGAGAAGCATACCGGCGAGACTAACGTCTGGCAGGGAACACTCCAGTTCGACGGCACCTTCGAGAGCAGTCCGCTGTGGCTGAACCGCCACACGACGCTGATCTCCAACGGTGGTAACTTCAAAGGCGGTATCAAGGCAGACTATAATGCCACTATCTATCCCGGCGGTAAGAATCATGTGGGCAGTATCTCGGCTTCCACACTTTCACTGGGATTTGGTTCACGTGTCGTATTCGATGTCAGTGGCTCCGATGTTGACAAGGTGAACGCCACGACTTTGAACATTGAAACAAAGAATTGGAATTTCGGCCCGAAGTACCGTACGCCGATTTTTGAATTCGTGGGTGCTGACCAATTGGTTTCTGGACGTTATGAGCTTGGCGGCGTTACTACGGTGAATGGTAGTCTCGATGATATCCTTATTGAGGGAATCGGCGATAAACGCTTCTTCCTGCAGGTAGAAGGCGGCAAGCTGTATCTGGTTTTGGAAGACGTCCGTTCGGCTACAACCGTGGTATGGAATGGGACGGATGAGAACCATGTATGGGATTTGGCTTTGACCAAGAATTTCCTGAACAAAGGTGTGGCTGACTACGCTTCAGTAGGCGATGATATTGTTTTCGATGACAATGCTGTCTCTACCAGTGTTGTTGTAAGTGGTGCCGTCAGACCCAAATCCATTACATTCAATAATGAGACGAAGAAATACTCTCTGTCTGGTGATAGCATCCTTGGTGGTGTCGTCATTACGAAGAATGGTGCCGGAACGGTGACTATTACCAACGAGAATCGCACAGGTGCGACCACAATAAATGGAGGCAAAATCTATGTCAACGCCTTGGCCAACAGAACAGGTGTAGCTTTTGGCGCTTTAGGCGACTATCGGCAGACTATTACTGTCAATGACGGAGGTACTCTGGGCTTCACACAACCTGTCATCACTGACCAGCCGGTAAATGTGAGCGGCGAGGCCAGCTTTGAGGTACCTTCTAACTTTGCCGTAACCTTCAATCAGGGTTTCAAGGGCAATAATGCTATTGTTTGTAAAACGGGCAGTGGTTCACTGACAACCGGTAGCGGCGGCACGTACAGCAAACTGATACTCAAGCAAGGTCGTGTCAACTGTATCGCATCTAATTATGTTGATCAGTTGCCGGCAACAGTAGAATTCTGGAGTGGTGTGCTCTGGGGTGCCAACTGTGAGGATACCCCGGGTATCACGAACCGTACAAACTTCGTTGTTCCAGAGGGAAAGACAGGTGAATTCCGGGCTTCCTACCGTGGCACTTATAATGGCAACCTTACAGGAACGGGTACTTTCATTCCCGTCAGTGGTGGCGTCCGCTGCTACTGGAATGGTGATTGGAGCCAGTTTGAGGGCACAATCAAGCCTTTAGCAAATGATAATACTAACCGTCAGAATAAGAAGTCGTATACACCATCGTTTAACATCACCAATTCCAAAGGATTCCCCTTGGCAACACTCGATTTGGGAACCGACCAGTATGTTAGTAACCAGGATCCTCAGAGTGGCAAGGCTTATAATGTAGCTATTGGTCATGTCACGGGTACTGGTACGCTGACTGGTTCGGGCACTTATACCATTGGCTTGTTGAATAAGGACATTGTTGCGCAATTCAAGTCTTCTTCCCCTATTGTTAAGCGTGGCTCCGGCGACTGGCGTGTGAATACCGCTGGCAATCACACGGGAACAGTTACCGTAGAGGAGGGCGCTTTACAGTTCTCCAGCACCAATACGACGACAGCTATGCTCGGTTCCGTGATTGTTAAAGGTACGGGTGAACTACAGGGTAAGGGCGTCATTGGCGCGCTTACTATGGAAAGCGGTTCGAAACTGACGCCGCAGTCGGGTCGTCTGACGACACCAGGCACGCTGAAAGTCACTGGTTCTATGACTGTGAAGGCTGGAGCTACTGTAACAATGCGTATCAACAGCACATCCGTTTACTCGAAGATTGAACCGCAGTTCCTTACGATGAACGGTACTCTTACTGTAGAATTGGGAAGTAGCTATACGCCGAAGAAGGGCGACACATTCACGCTGTGGACAGTCACTCGCACTTTCTCTGGAACGCCTGTCTACATCCTCCCGGCACTGCCTGATGGTCTGTATTGGGATGTCTCGGCCTTGGCATCCAAGACCGGCGTTCTCACTATTACCGATGATTCGTCTGTAGGCATCGCTCAGATGGGAAGTGATAATTTGGTTGCTTGCGACGTTTATACCGTAGGCGGCACCTTCGTTGGCTCTTTTGAGACATATTCTAATGAGATTCGCGCCCATGTTGCCAAGATGGGTGTGAAGCCAGGTGTTTATGTTCTCCGTATGAAAGTTGGTAACAACTATGTAACGGAGACTGTTAACGTGAGATGATATTCTGTGCTATATATAATATTCCAGCGCAATCCTATGTCTTACAAGGATTGCTCTGGAAATTGAATTTCAAGAACTATTAATTAACTAAACTACGTTATCTATGAAAAAGTTTTTCTTTTTTACTTTTCTGTGCCTGCTGCTATCTGTAGGCGCAAGCGCCCAAGGTCGCAAGACTTGGGATTTTACCAAGGGGTTCAGCGGTACGACAATTGCAAACTTGGTTGCCGATGAGGCCAATTGGACTTACCAAGAGTCTGGCACCAAGAAGTGGGCCGAGTCAAAGGCTCGTACAGCCGAAACAGAGATTACCTGTATGGTGAATGGTCAGTCATGGACGCTGCCTGAGACTCAGGGACTCATATTCTCTGCCAAGTCTGCCAAACACCTCAATGTGGTTTACGCTGAAGGTAGCGACGATACCCACATCTGGCTCAACGGTGCTAAGGGCGAGGATGCAGTCACCATTCCTGACGTTCCTGCCGGCGAGAAGCTGACGGTGACTTTCAGCTCGCACGGTGGTAAAGACGACCGTGGATTCAAAGTGTCTACAAGTGGTGTTGCTGATGCTGAGGGTAAGACGCAGTTCCTCTCTGCTGGTCAGATGACCGTTGAACTCATCAACAACAATAGTGAGTCTGTTAATGTAAAGCTCTCGGCAACTGGTGGTGGTATGCACTTCTATAAGTTCGTCATCGGTGAGGGTGACGAGGAACTCGCCTCTAAAGTAGCCTATCTTTATGATGGAACACCCGACAATGTTCTGGCTGCTCTCCAGGCCAGCGAGCAGTATACTGTCACACCGGTCAATGTCACTACTGAGACCGTGACGGCTGAGGGACTGCAGGCTTATGATGTCACAGTCATTGCTGCCAGTGTGCCTGCTGACAATGCTGTAGTAGCGGTTGTCAAGGATGCTCTTCCTTGGACGCCGTTCCTCAATATGAATAGTGGCCTCTACCCCGCTTGGGGCTATGGCGAGGCTGTTGCCGCTTCGGAATTTGTCTTGATGAAGAGTCCCAAGAACAGTCTTTTCAACGGATTGACCGAAGACGACAAGGTTGTGGAGGAGATTGGTGCTCTCCTTCCTGTCTCTGAGGGTGAAGATGCCATTACAGGTGTCAAACTGGGTGACTATTTCGCTGACGATGCCGTACCGGGTGTTGACTTTGCTGACGAGACCATTGCTTTGATTCATACTCACAACATTACCCACAACGGCTATGTGTTCATTCCCGCAGCCTCACAGTATCCCAGTGGTCTGCAAAAGGTATTGGTTAACGCCATTGATGAACTCATAAAGTCGAAGGCAAGTATCAGCGCTGCCTCTGCTCCGAAGATGAAACTGGAGTATAAGGACTTGAATACCAATGTTATCATTACTGCTCCCAACCTGCCCAAGGCTGAGGTGTACTATACTACTGACGGCTCTACGCCCTCGGTGTCGAGTTCGAGATACACAGGTCCTGTTAATGTGACGTCTGAGACAGTCTTCAAGGCCGTAGCTATTGCCGAGGGCTATACGCTTAGCGACGTGGCTGAGATTACAGCAGATATTAAGTCGCAGCCCAAGACACCTGTCATCAGCTATGAGCAGAATGAAGGAAACACTGTCGTGACTCTGTCCTGTGAAACACCCGATGTTGACATCTGGTACAATTTTGAGAACGAGGCGACTACTGATACTCTGAAGTCTACCAAGTACGCCGAGCCGTTTACCATCACGATGCCGCAGTATGTCAATGTGTTTGCTGTGGCTGGTCAGGCTGTCTGGTCTGAGGTCGCTACGCAGCGTGTTTTGGTAAAGAATCCGCGTGTTGTCATCGATGTTGTTGCTCACTTTGAGGCAAAGCAGTGGACTGTAGACAACAATGCTGCTGGCCTTGCTGTTGCCAATGGCAAGGGTATGTTCAGCTGGGGCGCTTCCGCTGCCTCTATGTACAATGGTGAGGGTACGAAGGAGACTGTTACGGATCCGGAGACTGGCGACCAGGTGGAGCGTATCGTATATAATCCTGAAGATATGCGTGAGCCGGAAATCGTCAACGAGCCTGGCGAGAACCCGGAGTGGAAGCTAAAGTCTTATGGTACGTGCCTCATTTGGCAGAATGTAACCGCACAGACCGCTAATTTCGGTGATAACAGTAACTACAATCCAATGTATTCTACAGACGTAGACCCGCTCTTCCCTGTTACAAAGTATGACATACAGTTCTATAAGTTCTTCGAAGGCCAAGAGCCTAATGCCTCTATCGAGACCATTGGCAAGTACAAGGCTCCTATCGACGTGGTGGTGCTTGCTAATATGCAGGGTGGCCCGCTGCTCGTACAGGTATCTGCCGACGGCCAGCAGTGGACAACCATTGGCGAGATTGAGAAGACTGGTATGAGCCGTATGTGGAGTAAGTACACGCAGAGTTATGACGGCACTGACGAAGTATTTGTGCGTGTCACCGAGGAAGTGGCTTCCTCTGGTCCGAAAGTGTTCGACATTTACATTGCCAATCAGGGTGAGCAGTCGCAGGCACTGCTCCAGCAGCTCAATGAGGAACTTACTGGTATTGCCGATGTCAGAAAACCTGCGGCGACAGCTGCCGGCATCTATAGCCTTAGTGGAGTACGCCTCAATGGTCTGCAGCGTGGCGTGAATATCGTCGTGTCTGCTGACGGCACTGCCAAGAAAGTGGTGATTCAGTAAGAGTACTTTTTATATTGAGAAAACATAAAAAATCCGCCAAAAGTTCTTTTTTGGGATTTTAAGGCGGATTTTTTTATGTTTTTCTTTTTTTTTCCGCTTATTATTTATATATTTGCACCCGCACAATATTAATTCTACTAAAAACTACTTTTATGAAAAAAAGCATTACTTTAATCTTAATGAGTTTTCTTCTCACTTTAGGAGCTAACGCTCAGAACTATCGTAAGTGGGACTTCTCCAATTGGAGTGCAGCTACCATAGCTAATCTCTTGGCCGATGCTGCTGCCAGTAGTACGGAGGGTTGGAGTGATATAGAAAAGGCTGCTGATGCCGGCGCGGGAAAGGTAGCCCCTGAGGCCACTGCCGGAAAGTGCTTCTGGGAAGCCACCAACCAGGCCACCGACGAGGGAGCCACACTGGTAGCTAATGGTGAAGTCATTAGCGAGTTGGAAGGTCTGCTATTTGTCCACAAGGCGGCAAACCGCAATCTGGCCATTGCTGTCAATTATGGTGAGACCTCACTTGGCACCTACCACGGAGGTGCTTATCTCTGGTTGGGTGGTAGCAAGAAAGATTACTTCATCATTCCCAATGTGAAGCCTGGACAGCCCATCAAGATGGGCGTTGAGTCGCATAAGCCCTCTGATGCCCGAGGCGTAGAACTTTACATCTACTCCAACAAAGCAAAGGGCACTAAACTGACAGCTCCCGACGGTTCAGACGTTGCTGTGCCGACGGTTTACGAGGATCAGGAATGGGCAGTACCATCTAACGCCGAAGGCCAGAATGCAGAGGGCAACTATGACATCCTGGTCTACAATACTAATGGCTGTCATATCTATTATATTGAGGTAGGAACTTCAGATCAGAAGTCGAAGATTGCCTATCTTTACCAAGGTGCCACCGACGGCGCATTGGCCGTAGCCCAAGGTATTGCCAACTATGAGGTGGATCCTATCGACGTGGAATCGACAACTATCACTGCCGACCAGATGAAAGGCTATGATGCTGTTATCGTTGCTGCCAACATAGCTGCTGATAACGCCGCAGTATCTGTCATCAAAGAGGCTATTGCCTGGACTCCCATTGTCAATACTAATGCAGCTCTCTATGCAGTCTGGGGTTATGGTGAGCCTGTAACGACAGAAACGAGTTACCTGCTTGTTAGTGATACTGGCAATGCTCTGTTTAGGGGCATAGAACTGACTGAAGACGATGAGGGAATGCTTTTGCCCATCTGTGAGGATGTTATGACCGGTGTTGCCCTTGGTAACTTCTTCCAGGGCGACGTCGTCCCTGCCAGTCCCTTTGGAATGACTTCCTTGGCTGGTGCGCATATCCATAACAATGGTCACAACAGCTATATCTACGTACCCTTTGCTGTCGATGCAACCGACGAGGCTCGTCAACTGCTGTCTAACGCCATCAGTATGGCCGCCAACTCAAAGTCTGCCATAACGGCAACACCCGCTCCGTCTTTCACTCTGGAGTATAAGAATATGCAGACCATTGTCGGTATGAAGTGCAGCAATGCCAATGCTTCCATTTACTACAGTCTTGATGGATCGACGCCTACCGAGGGCAGTACGCTCTATACGGCTCCCATCGAAATCAGTACCGAGGGCGTTATTGTCAAGGCTGTGGCGTTGGCAGAAGGCTATCTGCTGAGTGAGGTAGCCGAGAAGGCCATTGACCTGAAGACGCAGGCCGCTGCGCCTGCTGTGAGTGTTGACCAGTCTCAAGGCAAGACAACGGTTACCATCAGTGGCGAGGGCGACCTGTGGTATAACTACTCAGGTAACAATGATACGCTGAATTCTACGAAGTATGTCGAACCTTTCGTGCTCACAATGCCCCGTACCGTCTATGCCTTCGCTGTAGAGGAGGGTAAGGTGAACTCCGATGCAACGTCACTGGACGTGCATATCGATGGTTACCAGCCGCGTATCGACATTCTCAGCCACATGGATGCCAACTCTGCCGAGTACAACAACGGCAGTACGTCAACGGCCTACTACTTCTCTTGGGGAAAGAATAAGAGTGGCGAAAACGGCCATCCCTACTATGACCCCAGCGCGTACACAGAAGAAAGCGTTGTGAATCCTGAGACTGGCGATGAGGAGATGGTCAAGACCTACACCACGCTTAATACTGAGGAGGAAAAAGATTTTGGCAACGGATGGATGGTGCGCTCGCGTGGTCAGCTAATCATTTGGGAGAATATGACCACGGGCGAGAATTACGGAAATTCTGACAGTTACAATTATGCTACCGTAGATGATTTTAACCCCTATTTCCCCGCTACGAAGAGCTATATAAACCTGGCCGACAAGAATACCGAGCCCTCTGATGCCACTTTCCCATACAACGCCTACATCGTTTCCACACAGAAATTCCAAGGCCCGTTCGACATAGTGGCCAACATTGGCAGTATCGTCAAGACTATCGGCTCTACCCATACCATTGTGCTCCAGGTGTCAGCTGATGGTAATGCCTGGGAGAGTAGTTGGCAGACTGTTGGCGACACTATAGTCATCAGCGACCGTCCCCGTCTGACGACCAATGTAACTCGCAGTTATGAAGGTGCTGATGAGGTGTACGTCCGTGCTTACCTCTGCGGCAACAACTCAAAGTCTGCTTTCTACGACATTTACATCGCCTACCAGGGCGAGAAGTCTAAGGAACTCATTACTGGTATCAATCAGTCAGTGGCAGAACCCTCGAACAAAATGCCGACAGCCATCTACAATCTCGCAGGTCAGCGCTTGAGCACAGTTCCTTCTAAGGGCATATACATCCGTGACGGTAAGAAAATCGTGGTGAAGTAAAACCTGAAAGAAAAAAATGAGGAGCGCCAGTGAGCACTCCTCATTTTTTTCTCTGTCTATCAGTAGGAAGAACGTCTTGCTGGTAGTAGAGAATGAAATTTCGGCTAAAGAGGCGACAAGCCTCTTTCTTTTTTTGCAAATAATTTGGTTGTTACAATTTAAATGTCTATCTTTGCAGCAACTTACTTGGCACTACGTATGGGCAATTATATCAACATAGGCAATACTGGTTTCCAGAGTGCAAGAAATGGAGAGTATGTCGATAAGTCTGGACTTATCTCCATCGTCAACGGCACACTCTTTACGGAGCGCCGTTTCAGTTGCGTGACGCGCTGTCGCCGTTTCGGAAAGTCTATGGCAGCCAAGATGCTGAATGCCTATTACGACCAGTCGTGTGATTCCCGGTCGTTGTTTGCCGACTTGGAGATTGCTAAA
>Ga0310695_10011810_pt1 | contig 12394 bp, 12 predicted proteins | sample RumenRJG_04DNA_FD_203882 | JGI IMG/M metagenome (GOLD analysis project Ga0310695, IMG submission 203882) | Bovine rumen microbial communities from Lethbridge, Alberta, Canada - RJG_04 (v2) (version 2) | ecosystem: Host-associated > Mammals > Digestive system > Stomach > Rumen | place: Canada... | reverse complement strand
CTTAAATGCAAAACATATACGATACTGATTATTTATTCGAATGCTATATTGTCCCTTCCGGTTTCCGGAGAGTGCTTCTAACCGATTTGCCGGAGGAACTTTCAGGTCCTCCAAACACCCTGCATTATCAATCATAATCAGCTTACGTAAGGCAACTTTTTGTATGTTTTGAGGAAGCTTTCTTGAAAACATCTGGTGGTATATCTTTTCCGTTTCCTTATCTGCAAAGCTTTTTATCATATCCTGATTATACCTGTTTCGCATGTACACGTCAATCAGTTCTTGTTTCACATAGTGGGGAACTTATTCTCGTTAGGCACAGATCTGTGATTCTTAGTTGTCTACAGAATTGAAATATCAGGATCTGTGCCTAAACGGCTGAGATCTCCAAGAGAGGAAGGGTATCGTCCGGAGTTCATTCATTCAAGAAAAGCAAGCCTACTCTCTCCCTCCATAACTGCTGTTCCTTGTATCTTTCTTCTCCAAATTTCCAAATGTCAAGATCCACTTCACCAACAAACACAGGATCTCCATACAATTGATACCCTCTGGGCTCGAAAAACTCTTCTTTCAAACATCGATACCAAACAGATGGTTCAGCAAATTTACCTATGCCTGAGGCAAGTCTGTTATTTTCATCAAAATACCACGAATTATGAAAAACCTCGTCTTCCTTATACTCTTTCGGGCAAGCGCTTTTACTAAAGTCTACATATTCCATGATAAGGTCATTATCCGGTTCCGGTACGATTGTAAGCCTTCCCAAGGCACCCATCCAACATCCCATAATCGCATTCTCCTCCTATTAAATAATTGTTATCGTTTTTTCTTACTGTACAGTGGTCCTCTTTGCCAATATCTCAACAATTCCCCTGCTGTAAAATTCAGGTCTCTATAGCCGTTTTCCTCTAACAGTTTCTTGACAAAGCCTGCATCCACAGGCGTACGCGTGTCTTTCCACTTCTCGAACGCCAACGTATCCAATAATCTAATGAATGTTTTATTCTCTTTCATCCATTTCGATATCACTCTCTCTTTTTCCGCTTTCTCGGCATCCTTGGACTTATCCCTTCTTTTATACGCCCATCCGGCATATGCCTTCTGTGCAGATTTGTAGCCATATCCCTGCGCATCATCGACGATCTCGCCGCTCTCCATATCTTTGATCACATACCTTCTTTCAGCTTTGTCACTATTATTTGGCATTTTAAGCACAACCGCTCTGTATTTTTTATCCATTCTGCCCCCTGGTCTCCGCTTGCCATTTTTACGATCAATTTATACAATATAACCATTGGATACTTTATTTAATTATTTTATCGTATCCATCGGTTACCGTCAACAAGCAAAGAGGAGCGAAAGTACATCATGGAATCGTTATTCCTGCCGGAAAGATTAAAGAAAATTCGTGAAGACAGAGGACTCAACAAAGCTGAGGCGGCAAGACTGCTCGGTTTGTCCAAAATGGGATATCTGCGTTATGAATCCGCAGACAGAACACCATCCCGCCAGACAATTGTATTTATGGCGCAAAAACTGGGGACCTCTCCCGATTACCTGATTGGTATAACTGAAGATCCCACGCCGAATGAATACGTTATCTCTAAATCTGATGATCCTGTGTTGTTCGAATTGATTGCAGATGTGATTGATAAAAAGAATCCCTCTCGAGACAGGATCCTGGCTTACTACAAGAAACTGAAAGCTTCACAAAACCAATAGCGGTTCTGACATATCCGGAAAGCAGACCTTAGACTCTCCGGTCCTTGCAATCAACGAAATATGCTAAATAATAGATAGAGACAATTTAGTGCACTTGTATGTCATTATATTGTCTCTATCTTGTATATAGACATACTTAGAGACAATTTAGATAAATCGGTGAACAATATGAGAATTATTGGCAGAGAAAAAGAACAGGACATCCTGGAAAACTGCATGAATTCCGGCAGGCCGGAGTTTATTGCAGTATACGGCAGACGCCGCGTCGGGAAGACCTATCTGATTCGAAATTTCTTTTTGGATCACTTATCCATAAACGGCATATACTGCGTGAAAAAACCAGATCACCGAAAGCGATGATGATCGCCATGATAAGCGCGAACGGAGTCACGAAGACCGGATATTGGAATATTCTTCATAATATCCTGAACGGGGATGACCTGTTTAAATGAAATCTTAGGCAAGGAAACTACCTGGATGCGAGCATGCGGAATCAACTCTCATTTTTTATTTCGCATGGCTCAAAGCTTATTCATACTCTACAGTCGCCGGGGTCATTTTCACCAGGGAGTTCCTGTCAGTAAACCGTTTGCCATAATACCGTACTCGTAGAAGTGCCTTGTGTTTTCATTGTCGTAGGTTTCAGATAAAAACAACAGATAGTTACTGTAAATCTGAAGATGCACCGGATCCTCAGGTTGTATCTTGCCTCGTTTCATCATCTCAAGGATTCTGGGGCATTCTGAAACGTGAACGGTATTATGGCAAACGGTTTACTGACAGGAACTCCCTGGTGAAAATGATAGAGGACTACATTAAATACTACAACACCAGACGGTTACAGCGAAAATTGGGAGTTTTAACACCATTCGAGAAGCATGAGCAATATCTGGCGGCAGCATAAAAACTGCCACCAGATCATCCAATCTGATGGCAGGAAATTTTGTTTTTTTTATTGTCTACTTGACGGGGAGCAGTTCAGTTCACTTAGTGCGACACCCCTGTCACAGAATCTTATAAATCTTATCTCTTTACTCTCGCGCCTGCGCCGCCCATGATGGCTTCGACTTCATCCTTCGTCGCCATGGAGGTATCGCCGGGCGTCGTCATCGCCAGCGCGCCGTGTGCCGCGCCGTAGTTGACTGCCTGCTCGGGATCGCCTGTTGTCATCAGGCCGTATACGAGACCGGACGCGAAGGAGTCGCCGCCGCCTACGCGGTCCATGATTTCCAGTCCGTTGTACTCCTTGGACATGTAGATCTCGCCGCCTGCCCAGCACAGGGCCTTCCAGTCGTTGACCGTAGCCGTCTTGACGGTACGGAGGGTGGTCGCGACCGCCTTGAAGTTGGGATAGGTCTTGGCCGCCTCGCCGATCATCTTCTTGTAGCCTTCGATGTTGAGTTCCTTGAGGTTCTCGTCGTTGCCCTCGATCGCAAAGCCGAGGCATGCAGTGAAGTCTTCCTCGTTGCCGATCATGACGTCGACGTACTTGGCGACTTCCTTGTTCACTTCCTGTGCCTTGGCCAGGCCGCCGATCGCGCTCCACATGGAGGGACGGTAGTTCAGGTCGTAGGATACGAAAGTGCCATACTTCTTCGCTGTCTTGCATGCCGCGATAACGGTCTCGCACGCCTGCTCGGAGAGAGCCGCGTAGATGCCGCCGGTGTGCAGCCAGCGCACGCCGAGGGTTCCGAAGATGTACTCGAAATCGAAGTCCTCAGGCGTCGCCTGGGAGATGGCGGTATTCGCTCTGTCGGAGCAGCCCATCGCGCCGCGGATACCGAAGCCTCTCTCGGTGAAGTTGAGGCCGTTCCTGCAGATGCGGCCGATGCCGTCAGTCTTTTTCCAGTAGATCAGGTCCGTGCCTACGCCGCCCTGCTCGATGAAGTCCTTCATGAGCTTGCCGACCTCGTTGTCAGCGAAAGCGGTGATGACAGCGGTGTTCATGCCGAAGCACTTGTGCAGGCCGCGGATCACGTTGTACTCGCCGCCGCCTTCCCATGCGCGGAAAGAGCGCGCCGTGCGGATGCGTCCCTCGCCGGGATCAAGGCGGAGCATGACTTCGCCAAGGCTGACCGCATCATATTTGTATGTTCCTTCGGGTTTCAGTTCAAATCTCATACCGTTTTCTCCTTTGCAAAATAGCGCACATACCGGACCGTGATCATTAAGATCATCCGTCACGCAGCGGAACGATCAGCCGCTGATCTCCTTGACGATTGCAGCTGCCTCAGCGACCAGGGCCTTGATCTCATCAAACTTGCCCTCGTTCACCAGGTTCTTCGGGACCATCCAGCTTCCGCCACAGGCCACGATCCTGTCATAAGCAAGATACTCTTTAACATTGTTGGCATTGATGCCGCCGGTGGGCATGAAGCTCAGGTTCACATAAGGAGCTGCGACAGCCTTGATCATCTTGAGGCCGCCTGCGGGCTCTGCAGGGAAGAACTTGACGAAGTCAAGGCCCAGGGCCATAGCCTGCTCCATCTCGCTGGGAGTCTGCGTGCCGGGCGTAACCGGGATGCCCTTGTCCAGGCAGTACTTCACGACTTCAGGGTTGAGGCCGGGGCTTACGATGAACTTGGCGCCGCACTCTACCGCGCGGTCGACCTGCTCGGTCGTCAGGACTGTGCCTGCGCCGACCAGGATCTCGGGGAATTCCTGGACCATATTCTTGATAACGTCTGCTGCCGCGGCAGTGCGGAATGTGACCTCTGCGCAGGGAAGTCCGCCTTCCACCAGCGCTTTCGCCAGAGGGGCAGCATCCTTCGCGTCATCCAATACCACTACGGGAACAATACCGATCTTTCTGAATTCAGCTTTAAAATCTTTCATTTTCCTATACATCTCCTTTTACATACAAGCTGACGTATCTTTAATTAATACCATTTTATCTGCTCTGAAATCGGTTATACATAGACAGGTTCATACGAAAATATGGACAGTTCGGTGACAGTGGGGCTGCCGCATTTGAAGAATGAATCTCCGGATCATTTCTTCTCTGTGCGACAGCCCCACTGATTCTCCCGCAGGCTCTATTTTGACGTAATGATCGTCTCAAGCCTGCTCGTCAATTGATATTTTCCGGTCGTATCATCCTGCTCAACATAGCCGAGGTAATGGAGAGAACGCAGGATACGATGCGTCGTGCTCTTATTAAGACCCAAAGCTGTTGCGATTTCTATCAGACCGGAAGGGCCGTTGGCAGCAAGGTATTCAACAGCACCGAACAGCCGGTCCGCTACCTGTATCGGGTTTTTATTCTCCATATTCCTCCCTATACTGAATGATTCCGGAGATCACTTTCCGAAACGGCTGTAGTCCAGATATGCTCCCTTCATTGGGCTTGCCGCCAGTTCGCTGAACAGGCGGAGCACACCGCTCTTATACTTGCGCTCTTTCGGCACCCATGCCGCGCGGCGTTTTTCGAGCTCTGCATCCACTTCTTCGGGCGTCTTTTTCTCCCCTTTGATTCCGACGATATTAAGCTTTCTTGCAAAAACATCAAGCTCGATCAGGTCGCCTTCCTCCACGAGAGCAATAGGGCCGCCTGCCTGCGCCTCGGGACTGCAGTGTCCGATGACAGGTCCTGTGGAGGCGCCGGAGAAACGCCCGTCAGTGATCAGCGCAATGCTTCTGCCGAGTTCTTTATCCGAACTGATCGCCTCGGAAGTGTAGAACATCTCGGGCATGCCGCTTCCCTGGGGGCCCTCATAACGGATAAATACAGCGTCTCCCTTATTGATCCTGCCGTGCAGGACCGCGTCGAGGCATTCCTCTTCGCTGTCAAAGGGGCGGGCGTACAGAAGTGCCGTGTACATTTCCCTAGGGCAGGCGGTGTGTTTGATGACCGCCCCCTCCGGCGCCAGGTTTCCCTTGAGGACAGCAATGCTCCCGTCGGTACCGATGGCATTGTCAAAGGGACGGATGATGTCTTCCTTCGTGATATTGATCCCGTACTTTTTGTTGGCTTCCTCCAGCCATTTCGCGCAGCCTTCATAGAAGCCGTTCGCTTTGAGCTCATCCAGGTTCTCGCCCAAAGTCTTCCCTGTGACGGTCTTCGCGTCCAGATGAAGGACATCCCGGATCTCTTCCATGATGGCAGGCACGCCGCCGGCATAGTAGAAGAACTCAGCCGGCCACTGGCCTGCGGGGCGAAGGTTGAGCAGATAGTGCGCTCCTCTGTGTAGCCTGTCGAAAGTATCGCCGTCAATGGTAAGACCGTATTCGCGTGCGATCGCAGGCAGATGCAGGAGCGTATTTGTGCTTCCGGAGATCGCGGCATGTACCATGATGGCGTTCTCCAGGGAATCCATTGTCACGATATCAGAAGGTCTGATACCTTCTTTTGCCAGCTCTACGGCCCTTTGGCCGGCACGATACGCGTACTTAAGAAGGTCCGGGCTCGTCGCGGGCAGCAGGGCGCTGCCGGGCAGGGAAAGACCCATGGCTTCCGCCATGATCTGCATCGTGGACGCGGTGCCGATGAAACTGCATGCGCCGCAGCTGGGGCAGGCATTTTCCTTGGCCCAGTTCAGTCTCGCCTCATCGATCTCGCCGCGCTCATACTGCGCGCTGTACATTCCGAGCTGCTCCAGTGTCAAAAGCTCAGGGCCGGCACTCATAGTCCCGCCCGTGACCACAATGGACGGAATATTGACGCGCGCCATACCGATCAGATTGCCGGGCATTCCTTTATCACAGCTGGAAATATATACTCCTCCGTCAAAAGGGGTCGCATTCGCATGGATCTCGATCATATTGGCGATCATCTCGCGGCTCGCGAGTGAGAAGTTGATCCCGTCCGTACCCTGGCTCTCGCCGTCGCAGATATCCGTGCAGGCATAGCGGGCGCCGAAACCGCCGGCGTCGAAAACGCCCTTTCTTACTTCTTCCACCAGAATGGGAAGATGGCCGCTTCCGGGATGGCTGTCGCCCGAAGTGCTCTCAATGATGATCTGGGGCTTTGCCAGATCTTCCTTTTTCCACCCGCATCCCAGACGAAGGGGGTCCATCTCCGGGGCAAGTGTTCTCATTTTCTGACTGATTAATTCCATTTTTACCTCCTTGTCGAAGCGCTTTGTTATGATATTACAAGGATCAATGTCCGATAAACAGTGAAATGATAAATGCGACTATAAAACCGCTCAGGCCTACCAGCGTCTCCATGACAGTCCAGGTCTTCAGCGTCGTTGTCTCATCCATTCCCACCAGGGATTTCACCAGCCAGAAACCGGAATCATTGAAGTGGGAAAGCACTGTCGAACCGCCAGCGACCGCACAGACGACACAGGCGCGGTAGAGGGGAGACAGGCCCTGAACTGCGGGCATAGCTGCCACGATACCTGCCGCCATTGTCATAGCGACTGTCGCGCTGCCTACGCAGATACGGACAAGCGCCGCGACAAGGAAAGCCACCACAACGATCGGCATGTTGATGGAACCGACTGCATTTCCGATCAGGTCGCCGATCCCGGAATACTGCAGGACATAGCGTAGAACGCCGCCGCATGCCGTGACCAGAAGGATGAGGCCCGTGGGCTCCAGCGACTTGGTCATGATCTTCTCAAGCTCGGGCATTGTGTAGCCCTGCCCCTTGCCGAGGACGATCATGGCGAAAATAGTGGAGATCAGAAGGGCTACGAAGGGCTCGCCGAGGAAGCTGAACAGCGGCATGACACCTGCCATGGCAGGGATAACACCGAAAACGCTCTTCATAATAATGAGAACGAGCGGGATCAGGATGATACCGACGATGACACTGAATTTGGGCAGCTTGGACTCATCGAACTCTTCCTGGTTCATGACATGGTCAGGGACCTGAATAAAATACTTCTTGCCGCAGATGGAACCCCAGATCGGGCCCGCGATGATCATTGCGCATGTTCCGCAGAAGATACCGATCAGGATGACCCAGCCGAGGTCTACGCCGAGCATCGTCGCCACGAGTACGGGCCCTGGTGTCGGGGGGATGAAGGCGTGTCCTACTGCCAGACCTGCCAGCAGGGGGATCGTATAGAACAGGGCGCTTCTGCTCGTCTTCTTGGCCAGTGAGAAAGCAAGCGGGATCAGGATGATCAGGCCTGCGTCAAAGAATACGGGCATAGCGACGACCAGGCCGGTGATGCCGAGTGCCCAGGCTGCTTTTTCATCCCCGAACTTCTTGACCATCGTGACCGCCAGCGTTTGCGCGCCTCCCGATGCCTCCAGTATCGCTCCGAACATCGATCCCAATCCGACCAGAAGAGCGATTCCTTTCAGTGTGTTACCAATACCGTCATTGACAGCTGTGATGATATCCGCCAGCGGCATTCCCGCGACAATGCCGATCGAGATCGCGCCGACCAGGATGGCCACCATCGCCTGTACTTTAAATTTAATGATCAACAGTAGAAGAATGACCAGACCGATTAAAGCTCCCGCGATCAGTCTTGAGGGCTCCAGAACTACGCCTTCACTCATTTGTTCCTTTCCTTTCTTCCGGACCGCGGCATACCGCCGGTTCCGGAACGGTGCCTTCCCCTGAATGATTTATCTGCATTTTGACATTATGACTGATTCCGGGGAAAGATTTGCTTGTTTACATAAGACGTCTGATGTAATATGGTTAGATTATATAATACGGGCACAAAATTTACAAGTCATCTGATGTATATTCTGCCTTTTCAGCAATTTAAACAAAAAAATGTGGGGTTCCAAACGGAATCCCACTTATTATTTGTCCAATTCACCAGTGGCGCCCCTTAACTCTCTGTTTTTCCAGCGTTCTGTTCCTCCAGCATACGCACAATCATCTGACGATTATAGGTCAGATGCATGATCATTGCGCATCTCGCCCCGACCTGGTCGTGGGCGGCGATCGAATCCACAATCGCCCTGTGTGTCTCGATCGTCTCATCCATCAGCTCGCGGTGCGTTACATTTGCAAAGGTGTGGACTGCCGAATCGATCAAAGGGACCAGGATCTCCACAACGCGGTTCTTGCTGCACTGCGCGATCATTGTGTGCAGTTCTATGTCCTTGGGCACATGGTTCTTGCCGCTGAGGTAGACCGCCTCCACCTCGCCGCACAGTCTGTTCAACTCCTGTATTTCCTCTTCCGAAGCGTTCTTGGCCGCATACGCCGCGATCTCCGGCTCGATCATCAGACGTACTTCAAACAGTTCAAGCGCCAACTGATACTTGTCGTCATACCGGCCGAGTCCCAGCGGATCCTCTTCCGCCGGATAACTGCTGATCACATAAGTCCCGGAACCGCGGCGCACCTCCAGCATTCCCCGGGATACCAGGCCCTTGACTGCCTCACGGACCGTGCTTCTGCCTACGCCGAACTTCTCTGCCAGTTCAAATTCATTGGGGATCTTATCGCCGACCGGGATCGGCTCTTCCTGGATATATTCGATCAGCTGCTCTTCGATCCGGCTTCCCAACAGCTTTTTGTCTTCTTTTATAAACTGATACATATCATTGAACTCATTTGTCATAATACCGGCTCCTGGTGCCCGCTTTTGACAGTACATGCAAGCGGGCTCAGAAGCATGTCCGTTAATAATAGTATACGTTTCTCATTGTGAAACTACAAGTTAAGATTTTCACAAGAAGCAAAAAGCATATTGATCTCGCTTACATAAATCACAGTAATAGTTTATCATACATCTGATGTATTTTGCGTATTTTAGTATTTTTTACCGATTTTAGCAGATATCGTCTGCTCATTCTGCGCCGGCAATCGAGTAGGATGCTCCTACTCGATTGACCGTTGGCCGCCAAATACATCTTCGTGCAAGCACGAGATGTGCTTGGCGGCTTATCGCACAGAAAGAGGGGGCGTCGCATTTGTTGATATGCCCCCTTCCTGGCAACAAGCTTTTTGTTATTTCGCTTGTCTACCTGGAAGGGAGCATATCACATCCGGAATCGCCTCTCATTTTTTATTTCGCATGGCGGGGAGCTTATTCATACTCTATAAGCGCAACTATATCTTGTATCCATATTGTCCGCGCCACATCATATTTAGTATGGATTTTCTGTCAAATCCGCCTCATCCATTCTGTTTCTGAGAGTTTTGTTGACAAATTAGAGACAATAGTAATATTTGCGAATCTTCTGTGCCATTCTAACACGTCGTTGTTTAAGGAATTCCGTGTAATCCGCATAGGTCATATTTACGACTTCGTGCGGAATGCAGTTAGCATCCAGGTTAGCCCAAAATTCAGCTTCATCCGTAATAGTCCCGACAGTCTGTATGCCATTGCAGCCAGCAAGAGCTTCAGAGAAATACTCCTTCGGTTCTTTCTTGCCAACGGAGATATTCACGCTTGTATCCAAATAAGCATAGTTGGCTACCTGGTTATAGAAATTCTTGTCATTGTACCCGTTGTCTTGCAAATACTTTTTCGGGAAGATGTGATGGACATCACCTGTCACCACCACAAGATCAAAGACCTTTGAACTATTAGAAAGAAGAGACCGGTCGCCCAAGAAGTTCTGCGCTGCTACATACGTGTTGTAATAGGGACTGGAAATAGCAGAGGTTTCAAGAGACTGCACCAGTCTGACACTCCAGAACGCATCGGACAGATATGCCTCTTCTGCCTCTTTGAGGAATTGCACAAATCCCTTGGATGCGATTTCTCTAAGGTCCCGATCCATCTGGGTTTCAGGAGAACCAACATAACGGCTTGTCAGCGTTGAGAGCACAAACCATTTCTGTACGTAATGCTTTATATCTGTCTTTGCCACTTCACCAGTCTTCTGAAGAATGAGGAACAAGGTATAGCAGAAGTCCAAAGTCATCTTTGATCGGAGCAGTTTCGGAGAGATAAAACCCGCAGATCGAATTGCCAAAACGAAGTTTTTAAAGTTATATTCGTTCATAAAATTCATGACACCCGCACTGAGTTTGTCAAAGCTGTCCGCCTCGATTTCCTCTGTATAAGTACGGGTTTCAAAATCACGACCTGACAGCAGGCTCACAAGCTGACCAAGACGTCCTCTGGTAAACATGTGCATGAAGGACACACGCAGCATATCGTTGTAATCTGGATCATAGATATCGTCATAATCATTCTGGAGCCATGCCAGTTTCGATGCATAAGCCGACTGCATGAACTTCTTATCTGTCGTTGAAAGCTTGGTATAAAAAGCAGGATCCACTGCCAGATGGCAAAAATAATCGATAGCCTTTCTGAGCATATTACCGCCATGGTTTTCATCCGCAGCAATCTTCGACATGGCAAAGTCTGACTCATTTAAACGCTTGCCCTGAGAGTTGATGCGGACAAAGATTTCAGTTACTTCAGATATATCAAGGGATGGGTCCAGAACAATAGTACCAATCTGGCAGGCTGTAATAGAAGTAAGTCTCTGAAGAGCTTCACCCACTATATTCGGATCAGCATCAGGATTTACCGCCATATACTTCGGCATGAAAGTCCAACTCTGAAATCCCGGTTTGAAGACCTCTGAAATATCGGGAATCCAGAAAGAACTCTTTTCATGCGCAGGAGTAGTAACTGCAAAACGTTCTTCACCAGGTTGAGCTAACGGATTGAATGCTATTCGGATACACTTCTCTGTATAATTCTCTGTCAATATCTTTACGCCAGCAATAGCAGTCATGATAGCAGTGACACGCTGTTGCCCATCAATGAGGATCTTCTTGCCGACAGCCGACTCGCCGTTCTTAAGCTTGACATCAGGGTTCTGCCAAATGATCAGATAGCCTGTGGGATACCCGTTGTACAGTGAGTCAATCAGATCCCTGACTTGGGTGGCGTTCCAGACAAACGGACGCTGAATTTCTGGAATAGCAATATCTCCGGCATCAATATAACCGAGCAGAGATTTCACAGAATACTGTGATACTGAATATTTATCTACGTTGTCCATGGGTTCTACCCTTCCTTTATTTGCTGCTACTACCGTAACTTACAATGCTAATCTTTGCCTAAACCAAAAAACAAATCCTAGGTTTAGTCAACGAAGTGGCTATATTATATGGCTAATTTCAGGTTCTTTCTTACAATCAATCATATTTTCATTGACTAATTCCTTGACTAAAAGCCTTATTCGTTGACTAATTGTTGACTACGCAGTCTCCAGCATGAGCGGCATAGCCACGAACACCTACTATTCTCAATTCTTCCAACAACTTCATGCCAAGCTATGCCAAGTTCATGCCAAGTTCCATCTGAAATCACCATAAGTAAGCAATTTTACTTAGTCACTACTTGGCATTACTTGGCATGACCGTGCTAAGTGGCAACCTACTTCTTTAATTCATATGTTCGGTTCGGATCATGCTTGTTCCCGGTCGCAACTATCAAGTCCTGATCTATTAGCCTATTAAGCCTGATCGTGACAGTCCTTGTAGCCTTGCCAACATACGCTTCTATTTCAGATCGTTTTGCCTTCCCTCTCCCGGTTAGAAATGTAAGTATGCCACGTTCTATATCATCAAGATGTTCCCAAACACTCTCTCCTATACTGCTTTTTGTCCGGCCCTTCTGGCGCATGGTACGCATAACTATATTATTCTTTAATACTAAACGCACAGATTCTTCCGGTTCACTATATACCGGTTCATCGAGAAAGAAGTTTGCCATATCTGAATATATACGTTTTACTCCTTCATTAAGCTCTCTGACCCAGCCGAACTCCGTCAGAACAC
>Ga0310695_10011808_pt1 | contig 12395 bp, 9 predicted proteins | sample RumenRJG_04DNA_FD_203882 | JGI IMG/M metagenome (GOLD analysis project Ga0310695, IMG submission 203882) | Bovine rumen microbial communities from Lethbridge, Alberta, Canada - RJG_04 (v2) (version 2) | ecosystem: Host-associated > Mammals > Digestive system > Stomach > Rumen | place: Canada... | reverse complement strand
TAATGAAATGAAAAAGATTATGAATTGGATGCTCGCCGCCATCCTCATCTGCGGCGTAAGCGTGTTCACGGCGTGTTCATCGAACGAAGACAACTCTGGCGCGGACGAAACGTCTGGTGCCGATCTGGTGGTCATTGGTAAAATCTTCACTGCTGAAAACAATCAGGTGGTGGAAGCTTTTGCCGTAAAGGATGGCAAGTACGTCTATGTAGGCGGCAAGAAGGGCGTCGAAGAGTATATCCAGAACGGTAAGACCGAGGTGATAGACTACAGCGACAAGGGGCTTGTGATGCCCGGCTGCGGTAATGGCCATGCCCATTATTCAATGGCCTATGCCCTGCGTGTTGCCGGAACGACGGTTGGCGGTAATGCCAGCCCGGAGAAATTCCTGACGGAAATCCTTCCCGCTGCAGTCAAGAAAGCCAAGGAGGCAGGGGCAACGTCTGTCTTTGGCTTCGGCTGGCGTCTCTTGGATTTCCAGGATAATATGCCTACCCGTCAGCAAATAGATGCTATCTGCAGTGATCTTCCTGTTTACTTTGCAGACGATGAAGGTCATAAGGCACTGGTCAATACTGTCATGTTGGTGAAGGCTGGTATTATGAAGGAGGACGGCACGGTGCTCAAGAAAGACAAGGATATCCGCGGCGGCGAGATTGTGATGGGTGCCGACGGCACTCCTACCGGTTATCTGAAGGAACAGGCCGGCACTTTCACCCGTTCGCACTTGGACAATGAAAGTCTCTTTACCATTGACATGGCAAGTGGAATTATTCCAGAAATCGAGCAGCGTCTGTTGGCTGAAGGCTATACGATGTATGTCGATGGCTGGGGCAACTATTTCTTTAACACCAATTTCTATAAGGCCGCCCAGCAAATGGACAAGGCGGGCAACTTGCACATGGTATTGGGTCTGAGCTACGAAATTGAAAGTTGGACGGATGTGGATGCAGCATTGAAAAATGCTGCTGACGTCAAGAAATACGCTTCCACGCGTGTAAAGCCTTACTGGATCAAGCTCTTCATGGACGGCACGGTTGAAACGGGTACAGGATTTGTGGAGCCGCTCTATCCTGACGGTCATCAGGGACTGGCCAACTGGGAAGAAGAGGAACTGACCGAAATGACGCGTAAGGCGAATGCCGACGGGGTGACCATGCACGTACATGTCATGGGTAACAAGGGCGTCACCCGCATTGTCAACGCCTTCATCAAAGGTGGAAAGGATGAGATGCGCAATACGCTGGTTCACTTGCGCAATGTTGATGACGCTGATTACAAGCGTATGGCAGAGCATAATATCAATATCACCTCGGGTGTGATATGGCATCATGCCCCTGACGGCTTGGTTGAAATGATGCGGGAAAAGGGTGCTACTCCTGTAGGCATGGAGGATAAGTCTTATCCCATGAAGTCGTATTTCGACCACGGCATTAACGTAACCACACACTCGGACTATCCTGCAACGAGCGGCAGTCCTGACGACCCCTTCGGCATCATGGAGATAGCCGTGACGGGTGTAATGGCCGGAGAAGATGGTGCTCCCTATTGGACAGAAGAACTCGTCACCCGCGAGCAGGCCATCAACGCTATGACCATCAACATTGCCAAGCAGATGTTCATCGAGGACGAGCGCGGCAGCATCAAGACCGGCAAGTATGCCGACTTCCTGCTTGTTGACAAGGACGTGCTCTCCTGCCCTGTCACGGAGATTCACGCTGCCAAGCCCGCAGCCACTTACTTCGAGGGAAAGAAGGTGTATTCCAAATAAGACATCCAACAAAGAATACTACATCTTTCGCGAGTCAAACCAAAAAGAAGAAAGAAATGAAACAGACAATTATTCTCGGCAACATCATTACGATGGATGAGAAACGGCCCTTTGCCAAGGCTGCGGTAGTAAAGAACGGTGTCTTTGCCTATATTGGTGGCGCTGAGGAAGCGAAGAAGCTCGCCGGTGCAGACGCAAAGGTAATGGACTATGGTGATAACTTCATCTATCCCGGCTTCATAGAGGCCCATGCCCACGGCGTCTTTGCCGGTTATCGTGCCATCGGACAGGCGAACCTTGCCCAAGTGGGGTTAAAGGCCGACTATGCCAAATACCGTGAGATTATGAAGGACTTCATTGCCAAGAACCCTCAACGCCAAATCTATATGGCTGCCGGTTGGATTCCCAATGAGGAACCCGTCACGAAGGCATACCTCGACGAGATTTGTCCCGACAAACCTTTTGTCATGAACTCTGCCGACGCGCATTCCTGTCTGCTCAACACCAAGGCGCTGGAATGGGCTGGCATCGATGCCCAGCGCGCCAAGGAATATGGCTACGACTTGGTATATGTGGACGAAAAAGGGGAACCGACTGGCTATCTCTGCGAGGGTCCTGCCTTCAAGGTTATGCATGAGGTGCCGGTGACGGTTGAAGAAGCCAAGAGCTATATCCTGGCATGGCAGGATTTTGCCATAGCAAGTGGACTTACTGCCACTGCTTTTGCCGGTGATGATCTTCGTTTCCCGGAGGCAGAGGCTTACTATGAGCTGGAGGAGGAAGGCAAGTTGAAGTTGCGCACCTATGCCAATGTGATTATTCCCGACAATGCAGAAGACCCGAAGGCTGAAGTGGCCAATGTGGCCGCCATTCGTGCTAAGTACAGCCACGAATATTACAATATCATCGGTCTTAAGGTATTGTTGGACGGCGTGACCGAAGCGCACACTGCTTGGCAGCTCAACGATTATGTCGACCAGCCCGGCTATCACGGTGTGGAGCGCTTCAACGACCACGACAAGATGGTAGAGCTGATAGCTGAGGCGGACAAAGAGGGGCTCTCTGTCCATGCGCACTCCGTAGGAAACGGTGCTACCCACTTCATGCTGGACTGCATAGAGGATGCCGAGAAGATGACTGGCGATAAGGACCAGCGCAACATTTTGGCACACCTGCAATATGTTACTGACGAGGATATCCGTCGCATGGCTGCCACTGGTACTATTCCTGCCGTTCCTCCACTGTGGTCGGGTAAGGTGGCGGGCAATTACGAACAAGAAGTATCGTATGTCGGTCAGGAACTGGCTGACAGTGCTTACCCCATCAAGTCGTTCTATGATGCCGGTGCCAATGTGGTGTTCCACTCCGACTATCCCGTTTCGCCAATGATGGATGTCAAGCTCAGCATCTACACGGCAGAAAAGCGTGGCTATCCTCAGTTCATCATGCCAGGAGACACGCGCCGCAATACCAAGGAAGCCATCACCCGCGAGCAGTCGCTGCGTGCCATGACTATCAACGTAGCCCGTCAGTTCCGTCAGGAGCATCGTTTGGGTTCCATCGAGTTTGGCAAGATAGCCAATATGACGGTGTTCGACTGCGACTTCCTGCACGACGACATTGAGAAGGTCGCACAGGCCAATCTCATCGCCACCATCGTTGACGGCGAAGAAGTCTTTAAGGCGTAAGAAAAGACAAGTAATTCATTATTTTAGCCTCACTGCTTTTCTCCAAGGGCAGTGGGGCTATTTGTTAAGAAAAGAGAGAATTGTTTGTCCCCGTGCCCCACTATCATTTAGCCAATAAATATAAAAAGATGAGGAGATAATGTCACTAATTCACAGAATTGTTGTATTTTTGCAGCCATTAACATACCATTATGTATAAGCAGCCTGGACAAGAAGAGTTTCTTTTTTATATACTATACACTGGAGCAGCTGTGTTGTCTCTGATAGCCTGCTGCTATCTGCTGTTTCGGCGTGGTAATGCCTTTGCTCCAGACATAAAGTCTTCAGCACGTTTGCGCAGGTGGACGGCTGTTTTCTTTGGTGCCATGACTTTGAGCCACGTGTGGTATATGCCAGGCGTTTTCCTCACTTCAGACAATGATATTATACTGCATGATCTTGTAGGCGGATTGCTCGACAGCATGACTATTGTTCCTTTAGCCATCATTGTTATGCTCTGTATGCTGCAAGACAGCAGACGACCTCTATGGCCAGCCTGGGTGATGACAGCACCACTCGCTGTAGGAATGGCGCTATGCATTGCTAAACAGAGTTATGACCCTCTGCCGATGGTTCTTGGCTATCTTCTGCTGCTGGGTATTGGCTTATTGACATATATGATACGTGCGATTAGGCAGTACGATTGTTGGCTGCGCGATAACTATGCTGACTTGGAACACAAGGAGGTGCGGCAAAGCTTCGTGGTTCTGGCTGCCATCCTGCTGATGACAGGCATTTATGCGTTTGGCTTTGAATGGCCTGCATACGATCACGTTGTTCAGGTGAACAATATTGTGCTTATCTGCTATCTCCTGTGGCGGGTAGAAACGCTAAGCGACCTGAGCATCTCCCAGTCGTCTGTCAATGAGGAAATGGTGACCACAGAGGAACAGGTCACTCACAATGACCTTGGCCCTTTCCTACAGAAGTATTGCATAGACACGCAACTCTATCTACATCACGACCTGACCATCACCCAGCTTGCCCAAGCCATTGGTACCAACCGTTTCTATCTCAGCAAGTATTTCTCCCGTCAAGGCATCACTTACAATGCCTATATCAACGACCTGCGTATCCGTCATTTCATCAGTCTCTATCGCAAGGCTGTCGCTGACCTGCACCCTTTCACTGCCCAGCAACTGGCTCACGACAGCGGTTACCGAAGCTACAGCACCTTCAGCCTGGCCTTCAAGCAGCGCATGGGTCTGTCCGTAACGGTCTGGATGCGTGATTCGGCTGATTAATTGACATGCCCGACTTTCAAAATCAGCAAAAATGTTTCAAAATCAGCAAAACCTGATTGCGCAAGGCATTCAGGGCTATGTTATTTGGGACTATTTGCTTATCTTTGCACACAAATCACTAAAACTTAATGAATATGAAACAGAAAACAAACAAGGTCATTTACAGTAGAATGAAGAAAACGCTATCGTTCTTCGCAGTCTTAAGTGTTATCATCGTAACGGGTATGCTTGCCGGCTGCAAGGGAAATACCGGTGCCGACCTTGTGGTCTATGGCAAAATCTTCACTTCTGAGAACAATCAAGTGGTAGAAGCCTTTGCCGTGAAGGACGGCAAGTATGTCTATGTAGGTGATAAAAAAGGCGCCGAAGCCTTTGTTGAAGAGGGAAAGACCGAGGTGATGGACTATACTGGGAAGGGGCTTGTGATGCCCAGTTGCGGCAACGGTCACGCCCATTATTCGTTGGGTTATGCCATCCAGTCAGTCGGAACAGTCATGAGCATGGAGGATGATGTGAACAAGTTCATGACTGAAATCGTTCCTGCTGCTGTCAAGAAAGCAAGGGAAACAGGCGCAAAGTCTATATTCGGCCAAGGCTGGAATATGATAGAGTTCCCAAAGAATCTGCCCACTCGCCAACAGTTGGATGCCATCTGCAGTGATATTCCCATTTATTTTGCCGATGAGGAAGGCCACAAGGGACTGGTAAACACCATCGCCCTGGTCAATGCAGGCATTATGAAGGCAGACGGCACCGTGCTCAAGAAAGAAATGCGTGGTGGCGAGATTGGCATAGGTCCTGACGGCACTCCTAACGGATTCTTGTCAGAACAGGCAGGTACTTACGTACGTTCCTTCCTGGATAATGACTACCTCTTTTCTGTTGATGTAGCAAGAGATAACATGTCGAAAATTCAAGAGCAGTTGTTGTCAGAGGGTTACACGATGTACCTCGATGGCTACTCCTCCTATTTCTTTAATGACAATTTCTATAAGGCAGCCGAGCAGATGGACAAAGCCGGTGACATGCACTTCGTACTGGGTACGACATGGGAATTGGATAGCTGGATGGACGTGGATAAGGCATTGGCCAAGGCCGGTGACACCAAGAAATATGCTTCCGACCACATCAAACCTAACTGGCTCAAGCTCTTCATGGACGGCACGGTGGAAAGCGGCACAGGTTTTGTGGAGCCGCTCTATCCTGGCGGTAAGCAGGGTATCCCCAACTGGTCGGAAGAGGAACTGACAGACATCACGCGTAAGGCTAATGCAAAGGGGATAACCATGCACGTACATGTCATGGGAAACAAAGGTGTCAATCGCGTTGTCAATGCTTATGTCAATGGTGGGAAAGATGAAATGCGCAATACGTTGATACACGTGTATGGCGTCGATTCGGCGGATTTTAAACGTATGGCAGATCATAACATACAGGTCAGCGAAGGCATGCTTTGGCATCATGCCACCAATGAGTTGCAGGCGGAGTTGATGCAGATTCTTCCTGAAGGCATGAAGGATAAAGGTTATCCTATGAAATCCTATTTCGATCACGGTGTCAACATGTCCTCACATTCTGATTTCCCTGCATTGAGCGGCAGTCCAGACGACCCATTCGGCATTATGGAGATTGCGCTGACAGGAGTATATCAACCCGAGCATGCGAAACCTTGGTGGACGGAAGAACTCCTGACCCGTGAGCAGGCTCTCACAGCCCTGACCATCAACGTTGCCAAGCAGATGTTCATTGAGAATGAGAGAGGCAGCATCAGCACAGGCAAATATGCAGATTTCCTCCTTGTTGACAAGGACGTACTGACCTGTCCCGTAACAGAGATCCACACGGCAAAGACCGCAGCCACCTATTTCGAGGGAAAGAAGGTTTATCCTATGTAAATAATTATAAATAAGGTAACAATGAAAAATAAGAAGCTATGGATGCTTGCCGCCATCCTTATTTGCGGCGCAGGTGTCGTCTTGACTGCATGTAAAGGGAAAAAACAGGCAGAGGACGAAACGAGCGACGAGGCAGCAGAGTACAAAAAGATCGTCAGATCTTGGTACGGCGAGAACAAAACAATTACCGATGGCAAATACGACCAGTCGCTGGCCGTCAAGTGCATCAATGGTACTTTCGTCGGCAAGAAAACCGATGATGTCATAACCTTCAGGGGGATTCCGTATGTAGGCAAACAACCTGTAGGGGAACTGCGTTGGAAAGCACCAGTGGACGTTACGCCCTGCGACAGTGTCTATGAGGCCTATTACAATGCTAAAGTAGCTCCTCAGCCAGAGGTTGAAATATCATCTTATTACTTTCAGGATGAGGAGTGCCTGTACCTGAATGTGTGGCAACCTGTCAAGGCAACAGCAGAGAAGACGATGGTGCGTACCAATCGTCTGCCTGTCATCGTATGGATTCATGGCGGTGCATACGCCTATGGTGGAACGGTAGATCTGCTGTATGACTTCCACAATTTCGTAGAGGAAAACCCCGAGGTCATCGTCGTTAGCGTCGCCTACAGGCTCGGTGTCTTAGGTTTCCTCCACCTGTCACACCTGCCAGACGGCAAGGACTATCCCGACGCACAGAACTTAGGACTCATGGATCAACTGAAGGCGCTGAAGTGGGTGCATGAGAACATCGCAGCCTTCGGAGGTGATCCTGACAACGTGACCCTCATGGGTGAATCGGCAGGAGGCGGCAGTGTGACGAGTCTCTCACTGGTCAAGGGTTCGCATCAGTATTTCAACAAGGTCATTGCCCTGAGCGGCAACCCTGGCCTGTCGACATCTACAGAAGAAGCCATCGCCACCACGAATGAATTGATGGAAGCATTAGACTGCAAGACCGTCGCCGACCTGCAGAAGGTCGATGCCCAGAAGCTCGTGGGCGTAGCGACAGAATTGTTCCCCTTGCGCTTAGCTCCGGAAAGAGACGGAAACTTCCTGCCTCGTAATCCGTGGGAGGCTATTGCCAATGGTGCGGTGAAGGACATCACGTTCCTGCATGGCGTCAATAAGGACGAGATGAACTTCTTCCTGGTCGGAATGGGTGGACCGGAGCCTTTCAATGAGTGGGCCGCTGACCGTCAGGCGAAGAAACTTGCTCTGATGACAGACGAGGAGAAAGCCTTGGCAGAAAGTTTCTGTAGCGATGTGAAAGGAGAGAGCTATGAGCCATACTGTAAGTGGTTCAGTCAGCTGATGTTCAACGCACCTTGCATCAGACTGTCGGAGGAGCAGACAAAGGCTGGCGGCAAGTCGTACACCTACTATTTCACGGTGGAATCCGCCCAGCCGCTGAAGAAGAGCTGTCATGGAATAGCACTGGCGCCCTTGTTCAAGCATCCGGATTTGCAAGGTGATACGGGCAGGGAGTTCGACGCGACCTTCTCAAAAACCATGCGCAAGATGTGGGCACAGTTTGCCAAGACCGGTAATCCGTCGCTCGGCGCAGAAATTTCCCCTGACGGCAGGGCGAAGGAATGGCCACTCTATGACTTAAAGGACAAACAGGTTATGGTCTTCGATGAATTCAATATTCATCCGGAAAAGGAATCCCAGAGAAATATCATCGATTGGGACAGGACCTATTTCCTGACCAAGTATTATGGTTTCTAACAAGCATCTGGGTATACCCAAGCACCTGTCCCCGTGACTAACACGTTCAATGCCGCCTTCAAACAGAGTATGGGTATGACTGCAACAGAGTGGATGCACAGCATGACGGAGTGAGAACGGAGCTGTCTTCAGAAGGGCAAGTGCTTCGAAATCGTAAAAATCTGCTTCTAAATTTGCCATCTGAAATCCAATAGGCTAAGGCTTTTATATATTGTTTCAATGTCATATATTTAATGGGAAATTCGAAAATTTGGATGCTTGCCGCCATCCTGACTTGCGGCACGACAATGGCGATCACATCATGCACCGGCAAGGACAACGCAGTCCCCTCAACCCCCGATGCAGAGGAGACCGTGAAGGCTGTCGACTACAGCAATGAGGACAACTGGATGTACCTGTCCGAAGCAACAAAGGACGTTGATGTGTTTTATGTCTATCCGACCGAGTATGTCGACGACACCGAGGGCGCACCCATACATGCCGCCATCGACGAGCCGGCCATGCGCCTGCCGGCCATGCGAACCTCTCTTGTGCAGGCAACAGCCTTTGAGGATGTGGCCAATGTCTACGCTCCTTTCTACAGGCAGTGCAACATGGCCGCACTGGCCAAGATGTCTATGGAAGATCGTGAAGAAGCCTTCAACTCTGTTCCAAAGACGGATGTGTTTGCTGCCCTCGACTACTATTTTGAACACCTCAATGGCGGACGCCCCTTCATCCTTGCAGGACACTCGCAGGGCTCCATCATGCAGAGTTTTGTACTTGCAGAGTACATGAAGGCGCACCCTGAGTATCTTAAGCGCATGATTGCTGCCTACGTGATTGGCTTTTCCATCACTGAGGACTATCTCAAGGCCAACCCTCACCTGAAGTTTGCTGAGGGGGCCGACGACACCGGCGTAATCATATCGTACAACACCGAGGCAGCCGGCAACACGAACAACATCGTTGTACTGCCAGGCGCCATCAGCATCAATCCCATCAACTGGAAGCGCGATGAAACATACGCCTCGGCAGAGGAAAGCCTCGGCGGCTACATCTTCAACGAAGAGACCGGACTGCCTGAGGACTATCCTCACGCGGCAGATGCCAAGATCGACCTGAAGAGGGGCGTAGTCATTACCACGACGAAGGCCGTTGCCCCTGAGACATTTCCTCTCTTCGGCCCTGCCAGCTTCCACGAGAACGACTATCCGCTGTACTACTATAACATCAAGGCCAATGCAGCCGTGAGAGTTGCAGCTTATAAGAATAAAACCAAAGAATGAGAACAACGACAAAAGTGGGTACAAGCTAAGGAGATTTATGCCAGGGGATAAAACACAATCCCCTGTCCCCCTGATCGACTTAGCAAAACGAGTTGCAAAATCTGCAAAATCGTTATAAAATTAGCAAAAAATAGATTTTTATTGCCTTAAAGTAAGGTTGTTTAAGAAATTTCACTTATCTTTGCAGAAAGTTATGCTTGCATTTACATTTATCAAACTAAAACAAAATTTGTAATGAGAACAAAGACAATTTTCAATTACGTAGTGGCAGCGTTGTTCTGCTGCTGTGTTACAGGCATGTTTACATCGTGCAAGAGCCAGGATGATACTGGGTCAGCTAACAATCCCAGTGCGGTGAACAAGATAAAGCAGGGTGTCTGGACGGAGTATGACACCGCGCTTAGTGCCTCAGGCAAATACACTGAGGAGGAACTTGAGGAGATGCCGGCTGTCGGCATGATGGTTGAGGGCGACAAAGCCTACTTCTTCACCTACTCGGCAGAGGGAGCGGACGACCTCGTGGAGGGAAAGATCAGCTACAACAAGGATGCGGGCACTGGCGTTATCGCCTTCCCTGCCATCAAGGACAGCCCTGTTTCAGGCCAGACCGTCAGCTTCAAGATGGTCTCCGACGAGGTGATGGAGTTTGAGCTGACCTACGAGGGCAAGAAGGCTACAGGCAGCTGCGCATGGCTCTGCGATAATCTGGACAACTGGGGTGTAGGCGATGAGAGCGGCTGGGAAGAGCTGCTGCCCTACTATCAGGCGATAGCTGAAACCGCAGGCCCCGACGCGAGCATCGACTGGAGCAGCTCGGAGGCAGTAACGGTGGAAGAAGTGGATGAAGAGGGCAATATTGTGGAGAAGGAAGTGACAGTGACTGACTTGGACAAGCCGCTGGAGTGGAACACAGGAGCATCTGCCGGCGAGACCAGAGTAGTGACTGCCGTTATCGAAGGTATCTCCGCAGGCTTGGACATCTTCTCCTCCCTCTTTGAGCCCGACCCGATGGAAGAGATTAACGCCAAGCTGGACGCTGCCCTCGAAAAACTCGACAATGTGCTGGCAAACCAGCAGAAGATGATGATGCAGCTCGACCAGATAAACGCCCGTCTCGTCGCCATCGCCGAAAAGATGAAGCAACAGGCGTCCGTTGACATATTCAACAACCGTACCCAAACATACTACAACCCGCTGAAGGTACGCAACACCGCTTACTTTGATGCTGCCTTCAAGCTCTATAACGACAACAAGAGCAACCTGGGCAGTGTGAAGGGTAAATTAGGGGAATATGCCAAGGAATGGGTAGGTAACAACGAGGAGTATATCACCCTGACATGGAACTATATCGAGTACCTCAAAACTGTGCAGCATTCCTCTTACGGCACGGGCATGGCCGCCGTCTATGACGGACTGACATTCGACAAGTACCCCTGGGAGCACATGGGCACAGGCGACCGCCAGAACTACCGTGCCAACGATATGTTCATGATTGCCAAGTGTCTCTTCATGATCAACCTCTACGCTGCCTATGGCGGTGGGTCGGACGTCAAGAAGAATGGTATCTACAACAACTACAACGAGCAAAAGCCAAAACTCAAGGAATTCTGCGAGTTCAAGGTCAGCAACCCCAACAAGTTCCTCGTCTGCCAGATTCCAGGTGCCCACTTCATCATGCACAAGGAGATACAGAAGTATAACTACTGTGGAAAGGATATCCAGATCGGGTCTGAAGTCTTAAAAGAGGCCCCTAATCCGAGATATGAAGAGGATGCTGTCTATAGACCAAAGTGGCATGTGGCTGGTTCAATCAAGATAGAGAATCCCAAAGAACTGAAGGAGAAGCTAATTATCAAAGAAGAGATTCAGGCTATCTATAATTATTTTCAATCTGCTGTTTATCCTAATGCGCAGAATATCTGGTGGTATAATATGTTGATTGAAGGTAACAATATAGCTGGCGGTGCAGTCTATTCCCAGAGACCGGGTAAAGGATTTTATGATGAGCCTATACTGCTGTTGGCAACTAAAGATAAACGTGGTATGGGAATGAGTTTGGATGGTAACGCAACATTAACCCCGGTAATAACGAATTCTATTAACCCCAACCACTACACTGTAAATATGGGAATAGTAAATAACGTGATGCTTAATGAAGGGGTGTGGCTTGATTATCATTCCCAGGCCGAGTATTACGCAGCGATTGTAGAGAAGCGCTACTAAGTCGTATCTTAATAAGTGCAACATAATTGTAAATCAACGGGGATCCCTGCTCATCACTGAGCAGGGGTTCTTTTTAGAGGTCACGCGGTGCCAGGCACGCTGTTACGCAGAGGACAGGATAGAGTCGAATTTGTCCAAAACAAAAAATATTTCGCCAAAAGCGGTGATTTTTTCAGATTTTTGTTGTATCTTTGCCATGTCATTGATGATTTTTGCTTGTCTTGATTTGCAGCACTAAGGTAAGTGAAAAATCTGACATGGCAAAATCCTGAGCCGCTCGGCTTTGCCGCTTCGCGCGTCGAAGAACTTTTTGTTGCTCAGGTACTTATAAAGAAAGTTAAACTAAAGTGCTGCGGGATTTTGGTAATGTATGAAAAAAAGTAGACTATGGATGCTTGCAGCCATCCTTCTTTGCTGCACAATGGCTGTTCTGACCAGCTGTAAGAGTAAACCAACTGCCGACCTCGTGGTCTATGGCAAGATTTTCACTTCCGACAACAATCAGATTGTTGAAGCCTTCGCCGTGAAGGACGGCAAGT
>Ga0310695_10011805_pt1 | contig 12399 bp, 6 predicted proteins | sample RumenRJG_04DNA_FD_203882 | JGI IMG/M metagenome (GOLD analysis project Ga0310695, IMG submission 203882) | Bovine rumen microbial communities from Lethbridge, Alberta, Canada - RJG_04 (v2) (version 2) | ecosystem: Host-associated > Mammals > Digestive system > Stomach > Rumen | place: Canada... | reverse complement strand
AAAAAACAGGGTCGAAATTGACGCAAAAAAGACCCGATGAAGGCTTATATATTGACGCGAGGATTGGTTCCAGTATTAACAATTTAAAAAAGTTTATCAAAATGGCAACCATTTCCATTGAATTCGGGAAGGAATCTTCCCAAAAGACGCGTGAGGTCTATCTGTTGGTAAGACAGGGCAAGACCAGACAAAGAGTAAAAACAGGGGTAAGACTCAATGAACAAGAATACTCTCCCAAGACGAAGAAGATCAAGTCCATTGAGAAGGCTCGTATTGTCGAGAAACTGAGGTTAGACCTCATCGACAACATGAGTAACCTAGCTGCAGGGGCTATGGCAGGAGACCCTGATGATGCTCACACAATTACAAAGAAGATCATCAAGAAGCAGGAGAAGAAGGAACTGGAGTTCTTTACGTATGCAGAGGATTGGGTGTCAAGAGCCAAGATCAAAGGTGCCAAGAACTATCTGACCATGCTCAACACCCTCGAAAAGTTCTTGGAATGCCGTAAACTCTTCTTCCAAGAGATTACCGTTACATTCCTCAAAGACTTCGAGGCTTTCCTTGATGACCGCCCAAGAGCACAATCGCTCTACATCGGACAGATGCGTCACATCTTCCGTGAAGCGATGTTGGAGTACAACACCGATGATGAGATTGTCATCAAGAACGACCCGTTCTTACGCTACAAGGCTCCCAAGCAAGTGCTCAAAAAGGGTGTCAGGGCTTTAAGCCTGGATCAACTCATGAAGGTGGTCAACTACCAGCCCAAGAAAAACACGTTGGCAGAACTGGCTCACGATTGTTTTATTCTCTCTTTCTGCCTAATGGGCATGAACTCTGTGGACATGTACCATGTCAGTTGTCTGGAAAACGGTACTATCAAGTACAAACGTACCAAGACAAAAGACCGCCGTAGTGACGAAGCCTACATTGAGGTCAAAGTACATCCCTACATCCAGCCCCTCATGGAAAAATGGAAAGGCCAAGACCGGATATTCAGATTCTACAAGAAATATTACTGCGCTGAGTGTTTCAACCAGAACCTAAACATCGGGCTAAAGACGATTGGCAAGGCTGTTGGCATTAGCAGACTCCAATTCTACCAAGCTCGCCACACCTTCGCCACTCTATCCAGGAATCTCATGAAATTCAGTAAGGGTGATGTTGATGAAGCCCTCAACCACGTAGGCACATTTGACATTGCCGATGTCTATATCACCAAAGACTTCTCCATCATCAACGACAACAACTTCAAGTTGCTTGACAAGGTGTTCAACCTCACCAAGTCGAAAAGAGGCAGAAAGCCCAAGAAACAGGAAGTTGCATAGCACGAGCCCCCTACTCTCAAGAACCTCCAATCCCCACACATTAAAACTTGGTGTGGGGATTGGTCTTACGTGGTTATTTGCCTAAATCTTCTATCAGCTTGTCAAAGTCCGAGAGGTATGTTTGGTCTTGAATCCTCCAGAATTTCTCATACTCCCCTAACGCTTTGGCTTCAGCTTCCTCGTGAGTCACGGAACCTGCATCGGGCAGGATGTCTGCATCCGACACTTTCAGATAGTGCTCCAACACCTGTTTCCATTCAGCCATCGTTGTCAAAACATGCCGCCTGGCTCTTCGCTCTGCAATTTCAAGAAATGCCGTTGTCAACAAGTTCAGTTCATCCACTTCCTTCTCTGACAGATAATTCTTGGCTATCGTCACATCACTTTTAACGACTCTGCCATCAGGTGCATTCTTCCACGTCATCAGTCCCATGTGAGGCTTCTCTGCATCAGCACGGTCATAGACAATCTCTGCTGCCGTCTGATGAGTCACGGCATAGTGCATCATGTTCTGTACAGTCTTATAGAAGGTACGTGTTATCTCACTATTCTTGTCATAGTCGCTGCTGCACTCGGCATAGATGTCCGTTATCTTCTGATAGTAGCGACGCTCTGAGGTACGTATCTCACGGATGCGATCCAGCAATTCCTCAAAGTAGTCAGCCCCAAAGGGATTCTTGCCTTTCAGACGGTCATCGTCCATCACAAAACCCTTGATGATATACTCCTTCAAAATCTCTCGCGCCCAAATGCGGAATTGGGTCGCCTCGTAACTATTCACCCGATAACCAACCGCTATAATCGCATCCAGATTATACAGCAGAACGCCCTGTTCATCCCATTTTTCCGACGGAATTAAAATTTTTTTAATTGCTTCGGACAATTGGAGTTCTCCACTCTCATCTATCTGTTTTAGATGATAAGTAATGTCAGGAATTGTAACATTAAACAGTTCAGACATCCGCTTCTGAGAAAGCCAGAATGTATCCTGACTGAAAAGCACGTTCACATTCACCTTACCTGTGCTCGAACGATATATCAATACATTACCCTCTACGCTTGTAGCCAACTCCTGAGAGTCCATCCTACTCGTGAAATAATCCTTGGCAGCCTTTACAATAGGTTTCCGCTGGTCTGCATTCAAGGCTATTGCTATGCAAGCCGTACGAGACAATTTGAATGACCTCACCTGTCTTGTCGTTCCCGAACCCAGTTTAGCCATCTCCTCTATCTCCACCATGTGCTCCTTCAGGTCTAAGCCCTTCTCTTGCTGTAGGAAGGTGGCAACCTTGTCCATCAACCGTTCGAAGTTCCAGTACTTCTGGTAACCCATGAGTCGAGCTAACTTACGCGAGTTCCACCACTCACGACCATCACCATCCGTCTCTTTGATAGCCTCAAAGGGCGATTGCATCTCTTTCGGTGAGAACATCTCTATTTCGTTTGTATTGTCCATATCGTATGCAAAGATAAACAATTAATCTTCATTATTTCAGATATCACCATTACTCTTCTTGTTGAAAAGGGAAGGGAACAGGTCTTTGACCATCAGGGCTCTTGATATAAAAATCTTCCAAATCCCACTTAGGCTCTTTTTCTATGTGAATGATTTTTCCAACAGTCTCATGCCATAAATCATTCCTATAACCATATTGAACAATAAGAATTATGGCATATGCCATAATAGCATTAATCGCATTGAATAATTTTGCCTCAGCAAAATGTTTCTCTCGATTGTGCTTTATATGATTGTATGCTTGGTACCAATATAACTGTTCGTCATTCCTCCATGTTGAGAAAGGCGAAAAAGTTCCTAAATCACCATATCTATAAAATGACAATTCGTACTCATCTAACTTTAGAGGCTCTTTCAACTTATAATAATCCCTCATTTCAAAATATTTCCCATCAGGGCAGACTCCATTATTTGCCAATATATTCTGCATCCTTGCATCCAATTCTGTGCATGCTAAAATGATAATGTTCCTAATTGCATGTCCGTAAACACCAAATTGGTTACAATTTGGTGCAATTACTTTGAACACTTCTGCAATATCGTCCAGTATTATTTCCAACTGTCGTAATTGATTTGAATAGTCTTGGAAACAATTAATCGGTAAATCTTTATAGTAATCTGCAAAAGAAGTCTCGCTTTGTGATGTGGCTTGAAAAACTTCCGTAAGATCATATGTGAATATTGGTCTGTAGATGGAATTAAAATATTGGCCACGACCCTGTTTCAGATGTTTCAGACGGTAATAATTGCCTTCATTAAGAGATGAATAATAATTATGTGTCTTCCTAACAACCTCGAATATTTGTTTCTCTGTCATCTCGCCAAAGTTCATGATAGGACTCCCAACTGGAACCCAACAATCATTGTCATAGTCGCACATCAAAAGATGAGCTTCCCCATTACCATATTGAATAGGAATGTGATGCGTACTTATTCCATCGGGATATCTGTAATCAACCATCAAAAGGTATGTCCCATCTACTCTTGCCATATTAAGTTCGCAAAATTAATCATTTTTTCAGTCTAATATCATTAAACGTATTAGGATTATTGTTAAATTCTAACCAATCTGTTATAGCTTTTGTTGTCTTCATTTTTGTATATTTTGTTATTAAACAATCTACCAATTGTAATGTTTCATATTCCATTTCCATCAAATCTTCTACAGGTATGTCATCTCTATTAATCATATCATATAGTTTCGTTAGCATATCTTCAAAGTTTGGATTATATGAAGTTGGAATCAAATTATCTTCAACGACATCTTTAATAAACCTGATATATCTGTTTTTATTTGAATCAACGGAAAAAGTAATATAATTCATAATTCTCTCAAAAGTATTGATGTCAAAGTTTGTTTTATACTCAAAATATAATGCGACTAATGCATCATCATCTTTTGTATAGTCATTATGAAACAGAGATTCATTAATGAATTCAACAACATCATATTTATGAATGTGACTATTGATACATGAAAGAATTATTAAATATCTAAAATCATAGGTCCCATATCTAATTATAACATTAGCAAAAGAATTTAATATGTCTTTATCTACTTTTTGCATGTCAAGACACCTTACAAACTCTTGAAGAGAGAAGAAAAGTTTTCTACTAAATGAACGTAAGCCTCCAAAAAACTCCCTTATATCATTCTTTTTCAAATCAGCCTCATTCATTACAAGGTATTCCATGACTTTGGAAAGAATTGCTTCCTGCACATCATGGGATAAATACTTTGCTAGAGGTGTTAGTTGCCTTATTCCAGAACTAAGATCTGTGATGGAATTAGAATCTTTATTGAAAACATAATCCTTTTCCATAAATTCGTTTACTAACTCAGAAACAATCGTATCAATATTCTTAGTCTCTTTCTTCGCATCATAAGGAATCATATTGTATGAATAAAGCATATTCAACGACTTGGTCTCAGCATTTCTCCATTTGATGATTATTCTTGAAAACCTTTTCTGATTTGTTTTACTCATATCTGTGTAAGTTGATGCTATTCGGTGGTAGGCCGCATCACTTTTATATTTGTTGTCTGATATAAGCCCCTTGTACATAATATCAACAGCTTGCTTAGGCAGTTTGATTTTTATATTTTGCATTTTCGGGAATAATATGTCTTTCTCGTATTCATCCCCTTTGATAGGAATACAATATAATATAGGTAACAATTTTGAAAGAGAATCCTTTGTTAGCGAATTATATACTGTTTCCAAATTCTTTTCATATTTCAAACGGATAAGGATATTTACTAAAGGTACTATTTTTTCTTGTGATGCTTTTACAGACAAATAGCCTAATAATTCAACTACAGATTTTTGTCTTGCCATTATAGTTTTATATCCTGTATCAGAAAGAGTCTTTAGACAAAGGTAATATATATCGAATAAAAAGTCTGCATCTTTGCGTGACAAATCAACAAGATGTCTTCTGGTCAAGATGTCTTTTATTAATCTCTCACAGCATCCTCTTATCAATATTGTAGCACAATAGAAAAAATTAAAATTAATCAACTTGCATAATGCTTCGTTTTGTTCTTTTACATTAATTGAAAGATTAGGTAATCCGAATGGGATACCTGCATTTTCAAAAAGTCGAACTAATCGATAGGAATAAAGATACCTCCCATCAAAACCAGAATCTCCCTTCCATGTTGTACGACGGCAGCCAATATTGAAGTCATGATATTCACGATATTGCTTGTTATCTCCTAATTCGTGAAGTTTGTCTTTACAATCGTTGCAGAGAGTATAGAAGTCCGCATCATAATCTAATTCACTAATATTCCTTTTACTTCTGTTATAAGTAATAATGTGCAATATATTCTCAATTTGCAAGCGGCATGAACTTAATAATGGAGAGTAGGCGTTATTTATAATAACTAATTGAGTACGTATTGTCTGATAAGTTTCATTCAACAAATCTCTTGCATCTTTCTGTTTACCTATTTCAATCAATATTAGTGCTTTCCAAATTTCTCCGATATAGTCAAATCTTGAGGAATTCCACATTTTGAGAATTTCGTCTGCCTGTTTGTAATCCAAAACAGAGACTGCCATTAGAGCACGTTCGTATAATAATCTTCGTTGTAAGTCTGTTGAAAGACGGTCTTTTGTGTCACATATCAATTTCACAGTCTTCTTGAAAGAATTCACATCTAATTGACTCCTATAGATGGTTAATAAAGAAATCTTTAAGGAATGTTTCTGTAATCTTAACTCAGGAGAGTCATTTTCATCATAACAAATCGCTTCTAATTCATTTACGTACCAATCAACATTCTTGGGAGTTAGTGAAACTGACAATCTCCAGTCCAATTCATATATAAACTGAAATCGTAGGTTTTTATCAGTTATATTGTCCAATTCCTTCTCCATAAAGGGAAAACTTCGGCTACAGTCACTAAAATAGTGATAGTAGCTTTGAGGCATTAGGAGCCATCCAGGATATGAAGTTCTAATGGTCTTTGCCTTTTCTATTGTTTTTTTTACTTCCTCTATAGTATCCAAATTAACAGAGAATCGTAAATCATCCCATAAATCTTGTTCCTGCGATTCTAAATACTTGAATAGGAATTCAAATGCTTCTTTATATCCACGGATACCCTCTACTTCTGCGAAGTTTATCACATCCAATTTTCGTGTTTTCAGTAATGTGCTTTCTGCATCATGAAATGTTTTATCATAAGTAATCAAATAAATGGGAGAAGACAAATTCCCCATAACATCCCTAAGCCAGCCAATCCAACTTAAGAAATTAGGGTCATCACCAGAAAAACCTATCAAACAGAAAACATTTTCAATAAGTGCCTGTCTCACAGAATTGACAAACTCTGGATACTTAGATGGATAAATCCGATAGTCCTCCTCTGTCATAATGAAAGGATGAATGTCTGGGAAGCTACCATGAAGTTTGATGATACGTGGACTTTGCGTATAAATTAACGTCTCTTTATTAGTTACAATATTGTAATGGCGTTCTGTGTCTATTGCAGCTTTTTCCAAAAGGCGGTCATAGTTTGTTGTAAAAACATCTTTCCAATTTAGATTCAGGAATGCTTTATGTATTTCTCCTGGCGATATTCTCTCATCGGGTAATGATTCGTATATCATTTTATCCAATTCGGTACGTCCAAATGATGTTTCAACTAATGAGGCTAATCTCATCGGAGTCTTAAATGCCAAATCCTCTCCTGTTGGTGTACGAGAGTATAGTTTCTGGAAAAATATCTTAGCCAGACTATTCCAATCTTTCATAGACACAGTTTCATCCATGTCTGCGTTTCTACTAAACCCTGCGCCAACCATCACAGATGCGTTTCCGTATGAAAGATAGTTGCGAATGTTGTCAAGCTTCATTTTTATTGAAGATGACAAATTGGACTCTATCTGTTTATATATTCTTTCTTCCATCTCTGCTCCTCTTTTTTATCTCATTTTTAGTTACCCACTAACTCGTGAGAGTTAACCATTAACTTTCCTTATCCTCATGTTCAGCAAAAGGAAGATCCGCCATGTCCTGTTTTTTTTCAGTATTCTTTATCTCCTTCTCAACGTGTATCTTTCTTTTTTTCTTTTTCTTCTCTTTAGATTTTGCCAACTTAACACTTTGGCGCATTAATTCAAGAGCAATTTCCTCATCACTCATACTTAAGTCTATGTCGTATGCTTTGGCAACAACTTTGTCATTCTCTTTATGCGCTTTAGAAAGCCGTCCCTTCAACAAATCATATTGACTGGCAAGACTCGATGCGTCAGCCTTTCTTGCTTCAAGTATCTCTGTCGCTGTATTTTCTATTGCCTTCTTTTGTTCTTCATCTAACTGTTTCCATGGGAAATTGTTATAGACAATGTTAGCAGAATAGCGAAAATCACTTTTTAATCTTCCACAGACATATTTCACCCATATCATATGGATACGTGACTGCAAAACGCCAAAGAGCCATTTTGTCGGTGCAGGAATAATAAAATTAGCATCTGAGCATATAATTGAAGGATCCACAAACCCCATTGGAATGTATTTACGGTTTTCTGATGAATGTCTGGGAACAAGGATATATTCATTAATAGGCTGTCTGATTTCCATAAACCTATAACCCTGATCTGAAAAACCTATTGTTGCAGCCTTCTTGCTCTTCAATCGGAAATCCTCTACAGCTTTTATGCGATTCAGAACTAAAGGCATACTATTTAGTTCGTCGGCAGATGGTTCGTCGGGCATCCACAAACAATAACGTTTTTCATTATGCAGAAATTCTCTTGCACCATATAATTCTCTTACATATTGTATTGCTTTTGGTTCTTGTTCTATTAGGTCATTACATTCTTCTGCATTCATTATTAAAAAACCACCTTCAACAGGTTTATTACCATATACCATGCTCGGCACTTTTACCAATGGCTTGGTGCGACTCTCTATAAAAATATCTTCTCCCCCCATTAAATAACCATTGATATTGTTTACCTCAACCATTGGAGCATTTTCTTGGAATATGTAGTATTTTTCGCCCTTCTTTCGTTTGCCAAATCCTATTATTACGCAATGGACATGTGCCATCTCGTCTGCCTCATTGTACCAACGAAAAGTCTTCCATGCAAACGAGATATGTAAATCAAAATATTGCACTAAGGGCTTCCATAAGAGTGCCACCTGTTCACCTTGTGTAATGCTGTTGGTTGACACCAATGCACATTCCACGTTTTTCTTCTCATTCATATATTCAGCAGCCTTAGCATACCATCCACATACAAAGTCCATCTTTCCTTGATTACGCCACACCTTTTTGTTCTTTATCTTATTTGGCATGGCAATGTTGATGGATGATTTCTGGCTTATTGTCATTTTACTATAACCCTGAAACGGCGGGTTACTGATAATATATGTGGGCGACGTGGCCTTGCGTTTTACAAGATTATCCCAGTCTGCACATAATGCATCGTCACACAAAATGTTGTCATTCTTCTCCAAAGGCAATGAAGCAAGTTCACAATGTAGTATTTTTTCGGTTTCTTGCATCATTTGACATTCTGCAATCCACATGGAGGCGCGAGCTACCGATGCAGCAAAATGATCTATCTCTATACCAAAGAACTGATTGATGTTCACCAGACATGGATCGGTTGTAGAAGTCATAGTAGAATAGTTACTATTAAATTCTTGCACTATAGCCTTTAGTTCCAATTCATGCAATGACTTATATATCTCTGTTAGAAAGTTTCCACTACCACAAGCAGGATCTAAGAAACGATGATTTGCCAATTTCTTGCGGTATGCCTCCAGCAACCCATATTGGTTTTCTCGTTCCTTTTGTGTACTTGCAGGCAACTGAAGTAATCCTTCCAATTCTATTCTAAGATTGTCTAAAAAGAGTGGATCTATCACCCTATGAATATTGGTTGGCGTGGTATAATGCATTCCTCCAGAATCACGCACATCTTTTGCAACAGTACTTTCAAAAATACAACCAAAGTTAGTCGGTGATATTTCATCCCAAGTAAACTTTTCCTTTTCTTTAGAACCCTTAACCACTAAATTCCATGCACCAAGGAGATGGTTGCGAACGTTCTCATCAATAATTGGAGTTTTATATTTTTCTGTGAATTTGAATAAGCCGCCATTAACGTATGGGAATTGTCGTATAGCCTTATCTACCATATTCGCCCACTTTTCTCTATCCTTATCGTCTGTGTCTAACCAATGAAACAAAGCAGTAAACTTATCATTTAATTCAGCGGCAGAATATTTGTTTAGAAAAGTACTGAATTGTGCATCATCAAACAGTCCAGCGTCTTCTGCATATAGACAAAACACTATACGGACACAAAAAACGTTCAGAGATTGTAGTTCTTCCTTGGTTTCCTTTTTATTAACAGCAACCAATGCTTTGTACAAATCTCTAACATACTCACTTGCCGTACTTGATATACTTTTCTCGCGCTTTTCGTCTTTCTGAACAGGAACGTCGCTAAACGGCTCAACCAAAAAAAGAAGCTCTTTCCAACGTTTAGGAAGATCTTTCAATGGTATAATTCGTTTAGGGGCATTCTTGTGGTAACTGTCCCATATACGGAACTCCTGAAAATTACATGCAATCACATAACGCCCAAAATCAGGTTTGTCCATCTTCTCAGAGTACCTTATACCTTGATCTATCGGCGTGAGAGGCGTTCCATCACTCTGCTTTTCCTCAAGGTCAAGATTAACATCATGGCTTTTCTGCTCAATGACTACTTTTGAAGTTTTCAAATAAACATCAATGTACTTAGTTGTACCATTAAACTTCACGGGACGTTGGACTTCTATCTCGTTCCTTGATTTAGAAATTCCAAAAACATCTTCCAACAAATCCTCCCAAAAAGTCTTATCATCTTGACGTTCTTTTCCTTTACCAGCCCATTTGTTTACAAAAGTCTTTGCGGCTTTCCTGATTTCTGACAGTTTACGCATAATAAACTAATCTTTTACCTTGTTAGGTGTTATTTATAATACATTCTTTCTCTTTCCTATCTCATCCAATACTTTCCGTTATTATGAGAAATACTTGGCACCTTGATAGACACCAGATGTTTTGCAAAGATCCTATTTCTTTGGCAGTTTCGATGTATCCTTTTGCATGCTCTTTTCATCTTTGGCTACACGCCGTTCCACTTTCTTGATATCTTCTGCAGGTGGAAGTTCCTCAGGTTTGATTCCGCGTTGGCCCAACATGCCACGAACGCTACGGTTGTTCTGTACGTGCTCAGCCGTGATGCTTGCTTCACCAAAGAGGTCTTTTTGTTCTACGTTATAATTGGTCATTTCTGTGGCAAGATTCTTGGCGGCAATCGTTAATGTGGGCAAATAATCTGCCAAAGCACCACTTTTGATTCCCAGCCGTTTTTTCATTTGGTCTGTAGAAAGACCTCCAAACAGAGCATAATCTCCTTTGGAACGGATACGACCAAAACCACGGTCGTCTACTCCACGTTGGTAAATGTTGCGACTTAACTGCTTTTCAGAGGCTCGTAGGCGTTCACGAGTATTCAGACGCGCCACTTCGTTCAATCGTTCTTCTATAAGTTCTGCCTTACGGGTTTGGACGGCGAAATAACTCTGTGCAAAGGCCACTTCTTCTTTCTTTGGGTCTCCATTCTGTGCTATCAAATAGCAGGCATAACGCGTGAGCATGAAGTCTTGAACCTCACGCTGAGCACCTTTGGCCAAAGCTATCATTTTCGTGACCTCACGAAAATGATCATCCACATTGATTCCCAATGTTTTACATGATTCCATAGCACGCCCAACGGCTACTACGAAATTCTCCCATCGCGCATAGCCTAACACTTGTTGCAATTCACGTGCATACCATACTTCGATAGAATTTCCTTCATCGTCCTTAATATCCTTTGCTATCAAGTCGAAGGTTGATTTGTATTGTTGTATCTTCTGTATATCCATAGTCCTTATCCTTAATTCTTTATCTTTGACAACAGGAATTGCTCGTATTCTCTAACCAACAGCTCCTTTATATCAACCTCCAGCAAGTCGGCTATCTTAAGCAGACTTGCAACATCAGGCTGAGAAGAGTTAGTACACCACTTGCTTACTGTAGATGGATTAACCCCCATCTGCATTGAGAGCCATCGCGCAGTACGCTTTTTCTCTACCAATACGACTTTCAGTCGGTTTATATCTTCCATACTTATAGTTTTATTCCACAAAGGTAGTGATTTATTTTCAATTGTTTTCTATTTTGCCCAAACAATCTGCCTTTCCAGGTTAGATTTTGCTATTTTTAACGGAATGGCCTCTCTTAGAGCAAACAGTTCTCTATGGATTCAAACGAGATGACGACAATGGGAGTAAAGGCACCATAAAACTGCCGGATATTAGATTTTAATCGCTCAATTTGGTTAAATCATACTAATTTTGAAAATAAAATTTGATTTTATGGCAGGTTTGATATCAACGAACGAAAATTATTCGTATCTTTGCGACGTAATTTCGCTCTTAGATATGCTACAAGAATTAAAGATAAAAAACTTCAAGTCGTTTCGTGACGAGGTGGTACTGAGTTTCGAGACATCAGGGAATGACAAATACAATAGTGTCGTGACCATGCCCGATGGTGTTCAGCTGCTACGCTTCGCTGTGGTGTTGGGTGCCAACGCCAGTGGCAAGTCAAATCTGCTTGAAGCCATCGACTTCCTTCGGGTGTTCTGGAATAAGATTCCGATGAAGAACGATGAGGGTACGGATGTGCAGCCGTTCTTGATGCAACCTGACGCATTGAAGTACGACACGGAGTTTGACGTAAAACTCTACGTCAACGGCATACGCTATTGGTACCAGTTGGTGGTCAACCCTGAGAAGGTATGTAGCGAGGTGTTGTATGTCTATCTAAGCAACCGTCCCACTAAGGTCTTTACCCGTGAGGATGTCAACGGCATATCGAAGCTGACTTTCAACCCTGCTGCAGTCAAGCTCTCACAGGCTGAGATTGATGCGCTCTCTGTCAACTGTCTGCGTAACATGTCTATCCTGGCAGTGTTGAAGAAAGTGAAT
>Ga0310695_10011804_pt1 | contig 12400 bp, 9 predicted proteins | sample RumenRJG_04DNA_FD_203882 | JGI IMG/M metagenome (GOLD analysis project Ga0310695, IMG submission 203882) | Bovine rumen microbial communities from Lethbridge, Alberta, Canada - RJG_04 (v2) (version 2) | ecosystem: Host-associated > Mammals > Digestive system > Stomach > Rumen | place: Canada... | reverse complement strand
TTCCTCCACGCCGGCGAGAGCCTCCGTCACGATAACATGGCGGTTCGGGATGCTATAGAACTGGGCGCGAAGCGGCTGGGACACGCATTTAACCTGTATCGCTACCCCTACCTTATGGAAGAATGCAGGGAAAAGGGCATCGCCATTGAAGTATGCCCCATAAGCAATCACCGCCTGGGATATGTTAACGATCTCCGGCTTCACCCGGCTTACACCTATATCCAAAACGGCCTGCCGGTGGTTATAGCCTCTGACGACGGCCTGTTTTTGGAGTCCGACCCCCTTGTAAATGATTATTATGCCGCTATACTTTCCTGGGATCTTAACCTTATGCAGATAAAGGAGCTTTGCCGGAATAACTTTATTTACAGCGGCCTTGACGATGATACGGTTAACGAACTCCTGTCAAAATGGGACAAGAAATGGGAAGCCTTTATAGAATCACAGCAATAATTGAAACACATGAAAAAAGAAACATTATCAACCCTTGAATTTAATAAGATAATTAACCTTCTTGAAGAGGAAGCCTCCTGCGAAGGAGGTCGGGTCCTGTGCCACGACCTGATTCCCCTGACAGACCTTGGGGAGATCAACCGTCTTCAGACAGAGACGGCAGATGCCCTTTCAAGAATATTTAAACAGGGAAACTTAGGCCTCTCCGGTACAAGTGACATCCGGGGAAGCATTAAGCACCTGGATATCGGCGGCTCCATTTCCGCCTCCGAGCTTCTTAAGATTGCAAAGCTTCTGGAGACAGCTGCCAGGGCCAAGTCCTACTCCCGTGGAGAGTGGGAAAGCGATGAGAGTGACAGCCTCTCATCATATTTTGCTGCCCTGGAGCCCCTTTCCCTTATATCGGGGAATATCAGGCGCTGCATCATTTCCGAGGAAGAGATAGCCGATGACGCCAGCAGTGGGCTAAAGTCCGTGAGACGAAATATCCGTAATATCAATGACAAGATCAGGTCTCAGATTACCTCTATCCTTAACAGTTCCACCATGCGGACTTACCTGCAGGATAACGTTATTACCATGAGGGGGGACAGGTACTGTATTCCCGTTAAGGCGGAGTATAAATCCCAGGTTCCCGGCATGATCCATGACCAGTCCGGCTCCGGCTCCACAGTCTTTATCGAGCCCATGTCCATTGTTAAGCTTAATAACGAACTAAAAGAACTCCTTATACAGGAGGAAAAAGAGATAGAGATAGTTCTCGGGAACTTAAGCTCCGAAGTGGGAGAGCATACGGCGGAGATCGAAGCTGACTATAATATCCTCGTCCAGCTGGACTTTATCTTTGCCAGAGCTGCTCTTGCCAAAAAAATGAATGCCACAAGGCCGGAGATGAATACCGACCGACGTATCAACATCAAAAAGGGGCGTCACCCCCTCATTGACCCGGCAAAGGTTATCCCCATAAGTGTGCCTTTGGGGGAGAATTATGCACAACTTATCATCACGGGACCCAATACCGGCGGAAAAACCGTCTCCCTTAAGACCATGGGGCTTCTTACCCTCATGGCCCAGTCCGGCCTTCACGTTCCGGCAAATGACCATTCGGAGTTCAATGTATTCGACCATATATTTGCGGATATCGGAGATGAACAGAGTATCGAGCAAAGTCTGTCCACCTTCTCGGCCCATATGACCAACATTGTTTCTATCCTAAAGGAGGTTAATTACAACAGCCTGGTGCTTTTCGACGAGCTGGGTGCCGGCACGGACCCCACGGAGGGCGCGGCTCTTGCTACCGCCATCCTCTCCTATCTCCACGAACGGGGGATACTTACCATGGCTACAACCCACTACAGCGAGCTTAAAGTCTATGCCCTCTCCACGGAAGGTGTTGAAAATGCCTGCTGCGAGTTTGATGTGGAAACCTTAAGCCCAACCTACCGTCTCCTTATCGGCATTCCCGGCAAGAGTAACGCGTTTGCCATATCTTCCAAGCTGGGACTTGCGGACGGAATTATCAACCGGGCCAAAGAAAAGATCGATGAAGGTGCCCAAAGCTTCGAGGATCTTATCTCCCACCTGGAAGAGGATCGTGCATCCATTGAAAATGATAAGCTGGAAACAGAAGAACATAAAAAAGAAATAGAAAGCCTTCGGACAAAGCTTGAAGAGAAAGAAAGCTCCCTGGCTGCCCGCCGGGATTCCATCATAAGGGAAGCAAACGAACAGGCTGCAGCTATCCTGCGTGAAGCTAAGGAATATGCTGATAAGACAATAAAGGATATAAACAAGCTGGCAAACGGCAAGGTTGATATGAAGGAGCTTGAACGCCTCCGCTCCGGAGTAGGGGATAAGATCAGCAAGACTAACAGCAAGATAGCGGAACCTGCCAAAGCCAAAATCAATAAGAAGAATAAACCCTCCGACTTCAAGCCCGGAGACAGCGTTATGGTCTTAAGCCTCAACCTTAAAGGCACGGTACAGACCAAACCTAATGACAAGGGAGACCTCTATGTTCAGATGGGGATCCTAAGGTCCCAGGTTAATATCAGTGACCTTGAACTAATAGACGAGCCTGATGTTACGGCACCTAACATGACTAAGACCGGTTCCGGAAAGATAAAGATGAGTAAGTCCGCTTCCGTATCCACGGAGCTTAATATCATCGGAAAGACTACAGACGAAGGCACTTCCATCCTGGAGAAGTACCTGGATGATGCCTATCTGGCCCATCTGTCTTCGGTTCGCATAGTCCACGGCAGGGGAACCGGTGCTCTAAGAGATGCTGTTCATAAGGCCCTGCGGAAATGTAAATATGTCAAAAGCTTTCGCCTCGGCGAATTCGGTGAAGGAGACACCGGGGTAACAATAGTAGAGTTTAAATAAAAAAACGGGTATATGTTAATTCTAAACTTAATATATGCCCGTTTATTAATCCCAGGTTAAATGATGCAGATTCCCTGTCAATTCCATGTTTTTAAACCCCTGCTGCCGTAATGCTTCATACAGCATTATGGCAACGGAATTTGATAGATTTAGAGACCTGATCTCCTCATTCATGGGGATCCTTACACATCTCTCTTTGTTTTGTTTTAGTATCTCTTCGGGAATACCTGCGCTTTCTTTTCCGAACATTATATAGCAGTCGTCTTCGTAAGCCACCTCGGTATAAACCTTCCTTGCCTTAGTCGTAGCCATATAAATAATCGCTCCGGGATTCTTCTCAAGAAAATCCTCGTAATTAACGTAGCGCCGGACATCCAGCTTGTGCCAGTAATCCATCCCCGCTCTTTTAATGCTTCGATCATCCAGATGAAAGCCCAGGGGCTCTATCAGGTGAAGAACGGTTCCCGTAGCCACGCAGGTACGTCCGATATTTCCGGTATTAGCCGGCATCTCCGGCTCCAAAAGCACTATATTTAATGACATCTTTCCACCTCGTAAAGAAAGCGCGCAAAAGCGCGCTTTGTTAAATCTAAATTTATTTATTAGCCCTTAATCTTCCTATGAAACTTGCAATATGCTCCATGGCTTTCTTGAGGTCCTCGAGAGAATACGCATATGATATACGAAGGAAACCCTCGCCGCACTCTCCAAATGCCGTTCCCGGCACAACCGCAACCTTCTCTTCTTCCAGAAGCTTGGTTGCAAATTCTTCCGATGTCATTCCGAATTCCTTAATACAGGGAAATACGTAAAAGGCACCGAAGGGCTCGAAACAATCCAGTCCCAGCTCTTTAAAGGTGTGCATAAGATACCTTCTTCTGCCGTCATAGGTATCTCTCATCATATCCACGTCTTCGTCACTGTTCTTCAAGGCATCTATTCCAGCATACTGACTGTTGGTGGGTGCGCACATGATGGCAAACTGATGTATCTTGATCATCTGCTGCATAATCTCTGCCGGGCCACAGGCATATCCCAGTCTCCATCCTGTCATGGCAAAGGCTTTGGAGAAGCCGTTTATCAGGATGGTCCGCTCTTTCATATCCGGCAGGGATGCGATAGTCACATGCTTCCTTCCGTAGGTCAGCTCGGAGTATATCTCATCGGAGATGACATAAAGGTCTTTTTCCTTTATAACCTCAGCGATAGCCTCCAGGTCTTTCTTCTCCATAATGGCTCCCGTAGGATTATTGGGGAAGGGAAGGATAAGAATCTTGGTCTTAGGGGTAATGGCCTCTAAAAGCTCTTCCTTTGTAAGCCTGAATTCATTTTCTGCCTTCAGATTTATAATAACCGGCTTACCCCCTGCAAGAATGGTGCAGGGCTCGTAGGATACATAACTGGGCTGGGGGATCAGCACCTCGTCTCCCGGATTTAACATGGCACGAAGGCCCAAGTCTATAGCCTCGCTTCCTCCAACCGTTACTAAAACCTCACCGTTGGGGATGTATTCTACATGGTATTTTCTTTTTAGATAATTACATATCTCTTCTCTGAGTTCTTTTAATCCTGAGTTAGAGGTATAAAAGGTCTTTCCCTTTTCCAGGGTATATATGCCCTCATCCCTGATATGCCACGGAGTATCAAAGTCCGGCTCTCCTACTCCCAGGGATATGGCATCGTCCATTTCACTTACAATATCAAAGAATTTACGGATTCCCGATGGTTTAATCTTTACTATGGTATCTGACAGCGGATTTCTCATTATGATACCCACTCCCTTTTATCTTCTTTTTTCTCGCCGAAAATGGTTCCGTGATCCTTGTATCTTTTAAGAATGAAATGGGTAGCCGTACTAAGTACGGAATCTAAGGTTGAAAGCTTATCGGAAACAAACTGGGAAACCTCTCTTAAGCTCTTTCCGTCTATTGTTACCAGAAGATCATATCCGCCGGAGATAAGATACACTGATTCAACCTCTGCATAATTGTATATTCTCTCTGCTACAGTATCAAAACCCTGTCCTCTCTGGGGTGTGACTCTGACTTCAATAAGAGCGGATACCTTTTCCGTAGATGTCTTATCCCAATCGATAAGGGTATGATAACCGCAGATGATCTGCTCCGCTTCCATGGCGGCAAGCTCGTTGGCCACCGCGACCTCATCTACTCCAAGCATAATAGCCAGGTCCTTTAAATCGATTCTGCTGTTCTTCTCAATAAATGTAAGTATCTTTTCTCTCACAGCTTCACACTCCATTCTGTATTATTTGATAAGCAACTCTTCCTGTTTCGGTGAGTCTAGATAAGTTGTCTCGTCGTCCTTTATTATAATCCTGTCGTTGCTATCCGTAAACCTCCCTATTACAACGGCCTCTATTCCTGCGTTTTTTAGAGCATCTACCATGCCCTCGCCATCATCGCAGGCTATTAGCAGGCTGCCGGTTGAAAGAAGGCGGTAAGGATTAATATCGAAAATCTCGCATATCTCTACCGTCTCCTGCTTAATAGGAATCTTTCGCAGATCCACGGTCAAACCGAGGCGGCTGCTTTCTGCAAACTCCCAGAGTCCGTTATATATGCCTCCCTGGGATAAGTCATGCATGGCCGCGGCTCCGGCTTCTTTTGCAATGGCTGCCTCCGGAAGGACGGATATATATCCCTCCATGGAAATAGCGGCGTTTATTAATTCCTGTTTATATTTCTCGGCAATAATCTCGGCTCGTTCTTTTGCCAGAATCTCCGTTCCCGCAAGGCCTATCCACTTTGTTACCACAATGTCCTGGTGCGGTTTTGCTCCTTTGGATGTTGTGATTTTGTCTTCATGTACTATTCCGAAAGAAGTAATAGTTACTACCGGTTTGTTTACTGCCTCCGTAATCTGGGTATGCCCTCCCAGAGCCTGGATATTATACTTGCGGCACATTTTCTCTACTGTATCTGCCATATCTTTAATAACCTGCTCCTCTGAGTCTGTGGGCAGCAGAGCCCCTATGGAGATTCCTATAGCATCAGCCCCCGCGGTTGCCAGATTATTTAAGGCTGATACTATAGAAAGTTCAAGGCCCTCAGAATTAAAGTCAGGAAAGGCCTGAGTGGAAGTAACAATGACCTCCGACCCTTCTGCCTTAAAGGCTGATACATCCACTCCCTGAGTGGCTGACACTATTACCTCAGGTCTTTTGTTCTTTATTCTTTTGAAAATTGACCGCTTTAATACCGATTCGGAAAGTTTTCCTTTTTTCATAATTCTGCCTGATACCAAAGGGGCAGAGGATTACCTCTGCCCTATACTTGCCGCTGTTCTGCTTGATCTTCCGGACCTGCCGGTAGCTGCCGATGAAGCCTCCTGACTGGATTCCGGTGGCGGTGCCTCATAGGTACCACCGTTGGCAACAGTCTGACCTGCTTCCAAACCGCCTGCTTCCAATGCAGCTTTGACGTTATCTAACTCTTCTGTGGTTGCGCCGCCTGTACCCACTACGTATACCGCCGGGGAGGAAGCATATTCGCTGCTGTTAACCTCAGTGGCGCTTACCTCTACGTCATTCTCGTAAACAACCTTCCAAAGCTTAGCCTTAAGTCCTACATGTCCGTTATCCGCACGTTGAACATATCCCAGAGGCTGTTCCGGATCTTCCTTAATCTGAACCGGCGGATCCGTTGACTCTAAAGTCTCACTTTCATATTCCACCCTACGAGAGGGACTTCTGGTTTCTTTTCCGTATATATTAAATATAATCTTACCGCCGGAAGTATAACCCTCTATGAATATAGGTGTCTCTTTATTATTCTTAAACTTCAGATCCTTCCATGTTCCGGCTATGGCTGCGTCCCTGGAGGGCTCAACATAACCTACCATCATGGAGTGGTTGGCTCTCTGTGTGATCTCAAGCTCAGCATATAGAGCTGCGTTGTACAAGGTAGAAGAAACCTGGCAGATTCCTCCGCCGTAGCTCATTACAACGGTTCCGTTCTCATAAGTACCTCCCAGCACGTAGCCATGGGCTGCATCGTAGGGCTCCATGGGTGCATTTGCTGAGAATTCCTCTCCCGGATAAACAACGGTTCCGTTAATCTTGCTGGCTCCGTTAGCGATATTAATAACTCGGTCTCCGGTTCCGCAAACGGTACTGAAGGATCCCAAAACGTCTTTTATGGTATTCAATTCTTCAGCTGTATGCTTGGGTTTCTGAATTACCGCAAATAACTCAACAGTCCTGTTGTCCGCTGTCCAGTCGCCGTTAAAGTAGTCTTCCACTGCCTTACGGGACTTCTCTTCATCAAGAACGATTCCTTCATGTCCTTCGGTTATAATGAATTTGCCGTTCTTTCTTTTAATGCTTGGCTCTTCCGCTTCCTCATTGTATACTTCTGAAAGCTCCTTAAACATCTTATTAATTGCGCCTTCATCATAGGTAAGCTTTATGGGAATAACCATCTTGTTCTTTTCAAGATCCTTGATAACCCGATATCTGTCGAAAATACTGCCTTCACGACCTACATTCATGGCTGTCTTGATGGTCTCTTTGCCGTCCCACTGTATCTTTAATTCATTTGCCGAAAAATCCTTTTCCTGCTGGCTTATCTTAAAAGCAATCTTTCCTCTTTCAAATTCTTTTAAATAGGCCTGAACCTTTGCATCTGCTTCGGCTTCCGTTAAGTCGGAAACATCAATGGGCCCGAGGAATATCCCCGAATGGATCCTGCCTTCCTTCAACGTCCTTAAGGGTGCCGAAAGTATAGCATAAGCAATCCCGATTATGATTACCAACAGGATTCCTATGGCAGCTGCAACTTTTCTCATGTCTAACCGTACTGCTTTTGACGACCGCCTACGTTTTCTTTTTCTGTATCTTTCTCGCTCTCTGTCTCTGTTTCTGCTGTCAGGTGGCGTCCTTCTTGATTCAGCCATCAAAACATCCTTTCTTTTTCCCTACACCAATTACTCTTTTAATCCCCATATAATATACTACTTTTAAATATAACATATAATATAAATAATCAACAATAATTTCGCTTTTTATATAAAAAAATAGTCCCATGTTACTACGTAAAAATTGACACGTAAGTTCTCTTTCGTTATATTAAGTCTTAAAGCATGCTCTTTTGCTATTTTGCTATTTATACCAATATTAATGACAGAGAGGGTTATTTATGAACTGGCTGGCCCTTGTTCTTGTAGTCTTCGGCTGGATTGGAGTTAAGCGTTCTTTGGCTTCCAAACAGGAGAAAGCTACCATAGACAGCTTCTGGAACCGCGAAGACAAAGCTAATTCTACCAGAAAGCAGGACATTTCACAATTAGAATATATTACAATTCCGCTGGATAAGCTCCCCTTTAAAGAGACAAATGATACAAAAATCTCGGAATATCAGGAAACCGTTAAGAATCTTGCGGAGTACAAGATTTTGAATCTTACCGGAATATCAAATACCGATCTTAAACTGCAGTACGGAGCTGCTAATCTGGAGGCCTTAAGCCTGGCGGACCAGCGCTTTACAACCCTTGCAAGAACCATTTCCGGGTGGGGTAACTATCTCTATGACCAGGGAAATATTCCTGATGCCAGAAGGGTATTGGAGTTCGGCATATCCTGTAATACGGATGTAAGCGCTAATTATATTACTCTGGCAAAGATTTATAAAGAATCGGAGCCCGAAAGAATCGTCTCTTTAAAAGAAACTGCCGAGAATCTTAATTCTCTTACCAAGAAATCAATTATTGAGCGTTTAGAAGAAATAACAGCCTCATAAGAGAAGCTGTTATTTTTTACAATAAGCTTTTAAAAAACATTGTTCGCACTTCGGGTTTCGTGCCGCGCATATCTCCCTGCCAAAGGCGATAAATTGGATGTTAATGAGTATCCAATGGTCCTTAGGGATAGCTTTCATCAGATCATACTCTATTTTCTCAGGGTCTTCATTTTTCGTAAATCCCAGCCTCTTTGACACTCTTTTTACATGGGTGTCCACTACCACACTGGGGTCATGGAATACATTTCCCCTGATAACATTTGCCGTCTTTCTACCTACACCGGCGAGACCGGTAAGGTCTTCAATACTTGTGGGAACCTCTCCGTCGAAGCGCTCCAGAAGCTGATTAGCACAGGCTATGATGTTTTTTGCCTTATTATGGTAGAATCCCGTAGAATGAATATCTTCTTCCAGTTCTTTTAGGTCTGCTTCCGCAAAACTCCTTACATCCGGATATTTTTTAAAAAGCTCTTTTGTAACCATGTTGACCCTCTTGTCTGTACACTGGGCGCTTAATATGGTTGCAACCAGAAGCTGCCAGGCATTCTCATGGTCCAGATAGCAGGTATAGTCAGTTCCGTATTTCTCATCAAATAAATCCAGAATCTCTTTGGTTCTCTTGGTCATAGCTCTATCCTTCTTTCAAAAATCAGGGTAAAAAGTTAAAGTGCAACTGCCCGGGCGTATGCTGAATTATCTATGGGATCTCTTTTCTTATAATCAAAGAGTATGTCTGCCTCTCCGGTATCAAGCTCTGCTGAGTCCTTCCACTTCGTAAAATCTGCGCTGAAATGCTCCATGTGAGTCATTCTCATAATCTGTTTGGCATTATATCCATCGTAAGCCTCAAAATAAGGTCTGTTCTTCTCATCTGTGTAAAATGATGAATGATCTTTCTGCTCCTTAGCCCAGTGGGGACGGCTCTTTAAGTTTTCCCTGGCATACAGGTCATAGAGCATTGCTTCATCGTATAGCTTAAGTGGCTTAAAACATCTGCTTATAATAAACTCTCTTAAATGATCATATCTGGATATGCGGGAGTGACTAATGTCTGATAATCCCCTGTCTTCGTAAAACTGCGCCAGGTCCTTGTACAGGTCAAAGGGAGCAGAGTATTCTCTTTCCAAAAGAAGTAATGTCTTGTCAAACTGGCAGCTGTTATAGTAAACAGACAGCATTTCCTCCACTGCTTTCAGCTTCAGGATCTCGCCGTGAGATATATCCTTTGTGGAAAGAACCTCATAGGGCGGCTCTTCTCTGTAAATAATCCCGAACTCCCTGCTGCGCTCATACATTTCCGATCCCTTTAACACTTTCAGAAATCCCAGCTGCAGCTCATGGGGACGAAGGCTGTAAACATCATTAAAAGACTTTCGGAAACTGTCATATCCCTCATGGGGAAGACCGGCTATCAGATCCAGATGCAGATGCAGAGTTCCTGCCTCTTTAAGAGCCTTCACAACACGGGACACCTCACCAAAATCCATGTGGCGGTGAATCGCCTGCAAAGCCTCGGTATTCGTGGTCTGGACCCCCATCTCCAGCTGGATCAGTCCTTTTCTCATGTGACGGATAATATCTATCTCTTCTTCATCTAAAAGATCTGCTGCCACTTCAAAATGAAAATTGGTTATTCCCTTATCCTTCTCAATCAAAAACCGCCAGATGCTTTTAGCATATTCATGATTGCAGTTAAATGTCCTGTCTGTAAACTTAACCTGGGGTACTTCCCTTTCTATGTAATATGAAAGCTCCTTTTTTATCTTATCAAGGCTTTTAAACCTCAGCCTGCAATCCATGGACGACAGACAATAGCTGCATTTAAAGGGACATCCCCTGCTGCCCTCATAATATATTATTCTGTTTTGTAAATCCTTCTCTTCATTCGTGCACAGCGGAATATCATCCATGAGTATGGGGGGTCTGTCGGGATTATCAACAAAACCTCCCTCTGTGCGGTAAGTTATCCCCAAAATGTCTTTCAGGTCGGGAGATTTCTTCACGTAATGTGCCAGTAACTCTTTCCAGGTCTCCTCCCCCTCACCCCGGACTATTCCATGCACTCTGCCTTCAGATTCAAGAAGGTCTGCGGCATTATAGGACACCTCCGGTCCTCCCAGCCATATCTTCGTCCCGGGCAGTACCTTGCTTATATCACTTACAATTTCCCGTACATAAGAATAATTCCAGATATAGCAGGACAATCCCACCACATCTGGATTTCTTTTAAAAATATCTGCCTCTATCCGGCTGATATCATTGTTTATAGTATACTCAGCCGTTTCTAACCACTCTGAGTATTCTCTGTTGTAGGCCGCTATGGAATTCACGGCAAGAGATGAGTGAATATATTTTGCGTTTATCGCAACAAGCAAAACCTTCATTATGTGCCTCAGTTATATACTCCGTTGATAACACCCGTTAATTCCTTAATATCCAACGGCTTCATAATTATATCGTTCATTCCCGCTGCCAGTGCCCTCTGGTGCTCTGACTCTTCATTTACGGATGTCAGGGCAAATATGGGTAATTTCGAGTCGGGACGGTCCATATTTCTGATCTCCTTGGTAACATCACAACCGTCCATATCCGGCATCTGGATATCCATAAGAATCAGGTCGTAGCTTCCTATTCCGGAGGTAGTAAACTTAAACATGGCCTCACCGCCGTTATGTGCCACTTCTGCAATGGCTCCGGATTGCCTGATAATTCCCTTTGCTATCTCCAGGCTCAGCTCATTATCATCTACGATCATAACCCTCTTGCCCACAAAGCTGAAACCGCTCTTTAAGGGCTTCTTAACGACACTTATCTTACGTCCGGCTATCTGCATGATGGTATTATAAATACCGGTCTTGGATATGGGCTTTCCGATTACTGCGTTGGCACCCGCCCGCAGGTATTCCATTCGAAGCCGGTCGGTATTGTAGCTGTTTACAATAATGATGGAAGAAGACATACCCGGCATGGAACGGATTTCCTTGATTATGGTCTCGTCCTTTTCCATATCGCCATCTACCATGCATACACTGTATAGATTTCCTGCCAGGCCCTTGCCCTTAAAGCTGTCCTTAAAGGTTGTAAGGTCATTAAAGCAATCAACATGGAAGCCCAGCTCCTCAAGCATTTCCACCGTATGCTCTCTTACACGGCTGTCTTTTCCGATACAGGCAACCCTCATATTAACGAATCTCGCAGCTGCCTCTTCCTTATCTATCTCTTCCTCTGCGTCATATTCCGCATCGAAAATGATGGTAATGCGAGTGGTATTATTATCAATAACCTCCAGCTCGATAGTTCCGTGGGAAACCTCTACAACCCGGGATGTGGTTCCCAGTCTGAATCCTGTTCCTTCTATTACAAACTTAAGGGTTACATTTTTCTCATCTATCCTTTTACTGGATACTTCAAATAAAACCTTTCCTCCGTCCATACTGTTCTGTACGGCACCGCTCATAAGATTTAAGAATATCTGATTAAGCCTGATCCTGTCTCCTATAAGGAACTCCGGCACGTTCTTTTGAATGTTCAGCTCATATGATATACCCTTGTCCACACATTTCTGATATGTAACTGCGGCGATATAGGAAAGCATCTTAAATAGGTTAAACCGCTCTCTGGACATCTTGGAATGTCCTTCGAAGGAGCTCATGTCCAATACTTCATTTATTATCGTCTCAAGAAGTATATGGGACCCCATATTCTTAAGTTTCTTTTCAAGAACAACCTCCGGCTCCTCCAAATTGATCACGTCATAAACGTATTCCATGACCTCTTCGGGAATATTCACCGACGTTCCCTTA
>Ga0310695_10011800_pt1 | contig 12404 bp, 11 predicted proteins | sample RumenRJG_04DNA_FD_203882 | JGI IMG/M metagenome (GOLD analysis project Ga0310695, IMG submission 203882) | Bovine rumen microbial communities from Lethbridge, Alberta, Canada - RJG_04 (v2) (version 2) | ecosystem: Host-associated > Mammals > Digestive system > Stomach > Rumen | place: Canada... | reverse complement strand
GTATTACAATAATGAGAGAATAAAACTGAGGCTTAATGGCATGTCTCCTGTACAATACAGGAAAATGCTTACAGCTTCTATTGTTTAACCGTCCAAACTTTGGGGTTCACTTCATACTCCACCCCATCCTTACTGCGTTCAATATTCTCTATATTAAGATAAGAGGTCATAGTCTTTATATTGTAATCCAACGATTCAGTTTCTCCCAGAATGCGGGAATACGGACACGGATGGGGCTATCTGCATTTGGTTCATGGACAGCATAGCCCCGCTCTTCGAGATACTGTTTGCGAAGATCTTTCACAGCAGTGCTAGTCTTGAGTGTATCAATACATTCTAAGTAAATGCGGAAAAGTGTCGGATAGAGATGAATAAAGTCACGGTTGATATAGTCAGCCATCTGCTGGTGTTCATCATCGAGTCTGACTGTTTCACCATTGAGCAGACGCTCACGGAACCGCTTGACATTCTGTTTCATGCGATAGACAGCAACGCGATAGGCCAAATCTGACATATCGAGCGCCTCAGCCATTTCCTTGTTGGGTACCGCCCTTTGCTTGTTAAGCATGGTCAATAGGGAACGGAGGAAAATAAAGCGGCCTCGTGGATAAAACACCTGATGAGCGTAGGCAATCAATCGCGACACAATACGAATCTTTTCCTCATCGCCTATACCACCATCGCTTACTATCAATGAGTGTGCTTCGCAGTTTGGCTGCGAAGAAAATCCCTGCCCTTCAGTCTCAGCCCGATTGCTCAGATAGTTGCGGAAAGTGTTGAGCAGCCACGTTTCAAAAGACTCCTTCTTCTTGATACGCTGTAGCGGCTCATATGGATAGCGTCCATTTTCACGAAGATAGAGGAAGAAATCATCGATGACATCCTCGTAATCGTCGCAGAGATGGTTGCTGTAGGCTCCATAGCGGTCGTGCAAAGGGTGCTTCAAACGGTCGTGCAACAGGTAGTACATCGCCTCATCGTCACCCTTCAGAATCATCTCCACAAAGTCCGGCACAGGGACACCTGCATACTTGATTACTTTGCCAACATAGTTCCCCTCGCCCTTTGGAGAGGGGCTAGGGGTGAGGCCCATCCACTCCTGTCGTTCTTTCTCCGACATTTTTTCAATGGCATAGCGAAGCATGGTGCGAGGCATCTCGTGGGCATGTTGACGCAGGAAGTCACGAAGCAAGTCCATCGATACGCGCTTCCCCATCTCCCTTAACATCCAGCCCACAGCCTTATGCATCAAGTCATGCGGATGATGCAAATGTATCTCAGCATAGCGCAAGCACCACGACGGGTCGCCCATCTGCGAAGTCTTCCATGAACACACGATACTCATCCGCTGCTTCCAAAGGTTATCGCTCTGGGCTAAACCATCAAGTACCTTTATCTTATTGTCCTTATCGCCTAAATTTGATGGTAACAACAGCCAATGCCCAAGGATTTTATGGACGGATAAATCTACAAGGTCCCAGTTATTTGCCCGTTCCGCATATTTGAGGTACATCGTGAGAATCTCGTCTCGTCCACGGATGGCCTTCTCGTCATTCTCCAATCGTTTGGTGGCCAGTTTCTCGAACTTCGCGACGAGAATCAGCAACCCACAAAGCCTCACCTCGTGCCATTTACTCATCAGCAGTTCTGGCACCTCATCAATGGTCAATGGTCCATGGTCTATGTTCAATGCCATCTTCACCACCTCCCTTGTCTGCGGCACCTTCAGTCCCAAGAACTCGTCGCCCTCTCCATATTCGCCAGGCCCCGTCTTAAAGAACCCCATGAGTATCCTTCGCTGCTCCTCATTCTGCAGCGATTCCATATACGCTATTATCTCTTTTGCTGTCATCAATATCTTAGTTCTTTTCTGTCATATATTTCCAATAGCGACGTGGCATATCCTTCAACTGTTTGCGGGGATTCATGCGCTCTTTGATGCAGATGGCCTTAAAGTAGGTGCGCCAGAGATCCTGGAACAACTGGTCGTTGTCGCTCAGCACTTCAGCATCAAGTTTTCCATTCGATAAATCAAACGGCACAGTAGCCTCGTCCTCGAAGCTGACACGGATGGGCATATTACTCCCCTCGCCCTTTGGAGAGGGGCCGGGGGTGAGGCTATAATAATACCCATAGTGCCGCTTCGCATCATAGATCAGCCACGGCTGGTCATTGAAGCGGTCCTGAAAGTGGTCGGTGATGATGGGCAACACGTTGTGGTCAGGCGAAACAACGCCCAGATACGTGCCGTCCTTCGCTTTCTGGAAGCGGATAAACTGCTTCATCCTTAGTTGTTCGTGCAGTACTCTGCGGGCAATATTCGTTACAGCCAACACATCAGCATCAGCGAAGTTTCGTGATATATCGCCCTGACGAAAAACCTTACAGATATATTGAAACAGCGGTGTGTTCAGTTCCCGCAGTTCCGACAGCCAACTGACGGAAATCAGTCGCAGGGCCTCGCGACTGAGTTTCTTCTCCAGTCCTGCCCATACCCGTCGTGCTTTCTCTTCGTCTGTCATCACATGATAGGTATGGTCGCAAAACAGCGGTAGCGCGTCGCCCTCAGCAAGTAGCTGCTCTGGTTGCTCCTTCAGTGCGAATGCGTAGAACACTGCTGTCAGCAGACCGTCCATCGTTCCGTCAAATACATATACCGTCATTCTCCAAAATCCAATTTCAGTTGCATTTCTTCTGCTGCTCGTTTCTGCTGCGTCTTTGAAATCAGCAGCGGTCTTAACCGCTCTGGTCGCATTTCGTTAATGCCGACGATGGGCTGCGAGAACTGGGAGGTCAACTCGTTGCACGTAATAAAATACTTCGCCTTCTTCATCACGACACCCATCTTCTTAAGGTCGTAAGAAGTAAGACGGTTAAATCGTCGCGAGTTCACGATGAGCCATGCCGACTTGGTGCCAAGGCCTGGCACTCTTAACAGTTGCTCATAGTCAGCCGTATTGATGTCCACAGGAAAGTACTCTGGATGCCTAAGCGCCCACGCAAGTTTGGGGTCCACTTCCAAGTCAAGGTTTGCGTGCATTTCGTCGACGATTTCGTCGACGCTAAAATGATAGAATCGCAACAACCAGTCAGCCTGATAAAGCCGGTTCTCGCGTACCAATGGCGGCTGCTTCAGTACAGGCAGTCGTGGGTCATAGGTGTTCACACTCACATAGCCAGAATAATATACGCGACGCATGGTGGGCTGCTGATACAGTGCATTGGACATTTTCAGGATATCCAAATCACTCTCCTTCGTCGCTCCAACAATCATCTGGGTGGATTGTCCTGCTGGCACAAAACGTGGCGCATGTCGATATTTCTTGCGATCCTCCTTGTTTTCCAACACGCCTTGCTGGATGAGCTTCATGGGCTGGAACACGCTCTTGTGGTCCTTCTCAGGCGCGAGGAGTTTTAGCGACTCCTCTTTGGGAATCTCGATGTTCACGCTCATTCGGTCGGCATAACGGCCAGCCTCATTGAGCAGTTCCTGCGAACAGCCGGGAATGCTCTTCAAATGGATATAGCCATTGAAACGATGAACGGTTCTAAGGTCGCGAGCGATGGCTGTCAGCCGCTCCATCGTATAGTCAGGATTGCGCACTACCCCACTCGACAGGAACAGACCCTCGATGTAGTTCCTGCGATAGAACTCCATCGTGATTTCCTCCAGTTCGCTGACGGAGAGTGTCGCCCGCTTGATGTCATTGGAGCGACGATTGATGCAGTAAGCGCAGTCATACATGCAGTAATTCGTTAGCATCACCTTCAGCAGCGAGATGCAACGCCCATCATCGGCAAACGAATGGCAGATACCCACACCACCTACCGTAGAACCCACCATGCCCTGCTTACCTTTGCGCACAGTGCCGCTCGACGAGCACGACACATCGTACTTCGCCGACTCTGCGAGTATCCGCAACTTCTCCATCGTCTGTTCTGTCAACATAACGACTGCAAACTTACATTATTTTTTGCAAATAGGCAAATATATCCGGGAAATATTGTACTTTTGCAGAAGAAACAGTTAGGATATGGCAAAAGAACAATCACAGATAAGGGAAAGGCAGCGGACAAACCTGAAGGAACCGCGGCGCTATAAGGTGATTATCTACAACGACGACTTCACGACGATGGAGTTTGTGGTGATGATACTGGTACAGGTATTCCTGAAGAGCGAGGAGGAGGCACAGGCATTGATGTTGCAGGTACACCACTCGGACAAGGCCGTGGTGGGCATCTACAGCTACGACATCGCAGTGTCGAAGGCTCGTAAGGCAACGAACATGGCGCGCGAGCAGGGATATCCGCTACGTTTGACCGTGGAACCGGAAGAGAGTTAAAGGTAAAAAGGTAAAAAAGTAAAAAGGTAAGAATGGCAGAGATAAGACAGACAGAACGTGCAGCGAGAATACTGAACAAGGCATACGAGTGCTGCAAGGGCTACCGACATGAGTATATCATGCCCGAACATCTATTGCTGGCATTGATAGAGGACTTTAACTTCAATGCGGCCCTTAACATTTTCTATAGTCCCTTTCAGTTGGAGGAACGCGTCAAGGAATATTTGGAGGGTGTGGAATCATTGCCCGAAGGAACAGAGTATATCCCTGAGACTTCTGTGCAGATGGGAAAGGTGTTGGAACTGGCAGTGCAGTTTGTGGTGTCGAGTAGCGCGGAGGAACTCGATATTCCGCATTTGACGAAGGCAATTCTGGCACTCGAAGACTCTTGGGCGGCATACTTGTTGAAAGAAAGTCTGTATGGCAAGGAGGCAAACTTCATGAGTAAGCTGATTGACTTCTATGAGTTTGATGATGACTTGGAGGCAAAGAGCGGTGATGTGGATGAGGAATCCAACTTATCAGACAAGGCTCCTTGGAAGAAGTTGGTGACGTGCATGAACGACCTGTATCAGCAGCAGAATCCACTGATTGGCCGTGAGCAGGAGTTGCAGCGAACCATTCAGGTACTGTGCCGCCGCGACAAGAACAATCCGCTGCATGTAGGCGAGCCTGGTGTGGGCAAGACGGCACTGGTCTGGGGACTGGTGCGACTTATCGAAGAGGGTAAGGTACCTGAACGACTGATGGGCTGCAAGGTGTATCAGCTGGACATGGGTACATTGCTAGCTGGTACACAGTATCGCGGTGACTTCGAGAACCGCATCAAGATGATTATGGATGGTGTTGCTGCTGAGCAGCCCTATCCTGCTGAGCCTCAGCCGAACATTGTGTACATTGATGAGATACATACACTCGTGGGTGCTGGTGCTACTGGCGAGGGGGCAATGGATGCGTCAAACATGCTGAAGCCTTATCTGGAGGCGGGCAATATCCGCTTCATCGGCTCTACAACATACGAAGAGTATAACCGCCACTTTGCCCGTTCGAAGGGTATGATACGCCGTTTCCAACAGATTGACATCGCGGAGCCGACGATTGACGAGGCGAAACATATCCTACGCCAGTTGCAGCCCCGCTACGAGGAGTTTCACCAGGTAAAGTACGACGACGAGGCTATTGATTTTGCCGTAGAAGCCAGCGCCAAGTTCGTCAACGACCGCTTCCTGCCCGACAAGGCCATCGACCTCATCGACGAGGCCGGAGCCGCAAAGGAAAGTGAAAAGGGAAAAGTGAATAGTGAAAAATTAGCTGCCGCCATACCTATCACAAAGGCAGACATTGCGGATGTTTTAGCCAAAACCTGCAAGGTGGATGCGCTGGCCATTGCCAAGGACGATGACTACGAGAAACTTTCAACTCTCAACGCTCAACTTTCAACTCAAATCTACGGCCAGGACGAGGCTATCCGCCAGGTGGTGGAGGCTGTGCAGATGTCGCGGGCAGGATTATTGGACGACAACAAACCGCTGGCCTCGCTGCTTTTCGTTGGTCCTACGGGTGTAGGAAAGACGGAGGTGGCACGTGTGCTAGCCAAGGAACTGGGCATCGAACTGATACGCTTCGACATGAGCGAATATACTGAGAAACATGCCGTGGCTAAACTTATCGGTTCGCCTGCGGGCTATGTAGGCTACGAGGATGGTGGACTGCTGACCGATACCATCCGTAAGTCGCCCAACGCCGTGTTGCTGCTGGACGAAATTGAGAAGGCTCATCAGGACATCTATAACATTCTGTTGCAGGTGATGGACTATGCACATCTGACAGACAACAAAGGTCGCAAGGCCGACTTCCGCAACGTAGTACTCATCATGACCTCGAATGCCGGAGCGCAGTTTGCAGGTCAGAGCATTGGCTTTAGCGGCAGCGTCAGTCGTGGCGAGGCGATGATGAAACAGGTGAAGCGAACCTTCAAGCCCGAGTTCCTGAACCGCCTGTCTGGCACCGTCGTGTTTCACGATATGGACAAGGAAATGGCGACGCTCATTCTCAAGAAAAAGCTGCGCGAACTAGACGTCAAACTCGAAGCAAAGAATATCCGAATGTCCTTAAACCCAGATGCTTTTGAATATCTGCTGAAGGAAGGGTTTACGACAGAATATGGTGCCCGTGAGATGGATCGTGTCATCGCCCAGCAGCTGAAACCGCTATTGATGCGCGAGATACTTTTCGGCTCGTTGAAGAATGGTGGCGAAGTCACCATCGGAATTATCAATTCTCAATTGTCAATTATCAATTAATATGGCTGTTTGGCAATTGGATGACGAGTTATGGTTTCCCAATCCCCGTTGGGGCGAGGACGACGGACTGGTAGCCATTGGTGGCGACCTCTCCGTTGAACGCCTTGTACTGGCCTATAGCAACGGGTTCTTCCCTTGGTATGCCTTCCAGATGGAGCACGATCCGCATTGGTATTGTCCGCTCGACCGCTACGTCATCTTCCCTAACGAGATACACATCAGCCACTCCATGCGACAACTGTTACGGCAGCACAAATATGAGGTTACCGTCAATCAGGACTTCGAGGGAGTCATCAACGGCTGTTCAAAGGCACAAGGGCGCAACGAAGAAAATGGAGCGTGGCTTGGGCCTGACATCATCGAGGCATTCATCAGATTACATCGTCTTGGCTATGCCTCCAGCATTGAGGTATGGGAGCCAACTGATAATGCCGAAGGCCGCAGACTCGTCGGAGGACTCTATGGCGTCACTTTAAGAAATGCCTTCTTCGGTGAAAGCATGTTCTCGCTCGTCCCTAACGCCTCCAAGCTAGCCTTGATACACTTGGCCAAGGCGATGGAGCGTGTTGGCGGCTGTTTTATTGACTGTCAGTTTGAGACAGCGCTGTTCAAGTCAATGGGTGGAAAGCACATCACTTACGATGAATACATGAAACTCTTGGATTGTCACAAGGCCTAATAGACATTTCCCAAATACACGTGTTTGATACCTTCTTCCTCGGCTACATGCTTGGCGGCTTTTAGCGTCGCGATGGGCGTAGGCGGCGTGTCCTGCATCTTGTAGCGGGGAAAGAAACGGCTGAAATGCAAGGGAGCCTCAGCGAGGTCATTGTCAGCAAGCCAACGACACATCTGACGAATCATCTGCATATCATCGTTAATCCCAGGGATGACGAGGTTGGTAATTTCCACCCATACACCGGCCTGTTTCATGGCGAGGATGGTGTCAAGCACAGGCTGGAGGTGTCCACCGCTTACCTTCACATAGATATCGTCGCTGAAGGACTTGAGGTCGACGTTGGCGGCATCAAGGTACGGCAGGAGGTCACTTAGCGGTTCCTGACAGACGTAGCCCGCCGTCACGAGGATGTTCCATAGTCCTGCTTCATGCGCCATCCGAGCACAATCAATGATATATTCGAGATAGGTCAGCGGCTCGGTATAGGTGTAGGCGATGCCAGGACAATGATGTTTCAGACATAGCGCGACGACCTCCTCAGGCGACAGCTCGTAATGATTGACCTCCTCAGGCGACACCTGCGAAATATCGTGGTTCTGACAGTTCAGACAGCGGAAGTTGCAGCCCGTACAGGCCAGCGACAGGCACGTCGTACCTGGATGGAAGTGGTACAGCGGCTTCTTTTCTATCGGGTCAATGGCCAACGAACAAGGCTTACCGTATACCTCGCTGACGAGCACGCCACCTTGATTTCGTCTACTACGGCATACACCCGTCTTGCCCTCGGCAATACGGCAATGGTGCGGACAGAGCGTACACTCCACCCACCCGTCATCCAACCGCTTATAATACCTACATTCTTTCATCCGTTAAATCCGAACAATCTGTGGTCGAAAAGAATTCGTGCTATTCGTGGAATTCGTGTTCGTTAAAAAACAATCGCTTCGTAAACGTAGAGTTCGGCATCCTTCCAGCCGTCCCAACCCAGTCCTGCCTTATCTTGCGAACAATGCCCCACGAATTCTTCTTTGGTCCAGTTCACCTCGTCGGCCACTTGCGGCAGAAACGTGCCGCTACGATAGCCCTTCTTGATGTAAATGCCGTGACGATGCAGTTCGAACTCGTCCAGACTCTGGATGCGACGAATAGGCGTGAGCACGGAAATCTCGATGTCGAGGTCGTTCAGTTCATCGCGGGTAACAGGCATAAACCGTGGATCCTCGAAGGCTGCCGCTCGCGCCATCTCTGCTACTATCTCGTGCAAAGGATAGTCCTCGCCAAAATGTCCGATGCAGCCACGTAGATGGCCGTGCTTATGCAACGAGACAAAGGCACCGCACTTCTGATTAAGTGAAGAGTGAATAGTGAAGAGTGAAGAATTATCGGAGCAACGTTTTCCGTCGAGGGAGTCCTTGATGCTCTGCAGAGCAATCTCTTTCAGCACCTTCTTGTCTGCATCAGAAAGGGCGAAACTCGCGTTGTCCTTACGCAGGATAGCAAACGAGTGATACCCCACCACCCTACTGTGGTCATGATTGTCGATGTCGCCCGAGTTCTGGTACATTAGGTGCTTCACCTCGTACTGGCTGTCGAGCATCAGCATCAGCGTGATGATGGCAAACTCGCCACAGGCACTCGTCGCCAGGTTCCGCTTCCCACTACGCGCATTAGCGTTGATGGTCGCAATAAACGCCTCCACGTTGCCCGTCTCAATGGCCTTACCCGTCTTGGCATCCACCTCGCAGGCATCCTCATACTTTGGATAATGTGAGAAGTCGCTGCTAATCACAAACAGATTTTCATCCGTAAAGTATGGCTTCAGCACCTCCGCTATCCGCTTCAATTTTTCGTAATCATTCGTCGAAATAACAATCGGTACAATCGGCGGCACTTCCTTAAAACTCCTTTGCAAGAACGGCAACTGCACCTCCAAACAATGCTCCCTATCATGTGCCTCCGGCCTATAGCAGAACACAGAATCCGCGTCATCCGTGTTCATATTATTCGTGTTATTCGTGCGATTCGTGTTCATTAAAGCAACAGCCGTTTCGTGGTCCACTTTCACATTGCCTAATGGCGTCGCATACCAGTCTGCTTCCGTGTTCACCGATGCTCCGTCGAGCCATTCGTGGTGACTGGGCCCTAACAGGAATATCCGCTTGTACTGCTTCTTAGGGTCTATCGCCATATACGCCGATGCTGCCACGTTGCCAGAGAAATAATATCCAGCATGAGGCACTATCAACGCTGCCACATTACTGTACTTCGCATCGTCCTTATGTAGCGCCAAGAAGCTGTCCACCTCTTCGCTCAGTTCTCTGGCATCGCCCGTATAAAACCGGTTCGCCTGTGTCGCCGGCCTCACCACAGGAGCCTGCGTCTGTCCTTTACATCCGTTCATCATCATCGTTGTTGTTAGGATTAGTATAATCGTCTTGATGCTCATGCTACTTAATCAGCTTTTCAATCTGTTTTTCCGTCGCCTCAGGCAACAGTTTGCTAAGATGCGCCTTCATCCGTTCGAATGACTCCTGTGGCGTGCGCTCACATTGACAAATATCTCGTAATAGTGATTCAGGTGTTGTCAACAGCGACCAGCCCCAGCCATATTCACGCCCATGCTTGTCGGTGGGATATACGAAGTCCTCAGTTATGATGCGACAAGCCATCTGCAGGCGCGTCACGTAGCCATCGAACTTGCTCCGCATCTTAGGACCATCAAAGCCGCAAGCTGCACGCAGTTCTCGTGTGATCAGACTGCCTTGTTCGGCTAATGTCAGCAGGATAGCCTCTTCTATACTGCCCTCCACAGGCGCAGGTCTCGAAGCACGACGATAGTTGCACAAATCGGACCACCACTCCTTGCTCACAAAGCCCGCCTTGCCTGCAAAGAACTTGCCATACACACACCGGCCCTCCGTCACGATGGGTCCTTTCCACTTCCACAGTGGCCAGTCCCAGCCACCATCGTCGAACACCACATATCGATTGTCTTCATCGACGACATCCTCGGCCGAATAGCCGCGAATGCCACTATCCAGTAGCGGCAGGAATCCTACCTTCTGGATGTAGTCCATCAACTCTGGACAACTGTGTATCTCCCCGTTTCTCATATTCTTACTGTTTTTCTGATGTTTTCTTTTGCTGTTGCGGGTTGCATCGCGATATCGAGGGGTAACCTCGGAGGATTGATGCAAGCAACACGAGAGAAACCGGCATCAAGGAGGATTTGTTCGTCAGCTATGCGACCAGCTATCAGCATAACGGGCACGTCATATCGTTGTGCTCGTTGCAAGATGCCAAACGGCAGCTTGCCCATGAGCGTCTGACGGTCAGCAGAGCCTTCTCCAGTAATCACGAGGTCGGCATCTTGCAACAGGTCATCGAAATGAATGGTGTCCAACAGAAGGTCGATACCAGACCGACACGCTGCCTTCATGTATTGCAAGAAAGCGTAACCCAAGCCACCTGCAGCACCAGCCCCAGGCATATTCTGGCAGTCGCGCCCCAGATGTTTAGTAGAAGCCTCCGCAAAGTGTTTGGCGCGAGCATCAAGTGCTATTACTTGGTCAGGTGTTGCGCCCTTTTGGGGCGCAAAAACATGTGCCGCCCCATTCTCGCCACAAAGCGGATTGGTGACATCGGTGGCTATTGTGAAGCGAACATCATTTTCAAATTTTGGAGCAGCAAGAGCAATATGAGTTTGCTCAAATATTGCCGAGTCGTGACAAGATTCAACGTAGTTAATTGTGAATTGTGAATTATTAATGGCTTCAAGCATGCCAATGCCACAGTCGCTGGTTGCACTACCGCCAAGTCCTACGATGATGTGCTTGCATCCTTTTCTTACGGCATCCACAACAAGTTGCCCTGTGCCATAACTTGTGGCTATCATTGGGTTGCGCTCTTCTGACGAAAGCAACGTCAGTCCACTGGCCTTGGCAATCTCTATCACTGCCGTATCGCCTTGAATGAGATACTGTACCACGATAGGCCTCATCAGCGGGTCTTTCACGTTGACCTCTACTATCTCGCCGCCTATCGCAGCACGGAACGCCTCCAGCCATCCCTCACCACCATCGCTCACAGGCACCTGCACCACCACTGCCTCAGACATCCTCGCAAGATTGCGTGCCACACTTCGACCTTCAGGTTGAAGAATACCCTCACTCGCTGCTTGATTTGCCTCACTCGATGTCAGACAGCCCTTGAACGAATCGACCGCTACGATGATTTTCTTCATTCTTCCGTTGGCACCTTTATGCTTTTACGATAACCCATGCCCGTCACATGACAGATGAGCCGTCCGTCCTGATTGGTTACGCACACCTCTACGGCAGGAATCTTATGATGGTCGCAAATGCCGACAGCATCGGCCCGCAGCACATCACCCTCGCGCGCACTCGACACAAACATGATGCTGTTGTTGATGCCAAACGTGAGTTGACCGTTGTAGTTCATCCAGGCCGCAATGGCCAAGTCGGCCAACGTAAACAGCGCCCCACCCTGACACACATTACCGCCATTCAGGTGCATCGTCGTCACCGTCATCTCCGCCACAGCATGCTGCTCGTCCACCTCCGTAATCCTGCAACCCGCATTAGCCGCAAATCTATCCGTCCGATTCAATAGTTTCTTTATATCCATTGTTGTCATTAATGTTGATACATATTTATTCCATATTTTGAGCCAACCGCTTGGCCATCTCATTAAGTGCTACGAAGCGGTAGCGCTGCGATGTCACCGGGATGGGTGTATAGGTGTAATGACGTGCCTCAGCCTTATGGCGCAACGTCTCTTCTACTGCTGCTTGGATGCCATCATCGAGGAACGTCTGCTCAATAGGCTCCAACAGCAACAGTTGCCCTTTCGAACATGCCTCGAAATACACGCCACCCGGCTTGTAGTAACGTTCGTGCGGTGACCCCTCCTTGGGGAAACCGTCGTTAAGTAGCACCACCAGCGGATAGCCCTGCTCACGCAAAGTACGGGCGATAATCTGCTCACCCTTGCTGATGGCCGCCGTATAGGTGACTGTCCCGTTGTGTGCTGCCGCCAATACTTTCCGCAACCGTTCCT
>Ga0310695_10011798_pt1 | contig 12405 bp, 7 predicted proteins | sample RumenRJG_04DNA_FD_203882 | JGI IMG/M metagenome (GOLD analysis project Ga0310695, IMG submission 203882) | Bovine rumen microbial communities from Lethbridge, Alberta, Canada - RJG_04 (v2) (version 2) | ecosystem: Host-associated > Mammals > Digestive system > Stomach > Rumen | place: Canada... | reverse complement strand
CTGGTGGCCGGCACCAGGCCGGCCACTACACTGTCACCGGTGGCGTACATCTCCACAGGGTTTGTCGGGTGCGCCTGGATTTCACACAGACACCACAGGTGCTGCATCCCCAAAATCGGCGTAATCGGCGTGAGAAATAAGTTGCGACAGCAAACCATGTACAGTTGGCCCGGTACAGACGCATCCACAGGGTTTATCGGGTGCGCCCAAACTTCCGGACTTCTGCATATGACTGGACTTCCGGACTTCTGAACTTCAGAACTTCTTCATATGACTGGACCTCAGGACTTCTCAGATGAGTTCCATGCCCAACTCGTGACACTCACGGCGCATGTCGTCGGGCCAGATGCTGGCCTGAATCTCGCCGATATGGGCCTTACGCAGCATCAGCATGCAGAGGCGACTCTGACCGATACCGCCACCGATGCTGAGCGGCAGTTTGCCGTTGAGCAACTGCTGGTGGAAGTAGAGTTTCTCGCGGTCTTCCTTCCCCTCGATCTTGAGCTGGCGCAGCAGACTCTCCTTATCGACGCGGATACCCATCGAACTCAGTTCGAAGGCCCGGTTGAGCGTGGGATACCACACCAGGATATCGCCGTTGAGACCCTGCTTGCCGTTCTCGGCAATTGTCGACCAGTCGTCGTAGTCGGGGGCGCGGCCGTCGTGTTTCTTTTCGTCGGAGAGCTTACCGCCGATGCCTTCTACAAACACAGCGCCATACTTGCGGCAGATGGCGTCCTCGCGCTCCTTCGGCGTCTTGTCGGGGTAGAGGTCGAGCAGATCCTGCGCATGGATGAAGTGGATTTCCTCAGGCAGACAAGGTTTGATCTGGGGGAACGACTCATAAGTGAGGTATTCCGTACGGCGGATGGCTGCATAAATGCGGCGCACCACATCCTCGAGGAAGGCGATCTTACGCTGTTCGGGGGTGATGACAGCCTCCCAGTCCCACTGGTCGACATAGAGTGAGTGGAGGTTGTCCAGTTCCTCGTCGGCGCGTATAGCGTTCATGTCGGTATAGATGCCGTAGCCCGGTTCGATGTGGTACTCGGCCAGCGTGAGGCGCTTCCATTTGGCCAGCGAGTGCACCACCTCGGCCTTGGCGTCACCCAGGTCCTTGATGGGGAATGTCACGGGTCGCTCCACACCGTTGAGGTCGTCGTTGATGCCGAGGCCTTTCAACACAAACAACGGTGCCGTGACGCGCGTCAACCGCAGTTCGGTGGCTAAATTCTGCTGAAAGAATTCCTTAATCAATTTGATGCCCTGCTCGGTCTGATGTTTGTCAAGCAGTGACTTGTAATGCTCCGGACGAATAATTTTGCTCATAATTGCTTTGATAAATTGTCTTTTTGCGATGCAAAGGTATGAATTAAATATCAAAACGGGCAACTAAAAACCATCCTTTTTTCACACCTTTCTCGCTTTTTATTTTTACCTTTGCACGAAAACAGCCAACATTATACTACTATATGGACGACGACAAGACAAAAGACAACGAGCAAGAAACCAATAATACACCACTCGACAACCCTGCCGACAACACTCCTGAAGACGAGTCCAAAGCGGCTACGCCCACTGAGGGCGAGCTTGCCAACGACGAGACCAACGAAGGAACCAACGAAGGGGAGGACGTCGAGAATGCTGACGACGAGCTCACCGAGGACGAGCACTCCGACTATAAGCCGGCCGACCGCTTCGACGCCTCGGCTGTGCACCATCTGTCGGGCATGTACAAGAACTGGTTTCTCGACTATGCGTCGTACGTCATCCTGGAGCGTGCGGTGCCGAGCATCGAGGACGGTCTGAAGCCCGTGCAGCGCCGCATCCTGCACACAATGAAGCGCATGGATGACGGCCGCTACAACAAGGTGGCCAACATCGTGGGCGAGACCATGAAGTTTCACCCCCACGGCGACGCCTCCATCTACGGTGCATTGGTGCAACTCGGACAGAAGAATCTGCTCATCGACACCCAGGGCAACTGGGGTAACATACTGACTGATGCCGGCGCCGCAGCGCCCCGATATATCGAGGCAAAACTGTCGAAGTTTGCCCTCGAGACCTTGTTCAATCCTAAGATCACCGACTGGCAGATGTCCTACGACGGCCGCAATAAAGAGCCTATCACCCTGCCCGCCAAGTTCCCGTTGCTGCTGGCACAGGGCACCGACGGCATTGCCGTGGGGCTGTCGTCGAAGGTGCTGCCTCACAACTTCAACGAAATCTGCGACGCGGCCATCCACTACCTCAAGGGCGAGGAGTTTCATCTCTACCCCGACTTCCCCACTGGCGGCGCCATCGACGTGTCGAAATACAACGACGGACAGCGTGGCGGCGTGGTGCGCGTCAGGGCAAAGATTGAAAAGCTCGACGCCAAGACGCTCGTCATACGCGAGGTGCCGTTCACCAAGACGGCCGACACGCTTGAGGCCTCTATCACCAAGGCCATTGAGAAAGGCAAGATTAAGGCCAGAAAGGTAATAGACCTGACCGCCCGCGAGGTGGAGATTCAGATACAGCTCGCCCCCGGCGTATCGCCCGACAAGACCATCGACGCGCTCTACGCCTTCACCGACTGCGAGATCAACATCTCGCCCAACTGCTGCGTCATCGAAGACGATAAACCAAAATTCCTCACCATCAGCGAGGTACTCACCCACTCCACCGACCGCACGATGGGTCTGCTGCGCAAGGAGCTGCTCATCCGCAAGGGCGAGCTGGAGGAGCAGCTGTTCTTCGCCTCATTGGAGCGCATCTTTATCGAGGAGCGCATGTATAAGGAGAAGGACTTCGAGCAGGCGCCCAACCAGAAGGCCGTTTTGCGCTTCCTCGACAAGCAGTTCACACCGTTCAAGCCGAAGCTCATCCGCGACATCACCGAGGACGACTACCTCCGTCTGCTCGAAATCAAGATGCAACGCATCCTGAAATACAACAAGTCGAAAGCCGACCAGCTCATGGTTAAGATCAAGTCGGAGATTAAGGGCATCGAGCACGACCTCAACCACATGACCGACGTGACCATCGCATGGTTCAAGCACCTCAAGGACACCTACGGCAAGGATCATCCGCGCCTCACCGAGGTGCGATCGTTCGACACCATCGAGGCCACGAAGGTGGTGGAGGCCAACGAAAAGCTCTACATCAACCGTCAGGATGGCTTCATCGGCACGGGGCTGAAGAAAGATGAGTTCATCTGCAACTGCTCCGACATCGACGACATCATCATCTTCTACCGCGACGGCAAATACAAGATTATACGCGTAGCCGACAAGATATTCGTGGGCAAGAATATCCAGTGGGTGCAGGTGTTCAAGCGCAACGACTCCCGCACCACCTACAACGTGGTCTATCGCGACGGCACCAAGGGACCGTACTACATCAAGCGCTTCAATGTCACCTCCATCACGCGCGACCGCGAATACGACATCACCCAGGGCAAACCCGGCTCGCGTCTGATTTACTTCACCGCCAATCCCAACGGTGAGGCCGAGGTCATCAAGGTAACGCTCGACCTCGACCCGCAGAAGAAGCGGCAGAACATCTTCCTGTTCAAGGACTTCTCCGAGATACCCATCAAGGGGCGCGGCGCCAAGGGTCTTCTGCTCACCAAGAAGAGCGTGCACCGCATCTCGCTCAAGAGCCACGGCCGGTCGACGCTCGGCGGCCGTAAGGTGTGGTTCGACGCCGACATCCACCGCCTCAACTACGAGGGCCGCGGAGAGTTGCTCGGCGAGTTCAACGAGGGCGACAGCATCCTCGTCGTCCTCGACAACGGCGACTTCTACGTCACCGACTACGACCTCAACAACCACTTCGAGGACAACATTAAGATTATCGAGAAATGGCAGCCCGGCAAGGTCTGGACGGCGCTGCTCTTCGATGCCGACAACAACGGCTACCTCTATATCAAGCGCTTCGTCATGGATGCCTCGAAGAAGCCGCAAAACTACCTCGGCGACAACCCTGCGACCAAGCTGGCGCTGCTCACCGATATGGTGTATCCGCGCATCCGCGTTACCTTCGGCGGCGCCGACGCCGTGCGGCCGCCGATGGATATCGATGTTGACTCGTTCATCATGGTCAAGGGCGTCAAAGCCAAGGGTAAGCGCGTGGCCAACTACACCATTGACCGTGTGGAGGAGCTGGAGCCGCTGCGTCAGCCCGAGAAGCCCAACAACGATGACGGCGACGACAACGGTGGCGATGGTGGCGACGACGGCAACGACAATGGCGGCGGAGCTGAGGAAGACCTCGACCCCGATGCCGGCAAAAGCCAGCAGCAGGTCATCGACGAGATGACGGGACAGCTCAACCTCTTCGACCAATAACCTTCAACCTTCATTCCTTCAGCCTATGGTATCAGCGATTCTTTTCCGCTATAGCCCTACCCTCTTCATCCGGCGTTTCCTGCTGTCTGCCCTGCTCCTGCTCACGGGCGTGGCAACGGTGGCGGCGCAGGGAGCGGGCGACTCAGCAAGGGCCGTGGGCGGCACCACCCGCAGCTATCTCATCGGCCTCTCCCACGCCAATATCCTTGATACCTATATCTCGCAGGAGAAGGCTTCCGGTCCCGAGCTACGCTACATCTTCAACAAGGAGCGGCGGCGCGATTCGAGCCGCGTCAGCTTCACCGTGATGCATCAGGCGTTCATCACCAGCTCCGACACACGCGGCAACGACAACTCCATGCTCTCGGCCATGTACAACCTGAAGTTCGGTTGGCATTGCAACTGGTGGCCGCTGCGTGGACTGCGGTTGCGCGCCGGCGGTGTGGTCGACGCCACGCTCGGCGGACTCTACAACACCCGCAACTCCAACAACCCCGCACAGGCGCGCCTCGCGCTGGCCATCGACCCCGCCGTGGGCGCCGTGTGGCATTTCCGGCTGTGGCACCGTCCCTTCGCCCTGCGCTATGAAGCTTACAGTCCGCTCATCGGCGCCGCATTCTCGCCCAACTACGGGCAATCGTATTATGAGATTTTCTCGCGCGGCAACTACGACCACAACATCGTCTTCACCCAACCCGGCAACGCCTTCCAGCTGCATCAGTTGCTGTTGCTCGACTTCCGGCTCTGGCGCGCCACCTTCTCCGTTGGATATATGGGCGACATCCGCCAGCTGCGCGCCAACAGCCTCAAATACCATCAGTATTCGCACGGCATCGTCGTGGGATGGCGGTTGTAAACGATAGCCGCCGCGCCCTACACAAATATCATCCATGCTATGAGACTCCACAAACCACATACCGACCACGGCAGCCGCCTGACGACGCTGCTTGCGCCCTGCCTCCTCGCCCTGCTGTTCTTCGGCAGTTGCGTCGACACCGACGAATTCCCCGACACGCCGACGGGCAACTTCGAGGCGCTGTGGAAGATTATGGACGAGCACTACTGCTTCTTCCAGGAGAAGGGCATCAACTGGGACTCCATCCATCAGGTCTATGCGCGTCGCTTCGATGCGGGCATGACCGAGAGCCAGGAGTTTGAAGTGATGGGCGACATGCTCGGCGAGTTGCGCGACGGTCACGTCAACCTCTACGCCGGCTTCGACGTCGGCCGCTACTGGCAGTTCCACGAGGACTACCCCACCAACTTCAGCGACACCCTCACCCGCAAGTATCTCGGCACCGACTACCGCATCGCCAGCGGCATGAGCTACCGCATCCTCGACGACAACATCGGTTACCTGCGCTGCGCCACATTCCAGAATGCGTTCGGAGCGGGCAACCTCGACGACATCCTGCTCTATTTCCAGCCCTGCCGCGGTCTCATCATCGACCTCCGGAGCAATGGCGGCGGCATGATTACGGCGGCCGAGACGCTCGCCGCGCGCTTCACCAACGACGAGTTGCTCGTGGGTTACATGCGCCATAAGACCGGCCGGGGCCACAACGACTTCTCCGGCATGGAGGAGCAACGCCTCAAGCCCGCACAGGGCATACGCTGGCAGAAACCGGTCGTTGTGCTGACCAACCGCTCGGTGTATTCCGCGGCCAACGAGTTCGTGAAATACATGAAGTGCTGTCCGCAGGCCACCATCATCGGCGACTACACGGGGGGCGGGGCCGGACTGCCGTTCTCATCCGAGCTGCCCAATGGCTGGAGCGTGCGCTTCTCGGCCTGCCCCATGTACGACCGCAACCGGCATTCGACTGAGGATGGCATTGCGCCCGACGTGAACGTCGGCATGACGACCTACGATTTCTACCGCGGGCGCGACACCATCATCGAGCGGGCGCGCAGCTTCATCAACCAACGATAATTCCGTACCTTATTAATATAGAACCAATAAATGAATGCATTAGCTAAAATCATTGCCAACCAGACGGCCATACGCCTGGAGCAAGTCGACGCCACGCTCGACCTGCTCGACGCCGGCTGCACCATACCTTTTATCAGCCGCTACCGCAAGGAGGCCACCGGCAACCTCAACGAAGTACAGGTGGCGACCATCAGCGATCTCTACGAGAAACTCAAGGAACTGCAGAAGCGCAAGGACACCATCCTCAAGACCATCGACGCACAGGGTAAGCTCACCGACGCGCTGCGCGACCGCATCACGCAGTGCTGGGATACCACCGAACTGGAGGACATCTACATGCCCTACAAGCCGCGTCGGCGCACCCGTGCGCAGGTGGCGCGCGAGCAGGGCCTGGAGCCGCTGGCTACGCTCATCATGCTGCAGCGTGAGCCGCATCCCGAGGCTGCCGCACAGCGTTATGTCAAAGACGACGTCGCCGATGCCGCAGCCGCTCTGAAAGGGGCGCAGGACATCATCGCCGAGGATGTGAGCATGGATGAGGGATCGCGCCAGACCGTGCGCAAGGCCTTCCGCCGTGAGGCCGTCATCGCGTCGCGCGTCGTGGCGAAGAAGAAAGATGACGACGATGCACAGAAATATGCCGACTACTTCGCCTTCAGCGAGGAACTGCGCCGCTGTACGTCGCACCGGCTGCTGGCGCTGCGCCGTGGTGAGGCCGAGGGCTTCCTGCGCGTCACCATCACCGTTGACGACGAGGAATGCATCAGCCGCCTCAAGCGTCACTACGTCCACGGCTCGGGACCCTGCCAGACGCTCGTCGCCGACGCCGTGGCCGACAGCTACAGCCGTCTCATCCGCCCGTCGATAGAGAATGAGTTTGCCGCACTGAGCAAGGAGAAGGCCGACGACGAGGCCATCGAGGTGTTCCGCACCAACCTACGCCAACTACTCCTCGCCCCGCCGTTGGGTCAGAAGCGGGTGATGGGTGTCGACCCCGGCATCCGCACCGGCTGCAAGGTGGTGGTGCTCGACGCGCAGGGCAACCTGCTCTACCACACCGTCTGCCCGTATATGAAGGCGCCCGACGGCAAGGGCGGTCCCTATGCTGCCATCGCCCGCCAGTGGAAGGTGGAAGCCATCGCCTGCGGCAACGGTACCGGATCGAGGGAGACCGCCGACGTGTTGCGGCAGATCAGCGACATCCCCACCTACGTGGTGAGCGAGGATGGCGCGAGCATCTACTCGGCGTCGGAGGTGGCGCGCGAGGAGTTTCCCAACGAGGATGTCACCGTGCGCGGCGCCGTGAGCATCGGCCGCCGACTGATGGATCCGCTGGCCGAACTGGTGAAGATTGACCCGAAGAGCATCGGCGTGGGACAGTATCAGCACGACGTCGACCAGACGAAGCTGCGCCACAGCCTCGACCAGACGGTGGAGCTGTGCGTCAATGCCGTCGGCGTCAACGTCAACACGGCGTCGAAGAACCTGCTGACCTACGTCAGTGGGCTCGGGCCAACGCTGGCGCAGAACATCGTCGACTACCGCCGTGAGCATGGCGCCTTCACCTCGCGCCAGGAGCTGAAGAAAGTGCCGCGCCTCGGTCCGGCCGCCTTCACGCAGTGCGCCGGCTTCCTGCGCATCCCCGGCGCCAAGAACCCGCTCGACGCCAGCGCCGTCCACCCTGAGAGCTACGCCGTGGTGGAGCACATGGCCAAGGACTGCGGCTGCAGCGTGAGTGACCTGATGAAGGACCCTGCCACACGCAGCCGCATCGACCTCCACCGCTATGTCACCAAGACGGTGGGCATGCCGACGCTCAACGATATCATGAAGGAATTGGAGAAGCCCGGCCTCGACCCGCGCGGCAAAGCCGAGACGTTCGAGTTCGACCCCCGCGTGCATACCATCGACGACCTCGTGGCGGGCATGGAGCTTCCGGGCATCGTGACCAACATCACCGACTTCGGCGCCTTCGTCGATGTCGGTGTCCATCAGGATGGTCTGGTGCATATCTCACAGTTGGCCGACCGCTATGTCAAGAATCCCAATGATGTGGTCAAGCTCCACCAGCATGTGCAGGTGAAGGTGCTCGACGTCGACCACCGCCGTCACCGCATCTCCCTCACGATGAGGACAGAGTAACAGAGAGACAGAGTAACATAGTAACTCGTCAATAAAAGACATAGTAACATAGTAATAAATAAAAGACATAGTAACATAGTAAACAGAAGACATAAAAAGATATAGTAACATAATAACATAGTAATTAATAAAAGGCATAGTAACATAGTAAACAGAAGACATAGTAACATAGTAACATTATAAATGATTGCTGCTGAAAGACGACAACCAACCTTGTTCCCCCGCCCCGTTGCTATTATGTTTACTATGTTACTATGTCTATAAAATTGTTTACTATGTTACTATGTCTATAAAATTGTTTACTATGTTACTATGTCTATAAAATAAATAATATGTTTACTATGTTACTATGTCTTCTATTTACTATGTTACTATGTCTTCTGTTTACTATGTTACTATGTCTTTCCTTTACTCTGTCGCCTTGAGGAAAGCAGCCTTGGCCTCGGTACTCAGCTGTTGCTTGTCAAGGATGGCAGGCAGGTCATGAAGTCCGGCACGGAAGGCATCCATGAGCTGATTGAACTTCGACGGCCAGTAGGTGATTGTACGTCCGGCACTCTCCATGTTGGCCAGTTCGTCTGTCAGCACGATACCGGCGTCACGCACCTTGAGCTGATACACGTTCTGACGCACGCGGCGCATCTGCCCGAGCTCACCGTCGGCCACACACTGCCGCTCGTCGGGATAGGTAATCTCGACGGTCGTAGGCTGTGCGCAGTCCACCGCTCCGAGGTCAATGGTCGTGCAGAGCGTCATACCGTCGTAGGTGTATTTCACCTCTTGTCCGTTCACCTTCACCGTCTCGGGTACGGTCGACGACACCAGCTTGACGAGGTAGTGGCGACGCTGCGCCATACCATCGTAGCTGCCCTTGCGGCCGGCAATGGTCACGGTCTGCGTCCGACCCTCACGCTTTGCCGACAGTGCGGTCGTGGCATAGTTATTGGCGTAATCCTTGTTGTTGCCCTCATCCTCATAGAGCGTAGCCTGCGCCGAACCGCCCTTTGAGGGGAACACAGCGAAGGTCACCGCGTCGTTCCGGCCGTTGAGGTTTTTCAGCGTGTCGCTATACAGCGGAATGATGGCGCCAGCCTTGACATACACGGGCATCTCGTCGATGTGGAAGCTACGGCTGACGGTCTGACCGCCACTGAGCAGCGTACCCGACGTCACCTCATACCAGTCGTTACCCGACGGCAGCCAGACGCTCTTCTCGGCCCGTCCGTCCGTCATCGGCGCCGTGATGGGATTCACCAGCACGTCGTCGCCGAACATATATTCATTCTTCTCCGCATAGGCTTCCTGAGCCTCGGGATAGTCGTAGTACATGGGGCGGCAGAGCGGCAGCGCGACGTCGTAGGTCTTGCGCGCCATGGTGTAGATATAAGGCACCAGCTCGTAACGCGTCTTGATGATGTCGCGCAGTTCGGTGGTGTAGTCATGCGTAAAGGCCCACGGCTCCTTGTTCAGACCGGAGTTCTTAGTGGAGTGTGTACGCAGGATGGGGCTGAAAAGACCGAACTGCATCCACCGCGTGTACAGCTCCGGATCGATATGGTTGGCATTCGTGTGGCCGCCGATGTCGTGGCTCCAGTAGCTGTAAAGCACATTTGAGGCCGTTGAGTTGAAATAAGGCTGGAAGTCGAGCGACTTCCACGAGATGACGGCATCGCCCGAGAAGCCAATCTGATAGCGGTGGTTGCCCAGTCCGCCCCAACGGTGGTAGAGCATAGGCCGCGTGTTGCGCGTGCGCTCCATGTCGCTGAAGAACACGTAGTTGATCCACCACGTATTGCTCAGGTTCTTGTATTTACGGTCGTTGGGCCATTGCTGCCAGTCAAGCCACCAGAAGTCGACGCCGTTGTGCTCCATAGGCTTCAGCACCTTGTTGAGCAATGCGCTCATAAACCGCTTGTTGGATCCCTCATAAGGAATATCCTTGCGCTGCGTGGTGTCCATCTTCATATATTCCGCCACCTGCGGCCAGCGCTCCTCCCATGTCTTGATGCCGTCGGCGGGATGCAGGTTCATTGTGACCTTCAGTCCCTGCTGCTTCACCCATCCGAGGAAGCCTTCGGGTGAGGGGAAGAGCGACCGGTTCCACGTATAACCCGTCCAGCCGCCGCGTGGCGGCTGGTTGTAGTGCCAGTCCATGTCCACCACCAGCACGTCCAGGGGGATGTCGTAGTCGTGGAAGTCCTTCACCAGTTGCCGCATCTCGTCGTCGGAGTAGCTCCAGTAGCGCGACCACCAGTAGCCGAAGGCGAACTTCGGCGGCAGTGGCACCTTACCCGAGAACACGGTGTAGTCGTTCAGTGCCTTCTTATAGTTGTGGCCGTAAGCCATGAAATACCAGTCCTGCGCATCCGCCGTCGTGTCGCGCTCGGCCACCCACGGCCAGTCGCTGTGGTCGAAGAGGTAGCTCTTGGAGTCGTCGATGAATGTCCATCCGCTGCGCGACAGCAGGCCGTCCTCTATGGGCATCGGCTTGCCGTCCCTCAGAGCGCCGTCGTAGCCGTCGAGCGTGCGGTAGGTGCCTTTCAGGTTGGCCTCGTCCTTGAGTCCCGGGTGCCAGGTGAAGGCGCCCTTGGCCTTCTTGTTGGCCGAGGCGATGGTGAGGTTGTCGGCCGAGAACCTGCCCGTGCCTTTCTTGTAGGTGATGACCATGGTCTTGGTGCCAATCCTCACACTCTTCGCGTTCTGGCTCATCTTGAACGCCACGGGGGCATATGTCCTGTTGACCGCCACCTGCGAGAGGTCGTCCACGAACTTGCCGTTGGGTGAATACTCCAGCCGCGCCACGCCGTCGGTGATGAGCGTGATGCGGACCTGATGGTCCTGATAGGCCACGTTGCTTTGTTTCTGTTGCGCACTGGCCGGAGCGCAGAGGGCAAACAGCGACAGTAAACTGACTAATAGGTTTTTCATAAATGGAAAGTTTTTCATTATTGCAAAAGTAAGCAATTTTCCTCATATAGCCTTCATTCTTGCTGACTTTCTTCCCACTATTTTAGCCGTGGCCGGATAATCCCAGCGGGACAAGGGGAAGAAGCCGCCACAGACCCGTCGTATTAGCTTTTCTTAATGATTGTTTGCGCCCACACACTTGACGCAAGTCAAAAATAAGCTAAAAACGGATAAAAAGCGGAGGCCTGCGATAACAACCTTTTACTTTTCGGCCTATCTTTGCAAGCAGAAAAGAGAAAGCAAACGCTACAGCCTCGACATGTATTAACCATTGACACCATTCAATAGACAAGCAGGATTTACAGCATGGCAGGAGCTGTTCAGGATAACAAAGAGGTAGAAACTATTTAGGATAACAAAACAGAAAGGAGAACGATTATGCTAAACATGACTACAATATGCCTGCTGGCCACTACATTGTTAGCGCTGAGATGGATAAACGACAACCAGACACGCAGCTGACGCAGCCAGTCAAGGCAACAAAGAGAAAGCAATGAAAATTTGAGAGATTCCGTGGTGTAGTGGCCGGCCTGGTGCCGGCCACCATTCACTGTCTATGGAGTGTGCCACATTGTCTGCGGCACAGTTTTTGCTGGATTGAACGGAGGCTTTTTAGGAGTCCAGAAGACGGAAGTCCAGAAGTCCAGTCATTACAATAAGCATAAGTAGGTGCGTCGCCATTCCTGTCGACGAAGCAACCAGTGTAGTGGCCGGTCTTGTGCCGGCCACCAGCCACATCGCGATACCATAGCTATCGCGGTGCGATACCATAGCTATCGCATCGTCATACCATAGCTATCGCAGTGCGATACCATAGCTATCGCGACTCGATACCATAGCTATCGCGAAGCAATTATAGAGACGCTGCACAGCAGCGTCCTACAAAACAAAACCTACCAAAGGAAGGCGTTTTCTCCTCTCCTTTGGTAGGTGATAGGGCTCTTTCCCCCTTCGTATCGCGGTGCGGCTGGTGGCCGGCACCAGGCCGGCCACTACACTGCCACCAGTGGCGTACATCTCCACAGGGTT
>Ga0310695_10011797_pt1 | contig 12409 bp, 12 predicted proteins | sample RumenRJG_04DNA_FD_203882 | JGI IMG/M metagenome (GOLD analysis project Ga0310695, IMG submission 203882) | Bovine rumen microbial communities from Lethbridge, Alberta, Canada - RJG_04 (v2) (version 2) | ecosystem: Host-associated > Mammals > Digestive system > Stomach > Rumen | place: Canada... | reverse complement strand
TTTATCACATCTTTCAAAAGCATGGCATTCACAGGGTCAAGTCCGGAAAACGGCTCATCAAGTATGACTATCTGCGGATTGCACATAAGCGTTACTGCAAGCTGTATTTTCTGTTGATTGCCTTTACTGAGAGTTTCAAGCTTTTTATTCTTATACTCCGTCATTGACATTCTTTCAAGCCACTTGTCACACGCTTTCTGAGCGTCTTTTGACGACATTCCCCTTAACTGTGCAAGATATATCATTTGGTCGCATATCTTTATTTTCGGGTAAAGCCCTCTTTCTTCGGGCATATAGCCGATACGGATATTATCTCTGTCAATGGGCTTTCCGTCAATCAGCACTTTCCCCTTATCCGCCAAAAATACTCCCATAATAATTCTTATTGTAGTAGTCTTTCCTGCACCGTTTCTGCCCAGAAGTCCTAAGGCTGTCCCGCTTTGGGCGGATATCGAAATATCTTTCAGAACTTCCTTTTCGCCGAAACTTTTAAAAATATTTTCCGCTCTGAGTTCCAAATTTATACCTCCGTTTCATAAACTTACTGTATAAAATTATACAATACACAAACAATAAATTCAAGTACAATTATAAAAAATCAGCCAAAGATAATTTCTAAAATACATTACCTTTGGCTGAAATTTAATCAAGTCATTAAAAAATCCGCCACTACATATATATCTCTCTTTCACCAAAAATAACGTTTTACCGTTAATCGAATAATATCATATTTCAATTCAAAAGTCAACGGTTTACCGTTAAGCTTTAGCAACAAATATTGATAAGATGTTTTATAGAATTTATACAAATTTTGAAAGGACATTTAAATTATGAACATTTCACAAGGAGTTGCTAAAAGAATTCTGGATTTATGCAGTGAAAGACAAATCACCGTGAACAAACTTTCAACCATTTCTGCCGTCACTCAGTCAACTGTAAGCGATATTGTCAATAACCGTGCAAAAAATGTCGGCATTGTCACAATCAAAAAACTTTGCGACGGGCTTGAAATATCTATATGCGATTTCTTTGACACCAACTATTTCAGAAATATGGAGCAGGGAATATACTGGCAAAAAGCCGTCTGCCATAAAAACAGACGGCTTTTTTGTTTAACTGTTAATTAAAGTTATCGGATTTATCTTTGACTTTCTTCCGCTCATGTATGATAAAGCCGTACCGCTTCCCTTTACTGCACAAAGTTCGGGCTCTTCCGCTACACGCACTTTCAAACCGACTGTATTTCCTATCAGTTTATCCATTCCCCTCAGTCCCGAAAGTCCCCCTGTTAAAATAATTCCGTCATTATGTATATCGCCTATGAGTTCGGGCGGTGTGTTGACAAGCATTTCTTTTATCTTTTCCGCAATGATAACTGCCGTCTTTGAAAGCGGGGCAACAAGTTCTTCTCTATCTATATCTACTTTTACCGGCATTCCCGTTATCATGCATTTCCCCTTTATCGTGTAGGTGCCTGAAACAATCCCCGACAATACACTTCCTGCATTGATTTTCGCCTGCTCGGCTGTCCTCTTTCCGATTACTATATTATAAGTCTTTTTGATATATTTTATAATCTCATTGTCCATAGCGTCACCTGCACATCTTACCGTGCCTGTTACAGCCGTTCCTCCAAGCGATATGACTGACATATCCGCCATGCCTCCGCCAAGATTTGCAATCAATACACCGTGAGGGCTTTCTATATCTATCCCTGCACCCATTGCCGCTGCTATCGTACTTTTTATCATGCCCGCCCTTCTTATTCCCGTACTTAATACAAGGCTCTCAAATGCATTCTTCTCAACTTCCGTAACCTCTGACGGCACGCATATTAACGCTCTCGGCATGACTATTGACGAAGTTAAAAGCTTCTTCAAAAATATAACAAGCATATCTTCCGCTGATGTGAAATCTGCAATTACTCCGTCTTTTATCGGTGAAATTATCTCCTTTTTTCCCGAAATCCTCCCAAGCATTTCATACGCATTCTGCCCCCATGCCTTTATTTCCTCATTATCAACTGCTATCATTGACGGCTCATTTACCGCTATGCCCTTTCCTGCCGTGAATATCCTTATATTTGACGTTCCTATATCTATCGCCAAATCAGACTGCATTATTATTTCCTCCATTCACTCATTTTCATTCAACAGGCTTTTCAATGCAGAAAAACGCAAGGTCTTTCTGTTATTCTCAACCATTCTGTGCATTACCGAAACTTCTCCTACAAGTATCAATATCTTTTTTGCCCTTGTTACCGCTGTATATAAAAGATTTCTGTAACAAAGCATTGACGGTACGGCATATATCGGGATAACCACCGCATTAAATTCGTTTCCCTGACTTTTATGCACCGTTATCGCATACGCAAGCTCTAAATTATTCAGTGCTTCAAATTCATACTCTATCAACTTATCATCAAATTGCACTGTAATCATTCTGCTTTGCGTGTCAACGTCTGTTATTATCCCTATATCTCCGTTGAAAACTCCCGTTCCGCTCGTTCCGTCATCTTTATGCCACAAAATATTATAATTATTCTTTATCTGCATGACTTTATCGCCTATGCGAAATATGTTTCCCTCAAACACTATCTCACTTGTAAACTCCGTTTTGGGATTGAGTGCAGCCTGTAATTTTGCATTCATTCCCGTTACTCCCAATAATTCTCCCTTTCTTGACGGGCACAATACCTGTATATCCTCCAACGGTGAATAATGATATGCTTTCGGCAATCTCGACGAACACAACTCAACGATTTTATCGGAAACACTCGAAATATCATGACAGCCTATAAAGAAAAAATCATTGTCTTTTCTCGTTATCTCAGGCATTTCTCCGTTTACTATCTTATGTGCATTCATTACAATCAAGCTTTGCATAGACTGTCTGAAAATCTCCGTTAAATGTATGCAGGGTATCTTTCCGCTTGATATAAGGTCACTTAATACATTTCCTGCACTTACTGAGGGCAGTTGGTCACTATCACCTATCATTATTAACCTGCAACCTAACGGCAATGCCCTCAAAACAGCCTCAAAAAGCTGACTGTCAACCATTGAAAGTTCATCTATTATCAATGCGTCACATTCCAGCATATTCCTTTCATTTCTCTTGAATACGGGCATATCATTCTTATCCCATTCCACTTCCAACAATCTGTGAATGGTTTTTGCAGTCCTGCCTGTGACCTCTGACATTCTTTGTGCGGCTCTGCCTGTCGGGGCGGCAAGCATTACTTTCAAGTCACTCTGCCTATACAACTCTATAATTGCATTGATTGCCGTAGTCTTTCCCGTACCCGGTCCGCCCGTCAATATCAACAGCCCTCCCGACAATGCCTGTATAATAGCCTTTCTCTGCAAATCCGCATATTTTATATTCTTTCTCTTTTCAAACAAGTCAAGTGCATTCTCTACTCCCGTTATGCTCTCGGGCGGAAATTCAAGCATCATTTTCAATCTGTTTGCAGAATAACTCTCACTTTGAAAAAACTGCGGTAAAAATAAAAATTCAACATCATCTATTTTATGCTGTATGATACTGCCGTCTTTTATCATCATTTCTATGACGCTTTCAACCGTATCATACTCCAAAACAAGAAATCTTCCTGCAACCTCTGCAACCCTGTCTTTCGGCAGACAGGTATGTCCGTTTTTCACGTTGCCCGAAAGCACATATATTATCCCTGCCCTTATCCTGCACTCATCATCAGCAGACATATTCAATTTTACAGCTATCAGGTCGGCTCGCCTAAATTCTATCCCTATGCCCTCCCTGCAAAGTATATACGGATTTTCCTTTATCTTCTCGACAGCCTCAGAACCGTAATTTTTCCATATCTTCACCGACTCCTGAACGGATATTTCATAAGCCCCCAATTCCATCATGATTTCACGCATTCCCAATGTCTTATTTATCTCCTCAGACATTTCCAATGCTCTTTCCTTTGAGATACCCTTTATCACACACAATTTTTCAGGCTCATTCTTTATCACTTCAAGAGCGTTATCTCCAAATTCCGCCACTATTCTCTTAGCCGTTGCACGACCTATTCCCTTTATTGCCCCCGACGAAAGATACCTGTATATACTTTCGCTGTCTGACGGCATGGTATGCTCGTAACAGTCAAATGCAAACTGCTTTCCATAGACAGAATGCACTTTCCAGTTCCCTATGAGTTTCAGTTCATCTCCCACGCTCACACTCGTCATCATTCCCACAGCCGTTGTGACTGCTCCGTTATTCATAACACTTATTACACTATATCCGTTATTTTCATTCCTGTAAACAACGCTCTGCACGGTACAGCAAAGCTGTAACAACTCTTTCTCTCCCATATAAAAACCTTACTTTCCAATTAGCAATTAGCAATGTGCAATGTGCAATTATTTATTAACCATTTTACAATGTTATTCCGCTTATGTCAATGAAAAAAAGCAACGTAACAATTAGCAATTAGCAATTAGCAATGTGCAATGTGCAATTATTTATTGACCATTTTACAATTAAAAAAAGAGCGACACACCGCATGGTATATCGCTTTTTACCTGTTCATTTTTGGATTGTCGGTTCTGCCAAGAAGATAATCAATGGACACATCAAAATAATCTGCAATCGCTATCAGCGTTTTATAATCTGCTTCCAACTTTTCACTTTCATATCGGCTGATATTTCCTTGTGTTGTATTCAACTCCATTGAAAGTCTGATTTGAGAAATCTTTTTCTTTTTTCTTATTTCTTTCAACCTGAAAATACCAACCACTTCCTTGACAAAATTATATCAAAATGGCATAATTTAAATATCCATAACATACCACACAATATGTCGCCTTTTACCTGTTCATTTTTGGATTGTCAGTCCTGCCAAGAAGATAATCAACTGATACATCAAAGAAATCTGCAAAAGCAATCAAAGTTTCATAATCTGCCTGCCGAATTTCATTTTCATACTGGCTTATGGTATTCTGAGCCATGTTCATTTCTATGGACAATCTCACTTGTGATATATGCTTTTGTTTTCGCAATTCCTTTAATCTAAAAATTTTCATCTCCCCCTTGACAAAAATATAACTTTTTGTTAAGCTTATAATATCTCATAATGAGATATTATAAGCTTTTTTAAGGGAGGCTAAAAAATGCCTGAAATTGATTTTGAATTTGAGTTGGGACATCTGGAAAATGGTGTGTGGTTTCCGAAAGAGTTCGGGCAGGACAACAGAATTGATATTAAATTTTCCGTCACAAACAATACAGCCAAAAAAATAAGTATTATTGAAATAGAACTTTACCCTATCGAAAACGACAAAAAGCTCTCTTGGTATGACCTCATGCTTGTACAAAAAACTGTCATTACAATCAAAAGACCTCTTTATCCCAATCAAACTTATTCTTCCTATTTTGAAAATATGTGGTTCAATGAAAGCATTGTCAAGGTTTTTGCTTATTATGCAAATGTGTTTTTTTATAACTCCGATTTGGAAGATTTCAGAGTATCAAAAATTGCCTATATAAAATAAGTTTCCCCGAAACACAAACAACTGCTAATTGCTAATTGCTAACTGCTAATTGTTCATGTTTCGGGGAACGGCTATTTTAAAGGGTTGGGGTTAGCTGTGTTTTATTTTGTCGGAAAGCTGGCTGAATGTGACACCATATTTCTTTGCAATATCCTGTGCGTAGCTCACGCCCTCGGGCGGGGCTATGAATATTTTGTAGGAACGCTTTCCTTCATGTATGCCTGTGATAAGGCTCGCTACTTTACTGTCGCCTGCTATGAGCGTGTTGACTTCTTCAAGGTTCATTGCCAATTCATGCATGTGTGTGTTGAAAATAGTCCTTGCTCCCAAATATCTCAGGGCTTTTACAACGTCTTTTGCAATATACAAGCCCTCCGCAAATGACGTTGTGGCAAGCGACTCGTTGAAAAGCAAAAGACTTTCATTTGTTGCCATTCCGAACAACTCACTCATACGCTTGGACTCCTCACCAAGTCTGCCCAAATCAACTGTTTTATTTTCGTCGGCAGGGAAATGTGTATAGATGTTGTCAACGGGACTTAATACAACGCTTTCACAAGGGGTATATATTCCGCACTGTGCAAGCAGAAACAACAAGCCTACTGCCTGTGTCATGGTAGTTTTTCCGCCCCTGTTCGGTCCTGTCATGATATATATTCTATGCTCTGCATCAAAGTTTATGTCATTCGGCACTATATCAAAATTCTTTCCGCCCACTCTTGTCATGGCAAGCTTGAAATTATACAGACCTTTTGCATGAAGTTCACGCTTCTCCGTTTCAATTATCTCGGGCTTGCACATCGGTATGCCCAGCTCCTGCATTTTGCTGATATAATCCGCCCATCTGATATAGAAAATAAATTCGGGTATCAGCTTTGTCAGCCCGTAACCGCTGACATTCGTGTATTTTGAAAGCTGGCTTTTCAGACGCTTTACAGTCAGTCCAAGCATCTCTGTCATAACTTTTGTAAGATTTGACGTAAACGGGTCCTCGCCTGCAATCTTGCTTACAGTATGGAATTTTGTCATTCCGTGAAAGCTTGCACCCTGTTCAAGCTGATTTTGTTTGGTGGCAAATTCAAGAAATCTATTCAAAAAAGGTGTTTTTGTGAAAGGCTCTGTATTTATCGAAACAATACCGACTTCAACAGGTCGCATGAGATTGTCCAAGTTTACCCCGACAGACACACTCTTTATCTCTCTTACTTCGTTGACAAGGTCTTTTATATCCTCCTGCAAATGCTCAAATCCGCTTTCCTGATATATCGAACTTACATATTCTTTCAAAAACTTCAAACCATCTGACTTTATGTCATTTTCAGAAAGAGCCTTGTTAATGCCCGAAATACACTTTACATATATTTCCAATTCGTTAAGACGGTTGACCAACTGCCATATAGGTGCGGCTGTCGAGTCTTTCAGCGACCTCTCCAACTCCTTCAAAAACGCAAGCTGTTCAAGCAATTCTTTAATATGTTCACGGAGCTGAGGAAAATGCACTATGTCATCAAAAATATCTGTTCTATATCTTATTACAGCGGGATTTCTCTCTATTTTTATCATTATATTCTTAATAATATTGTGTTCAAAAGTATCATCTGCAAGTTTTTCGCATATCAATTCAAGCGACAAGTCATTTACGGCTTCCTCACAAAGAGTTTTACAATCGGGTTCTACGCCCTGCGGATAAAGCAAACTGAATTCCTGCATTTTTCAACACCTCATTTTAATCTTTATTACTTCCTGTAACATTTCCTTGTATATATTCTATACGATAAATGCGGTTTATTCAAGAAATTATTACACCACAAAATAAACTGCCGTTTTATCTCTTAAAACAACGGTTTATATCTCTCGAACCATACTCCCCAATTTATCACTTTTTCATCTCTTATTTCCTTTGCAAAGCACAATAAAGGTATTACCATCGTTTCATTTCGGAACATATACGTTTTCAAAGTGCCGTTCTCCGTTTCGACAATTCCACAGTCCGCAAGATTGCATTTACAAAGTCTGTCCATGAGTTTTTCCGCCCTGCCGACATCTATATTTGTTTTTGCGGATATGAGCGACAGCGATACAGGTGTATTTTTGCGGCTGTACATATAGAAAATGATTTTCAAAATATCCTTGTTTGAGAAAAGTGAAAATGTTTCCGCAAGTTCCTCAGTGTTCTCAAACATCTTGGTATATCCCTCAACAGGCTCCGGCATGATGAAAAAATATCTGCAATCCGTATCAAGTTTGGCATCAACCGTTCCCTCGTCAAAGCTCAGCCTTGAATAATAGTGATACCCGTCATTATTCTTCAGGCTGTCAAGAGCACTAAAACTGAAACTCTCTTTCACCGAGCCTAATTTTGACAAACCGATTGACATAGACCACAATATCTGAAAGGCTTTTTTAAAGCCTTCCTCACGTTCCACCGACAATATTTCTTCCAATGCCATATCCTCTATACTCTGCACGTTCTTACGCCCAAAAAGCATATCTGTCGTTACACCGAGTGCGTCTGCTATATTCGGCAAAAGCTCTGCGTCGGGCACTCCGCCTCTCTCCCATTTTGAAACCGCCTGCGTGGTCACTCCCACTATCCTGCCAAGTTCTTCTTGGGTTATACCCTTTTTTATGCGAAATTTCTTTATATATTCTCCTATCATAAAAAACACCGCCCTCTTAAATTTTATTATAACACTTAATTTGTAAATTCTCAACATTTTTTATAAAATAATACTTGATTTTTTGTCGAATTAAAGTTAAAATATTTATAAAAATAATGAAAGAAGGATAAAAATTGAACAGTTCAGAAGTCAAACAGGTTCTCCGTGAAAAAGGGGTAGAATATCTCTATCACGCAAATTCTGTGCTTACATCAATTTCATATCTCGAAAATGGCGGTCTTATGTCAAGGGAGTATGTTGAAGAATGCGATTATCCCCAGACACCTCAAGTTACAGATGATACTGACAAAGAATTTGAAATCTACAATGATATTTTCCTTGACTCCGTTGATGTGCACGCCCTTTCCAAAAATGTAAATTTTTACGGTCCGGTGCTGTTTGTATATTCAATAGATGTGCTTGATGAAGTCAGCGATTACGATATATGCGTTACAAGGACAAATGCTATTTACTGGTCGGAAAAAAATACTCCTGCCAGCGAAAGATATTATAATAATATCAATGAACTCAGGCGTGGTTTCACAAAGGGAAATTTCGGTCAAAGCATCACTATCAGAAATATAAGCCGTCCCCTTTCTTTCAGACATCTTGCGAAAGTGATATTGGAAGACCCCGGTGAAGATAATCAAGGCTATCTTAACAGGGCTTTCGACAGACTCAACAGTTTGCTTGACAGCGTCGGAAAAGAAGATATTCTTGAAATAAGACAATGTGAAAATGACTGCAGGTGTCTTGGCACTTATGGAAACTATAAACCTGCCTGGACATTCCACCGTTTCAAACTTTGGGAGTAATTTCTATGAAAAAAATTTTTTTGTTTCTCATCTGCACGACACTCGTACTTTCATTGAGTGGCTGTTCGGACTTCGATTTCAACCCTACGGGACATTGGAAATTTGTATCAGACACTCTCTATGCCGACGGAGAAGTGGCTGATATTGCACGGGCAGAGGACAATTCCGTTTTAGCCGATATGAAAATAGTGTTTGAAAAGTCAGGTACAGGCTACCTTACGGCTTCCAATGTAAGAATTGACGACTTTACATACACCTATGACAACGAATATATCACCATAACATTCCTCGAAAATGAATTTCACGGGGAGATTACCGCTCAATTCAAAGTTTCCGATGACCATAAAAATATAACCAGAATTGAAAACTCAACCGAAAACAACATTTCCTATACAGAAGAATTTTTGTACAAAAGAATATAATATCAAAAGCCGTCTGCATTTCCGCAAACGGCTTTTTTTCAAATAAAGAAGCCCTGCTTTTTTTCATGCAGGACTTCCGATAAATTACTGATTATTTTCAATGTACTTAACAAGGTCTTCCACTGTCTTGATGTTTTCAGCTTCTTCATCGGGAACTTCAACCTCAAATTCATCTTCGATGGACATAATCAAATCCACAACGTCAAGAGAATCTGCACCAAGATCATTGCTAATTAAAGTGTCAGGTGTAATCTTTTCTTCTTCAACATCAAACTGTTCTGCCAAAATCTTTTTTACTTTTTCGAGTACCATAGGTAAACTCCTCCTAAAAAATTTAAAATATAATAAAAATCGTGAAACAGCAAATTCTTCTGTGGACAAAGCCATATATTTTGTGCTACAATGTTACAGGAGAACTGCCAATGTTTTACACACGATCTTCTTCATACTTTCAATCTTATTAGTTCTTTGCCACTTTGTCAATATGCAATTTTCGATTTTACCTATTATACATATATTTTTCAACATCTCCCAATTATTTAATATAATTTATACAAAGAAAAGGAGGCATTTTTATGCCAAAAAGAAACTTTGCAGTTATAGGACACCCCATAGGTCACACCATGTCACCTTTCATACACAAAAGGCTCTTTGAACTTGCTCATGAAAGCGGTGACTATACAATACTTGACGTTTCGCCCGACGAACTGCCCCAAAAAATAAAAATCCTCAATGAACTTGCAGGCTATAACATCACTATCCCCAACAAGCAGGCTATTATCCCCTATCTCGACACTCTCGACAAAAAAGCTGCTTTATACGGCTCTGTCAACACCGTTAAAAACGGCTCTATCCGTGAGGGCTTTACAACAGACGCTGACGGTTTTTTAAAAGCACTTCAATATGGCAGCATCAACTTCAGCGGAAATATTGCTATTATCGGCTGTGGAGGGGCTGCAAGAACTTTTCTTTATGAAGCCGCCCTTGCAGGCTGTCAAGTCACCCTTGCCGCCCGTGACATCACCAAAGCTGATTTTCTTGCAAAAGAGGCAACACAAAAAATACCAAATGCAAATATAAACACCTGTCTTATATCAGATTTGAACGAAGAATTTGATTTACTGGCAAATGCAACACCTGTCGGAATGTACCCCCACACCAATTCCATGCCCGTCAGCGAAAAAGCTCTCTCCAACTGCAAAAACGTCTTTGACGCAATATACAATCCCCTTGAAACCGTTCTCATTCAAAAGGCTAAAGCTAACGGTTCAAATGCAGTCGGGGGAATGTCTATGCTTGTGTGGCAGGCTGTCGCTGCACATGAAATCTGGGACAACAGTGTTTATAATATTAACGACATCAACCAACTTATTCTCGACAGTGCAGCCGAAATGAAAAAAATCTTTTATTGAATAAGGAATCAAGAGTGAGGAATGAGGAATTTCATTCCCATTCGGAGAAAGGAATTTTTGAATTATGAAAAGAAAAAATATCGTTTTATGCGGATTTATGGGAAGCGGTAAAAGTACTATCGGAAATCTGCTTTCAAAAAAAATGGGCATGGCTTTCATTGACCTCGACGCTTACATTGAAAAAAAAGAAAACAAGTCTGTTTCACAGATTTTTGCCGACAGCGGTGAAGAATACTTCCGACAGCTTGAAAAAAATGCCGTGAAAGAATTGGCATATAAAAAAAGTGTTATCCTTGCAACAGGCGGGGGAACCCTCACCTTTCGGGAAAATGTCGATATTCTCAAAAATGCCGACAATAAAATAATTTTGCTTGACCTGCCCGTTGAGGTCGTTGAACAGCGTCTGCAAGGCGATACAAAACGCCCTCTTTTAAACCGCCCCGACAAGGAAAAAGTTATGCGTGAATTGTATGAAAAGCGTCTGCCGCTGTATAGGAGTGCCGCTGATATAGTCGTGAATGCGGCAAATTCACCGTTACAGGTGTGTATAGAAATCATAGCAAATCTTTGATATACAAAATTATTCTCTGCCATTGTGATAAAATAATTTCAGAAAGGCGGTTTTATACATGAACGAGTTTATAACATATTTGAAAAGCAATGAATGGAATGTCGAACTCTACGAAACTTCCCTTACAGATGAAAAAGTAAAGTCTGCGTTGAGCCGTTATCAGTTTGTGTCGGGTGAGTATTTTGAATTTTTAAAGACCGTCAAACGCTGTATCAACAAAGATGAAACAGTATGGTTCACCTGTTTTGAACATTTTGAAAAGCCGTTTGATGAAGAAGGCTTTAATTTGAATGAGTTTGAACTGATAAGTTTAAACTCTGCCGAAAATGATGAAGAATATCAGAAAGTAAAATCATTCTGGAACGAGCATTTGCCGATAATTATATCTCTTGACGGTGAATATTCGTATTATGCCATGAGAAATGACGGAAAAATTGTTTGCGGATATGAACCCGAATTTGAAGAAACTACAATTATTGCCAATTCATTTGAGGATTTCATAAAGTTAAAAATCATAACCTCTGATGATGTAAAAAATGATGATAATTTTTGGATATTCTTCTTATTTTGCGGATTTTCTCAGGGATATGACGAAAAAACAGATACTCCTATATCGGAATTTCTCAATGAAAATTATGAAGAATATTTTGATATGGAATGGTCGGATAAATTTACAGGGTATTATGACGGAATTATTGATGACAGTGACGGATATGTTGATATGCCGAAACGTCTGAAAATTGACCTCTCAACAGGAAATAAGTTTTACATAGACTTTCACCCGTGTGATGTGTTTTATTACATTGACAACGGGTATATTGGCAGTCGTATCGGCAGTTCGGGAGCGGATTTTAAGCTTGGCATTCTCTCTTGGGAGGATTTCCAAAAATATACAGCCGACTTGTCGGACATTGAGAAATTCCTGATAATGCCTATGCTTAATGCCGAAAATGCCGATACGGATTATTTGCAAACACTTATAAAAAGTGTTTTAAAAAATACTCCCG
>Ga0310695_10011796_pt1 | contig 12409 bp, 9 predicted proteins | sample RumenRJG_04DNA_FD_203882 | JGI IMG/M metagenome (GOLD analysis project Ga0310695, IMG submission 203882) | Bovine rumen microbial communities from Lethbridge, Alberta, Canada - RJG_04 (v2) (version 2) | ecosystem: Host-associated > Mammals > Digestive system > Stomach > Rumen | place: Canada... | reverse complement strand
CAGGGCTTCCCGCTGCGCATATAAATCATAGATTCGCTGACGCCCCGCTGCCAGCAGGGGTCGTGTCTGCGTATCCACGTCACCGATGATATCTTCCGGAGAGCGGTCCAAAAATATGATCAGCCCGTTTTCTTTTAAGCTGCTTATATTTTCCTGCCGTAAAACTACGCCGCCCCCCATGGCCAGCACCTTATCCTGTAACGCAGCCAGACGCTTCGTTGTCCTGGTTTCCTGTTTGCGAAAGAAGTCTTCGCTCACCGCAAACAGTTCCGGAATAGTTTTACCCGCGTCCTTTTCAATTTCCGGATCGGCGTCGATAAAATCCCTGCCCAGCATTTCCGCCAGACTACGCCCCAGCGTGCTCTTTCCGCAACCGGGCATACCAATCAGCACAATGTTTTTCATTACTCCCACCAGTTGTTTACAGACAAAAGATTTCCGGTATTGCCAGCGCTGTGGTCCTTGCCTTTTGAAACTACAATAATTTTGCGATTTTGGCCGTCACGTCTGCAATCAGCCCTGCGTCCAGTTTACGCTCCAGCCAGATTTCATCAGCCGCCACCGCCTGGGCTACCAGCATGAACAGTCCGTTTACTGTAGTTTTTCCCTGCAGCCTCGCCTGCTTCATGAATTTTGTTTCCGCCGGGTTATAAATAATATCCACTGCCGCGGCAAACCGTTCCATCACCGCGCCGTCCACAGGTGAAACGCCCACTTTCGGAAACATTCCTACCGGCGTGCAGTTAATCAGAAGATCGCCGCCCAGCGTCTGCAAATCATCATAGGTTCTCACCGTATAATGCGCCTGGATATCCTCCGGGGCATTTTCGATTACCCGGGAAATCACCGTGATGCTATGGGCCTGCATATCTTTAACACACTGCAGAACCGCCCGGCTGGCCCCGCCGGTTCCCAGCACGCACACATCTTTCCCTTTGGGCACCAGCCCATTATGTTCAAGTAGACGTGCAAAACCGAAATAATCCGTATTAAAGCCGGACGCCCCGTCATTATCAAATAAAACTGTATTCACAGCGCCGATAGCTTTGGCCTCGGCCGCAATATGATCGAGACTGTCCATTACCGCCACTTTGTGGGGTATGGTCACGTTCAGTCCCCGATAAGTTTTCTGCAGTTCTGCCACTTTGTCCGCCAGTTTTTCCGCCGGTACTTCTATCAGTTCGTACGTTGCATCAATTCCCAGCTGACGGAACACTTCCCGGTGAATCTGCGGTGACAGACTGTGCCCCAGCCTGGCCCCTAACAATCCGAATTTCATTTATGCTTTCTCCCCGTCGGCCACATAGTTGCCCAGAATCTTGCAATAGGCGCTGTATTCCGCCACGTCCTGTAACCCCTGCCGCACATTCGGATCCTCCAGGTTGCCCGTCAGGTCAATATGGAAGAAATATTCCCAGGAACGCCCTTCCATGGGACGGGATTCCAGGTTCAGCATATTCAGGCCGCCCTTATAGAAATGTTGCAACACTTTGTACAGGGAGCCCGGTTCATGCTGTGTGGCAATGACCACAGTGATCTTGTCCGCGTCCGGCCGGTGTTCCGGCTGGTCGGCGATGATGATGAACCGGGTATGGTTGGCTGAATTGTAATTGATATTCTCCGCCAGGATTTCCAATCCGTATAACTTGGCCGCCTGACGGGATGCCACCGCGCCCTTTGCCGGATCGCCGCTTTCGCTGACCATCTGGGCGCTGCGGGCCGTATTGAAGAACGGAATCAGTTCAATAGCAGGATGCTTTTTAAAAAACTCCCTGCTCTGTTCCAGCCCCTGGGGATGGGAATAGACCTGTTTCAACTCATCTATTTTGGCGCCGGGAAGCCCCAGCAGGTTCTGATCCACTTTGATAATTTTTTCCCCGACGATATGGCAGTCATACTTCCGCACCAGGTCATACACTTCCGTGATGCCTCCGGTAGAAGAGTTTTCAATAGGCAGTACGCCATATTTAATCTCGTGATTCTTAACTGCTACCACTACATCCTCAAAATGGACAAAATTCATTTCCACTTTGGCAATGTCCGCGAAGTAATCTTCCAGGGCCTGGTGGCTGAAAGAACCTTTCACTCCCTGATACCCGACACGGATCGGGTCGGCGTTTTGCCCTTTCTTTTTTATATTGGCCGCCAGAATATCAATCTGCAGATTACGGCTGGTCTCCATGATCTTTTCCATAATCTGTTTCATATGCGGGGCATAGGCGGGATTCTTCAGCATACCCACCACTTTGGCAATGACCTGTTCTTCCCTCTCCCGGTCCAGTACCTGCATATTACAGGTATCTTTATAAGCTGCAACCTGCTGCACCACATCCATCCGTTTTTCCAGTGTATCCGTCAGGATTGCGTCCAGCCGGTCGATTTCCTGCCGCAGTTTCATTAAATCCGGTTCTGTCACGTTCGTCATCCTTTCATTCCAACAACATATCCATCAGCACCCACGCTGTAACAGCTTCCACTACAGGAACAGCCCTGGGGACGATGCATGGATCGTGCCGCCCTTTAATTTCCAGAATCGTATCTTTGCCTTCCGTCACATTCACGGTCTGCTGGGGCTGACCGATAGACGGTGTAGGCTTGACAGCCACCCGGAACAGGACGGGCATCCCATTGGTAATACCGCCTGTAATGCCTCCGTTATTGTTACGGGTAGTTTGCACTCTGCCATTTTCTACAGTCATAGGATCATTGGCCTCGCTGCCTTTCAGTTCGGCCATGGCAAAGCCGGCGCCGAATTCTATGCCTTTTACCGCCGGAACGGAAAACAGCGCATGGCTCAGACGGCTTTCCAGCGAATCAAAAAACGGGTCTCCGATGCCCGGGGGCATCCCTGCAGCCATCACTTCCACAATACCGCCCACGCTGTCCATCTGTTCCCGGACAGCCATGATTTCCGCTTCCATTAAAGAAGCCTTGCCGTCCTCCAGCACGGGCAGCGTACATTTACGCAATGCCTGTAACCGTTCTGCCGTTTCACCCAGCGGATTAAACAAAGCATCTGTAATCTTTCCGATGCGGGCAACATGGGCGCCCACAACGATACCCTTTTGCGCCAGCATAGTTTTAGCTACTGCGCCGGCAAACACCAGCGGCGCTGTGAGACGACCGGAAAAATGCCCGCCGCCCCGGTAATCGTTAAAACCTTTATAGCGGACCTTTCCGGCGTAATCCGCATGTCCGGGCCGCATCACATCTTTCAGGAGGCTGTAATCTTTGGAACGCTGGTCGCTGTTGGGTATCAGCACACACAGGGGCGTCCCCGTCGCCTTACCTTCAAAAACACCGCTTTCTATGACAAAAGCATCCGTTTCCTGGCGCTGGGTACTCATCCGGTTCTTTCCCGGAGCGCGCCGCGCCATTTCTTCTTTTATGAAATCTTCGTCAATCGGTGTTCCCGGCGGCAGACCGTCCAGCACCAGGCCGATTCCATTGCCGTGGGATTCACCGAAGATCGTCATGCGCAAGTTGTGTCCAAAGGTTGCCCCCATATGCTTCTCCTCAATTTAAAAGTAAGATTCTATCAGTTAATTATATTCTTTATTATCGCATGCTTCCCTGCGGGTTTCAATTGATTTTTTCCGTTTTTCCGCCTATGGCTGCATAATCGTTCCAGAATTCCGGGTACGACTTGCTGACGCTTTCCCCGCCTGTCAGGGTAACCGGCTCTTTACATGCCAGCGTGGCAACAGCCATGCTCATTGCTATCCGGTGATCGTTCCAGGCATCCACAACAGTCCCGCCTTGCAGTCCTTCCGGTTTGCCTTTGATCAGGAGTCCTTCCGGTTCTTCCGTAATTTCCGCCCCCAGTTTCACCAGTTCGGAGTGCATGGCTGCCAGGCGGTCGCATTCCTTGATCCGCAGCCGTCCCGCATTGATGATGTGAGTGGTTCCTTCCGCCACTGCCGCCGCTACCGACAGGACCGGCACCAGGTCAGGGCAGTCCGCGGCATCTATTTCGCAGCCATGCAGTCCGGACGGAGCAACGGTAAAGGTACCGTCCTGTACTGTAATATCCGCGCCCATGTTGCGCAATATTTTCAGGATGACCTTGTCTCCCTGCAGAGAATCTTCACGTAACCCCCTGCAGTGTAATCCTTCCCGGCTGCCGACAGCGCCAGCTACCAGCCAGAAGGCCGCCTGGGACCAGTCTCCTTCCACCTGTACACGCCCTGACGGAGCGCGGTAAGTCTGTTTGCCGGGTATTTTGTAATGGAACATGTCTTTGCGCTTTATGTCAATGCCAAATATTCGCAGGCTGCTCAACGTCAGTTCTATATAACTGGCAGATTCCAGCGGCGGCAGGATTTTCAGTGTAGAGTCACCGTCCAGCAACGGTAACGCGAATAACAGTCCGGAAATGAACTGGGAACTCACGTCCCCCGGCAGCACATACGCCCCCGGCTTCAGCCTGCCATTCACTGTTAAAGGCAGGTACCCGTTTTCTGCGGTGCAATAACGCAATTCCTGTTTGTCAAATATATCGTAATAGGGCTGCAGCGGACGTGAAACCAATTTCCCCTGTCCTTTAAAAGTAAACGACTTGTTGCAAAGAGCTCCTAACGGGATAAAAAAACGCAGCGTAGAACCCGATTCTCCGCAGTCTACAGTAACTGGCACTAACGAGAACCTGTGATTCCAATGAAATTGGAATGCAGTTCGCCCTTTAAAATCGGAATCCACTTTTGTCACCGCAACGCCCAACTCTGTAAGACAACGGTTAGTCGCTTCGATGTCCTTGGATACAGTTATATTGTCTACAATACAATTGTTACCGGAAAGGCCCGCGCAGATGCACATGCGGTGCCCCATGCTTTTGGAAGAGGGTACCAGCACGCTGCCGTTAAGTAACCGGGGGGTAATTTTATAAATCGTCATAACAAATCCTTTTCTAAAAAACTTTCACTCTGATGGTTTTGACTAAAGAAACATAAAGCTACGGAAGATACTGTGTTAATTCTCTGAATTCCACTTTCTGCAGGAAGCTTTCCCCGATGTTCTTCACCAGAATCAGGGTCAGGTGTGAACCGCGCTTCTTTTTGTCCAGGGCAATGGCCTGCAGGAAATCTTCCTGCTGCATATCCACAGTAACCGGAAGATGGAATTTCTGCAGGAGTGCAGCGATCCGGTCAGCAACACCGGATTCTGTCAGCCCGAGTTTTTCCGACCGGCGTGTCAGAAGAACCATACCGATGCCCACGCCTTCCCCGTGGCTGTATTTGTCGAAACGGAATGTCTTTTCCACCGCATGCCCCAGAGTATGCCCGAAATTCAGCAGCATCCGTTCTCCTGTATCAAACTCGTCATGCTCCACAATACGGGCTTTGATGTTGCAGCATGTTTCGATGATCTCATCTGCACGGGCCAGCAGTTCCGTATCATTCTGTATCTTTTCCAGACTCATAAACAACTCTTTGTCCATGATGCAGCCATATTTGATCACTTCTGCCAGTCCGTCGTGGAGGTAACGCACCGGCAGCGTCTTCAACAGGTCCGGATCAATAAAAACTGCTTTGGGCTGGTAAAAAGCGCCTACCAGGTTTTTTCCGCCGGGCAAATCAATGGCAACCTTTCCTCCTACGCTGCTGTCCACTGTAGCCAACAGGGATGTAGGTACCTGAATAAAGGCAATGCCCCGCAAAAAAGTAGCCGCCGCCAGGCCTCCCATGTCCCCGGTCACACCGCCGCCCAAAGCCACCACCGCGTCGCTGCGGGTCAGGCCGGCCTCCGCCAGTCCGCCATACAGGGAGCCCAGCGTTTTCAGATTTTTGCTTTCTTCCCCTGCCGGGAAGGTCAGCACCGCAACCGCCAGGCCTTCCTTTTCCAGGGATTTTTGCAGAAGCGAAGCATACAGCGGCCCTACATGGCTGTCTGTAATGATTGCGATTTTCTCCGCTTTGGGGAGAAGCGTTTTTATTTTTGCGCCAACATAAGGCAGAAGGCCTCTTTCAATTTCAATATTATAACTTTTGGATCCTAAATCCACATGAACAGTACGCATGATTTTTCCTCAATACAACATCCTTCTTCTGGGACCGGCTTCCCGCATGATTTCCTTCAGCGTTTCCCTGTCATTTTCCACGATGGCTTTTTTCCACCGTTCCAGCTGACTCTGGTAGTTTTCAATCTCCGCAATCACGTTATCCCTGTTAGACAGGAACAGGTCGCTCCACAGATCCGGATTTATATCCGCTACCCGGGTGGCATCCCGGAAGCCTCCCGCAATGAAGTACTGGGTGTTTTCATTATAGGATGCGCTGTTTACCAGCGCCACCGCTGTAATATGGGGCAGGTCGCTGGTATACGCGATGATTTTGTCATGGTCCTCCATGGAAACCTTTACCGAACGGGCGCAGCCAAGAGCCTTCGCAAAATCTTCCAGCCAGCTCACAGCTTCCGGTGTATTCTTTTCTGTCGGCACAATGATATAGTTGGAATTGTTAAAGATGGCAGCGTCCGACATGCCCAGACCGCTTCCCTGCCGTCCTGCCATAGGATGGCCGGATATAAATTCGCACCCCTCCGGCAGCAGTTCCTGGATTTCCCGGGGCATCGTCCCCTTGACGCCGGTGGCGTCCGTCATCAGCATGCCTTCAGCAAAATTTTGTACATTCTGCCGCACGAAACCCACGACAGCTTCCGGATACACACTGCAAATGATAACATCCGCTTCTTTCAGATTTCTGCCGTCCTCTTCTACCACTTCGTCAATCATATTGGCGTTCAGGCAGGCCCGGGCAATGCCATGGCTGATGTCCATGCCAAGGATTTTCCTGACCTTTAAATTGCGCAGCGCTTTCGCATAGGAACCGCCGATAAGACCCAGGCCCACGATGGCAAAGGTTAAGTCCCGCAACGGTTTTTCCTGGTACTGTTTAATCATATCTGACTCTTTCTCCTGCAACAACATCTAAAACCCAACCATAGTTTCATTTTTCTTTGCAACAAAGGTTATCGACGCTTCCAGCCTCTTATAAATCCCGCCCGATAATGCGGGCAATGCCCTTCAGTTCGCCCATCAGCTCCGCAAAGCGTTCCGGCTTCAGGGACTGGGCTCCGTCACACAGCGCTTTTTCCGGATCGTTATGGACCTCGATAATCAGCCCGTCCGCTCCAACGGCAACTGCCGCCTTGGCCAGGGCCGGCACCATCCACCACAGGCCCGCCGCATGGCTGGGATCTACGATAACCGGCAGATGGCTCAGTTTCTTGGCTGCGCAGACGGCACTCAGGTCCAGGGTGTTGCGGGTATAAGTTTCATAGGTACGGATACCCCGCTCGCAAAGTATGACGTTGGTATTGCCTTCCGCCATGATGTACTCCGCGCTCATGATCCACTCCTGTACCGTCGCGGCCAGACCGCGTTTCAGCAAAATCGGTTTCTTCGTCCTGCCCAGTTCTTTCAGCAGGGAATAATTCTGCATGTTGCGCGCGCCTACCTGGATCAGGTCTACATCTTCCACGAATCTGTCCAGCACATCGGCGCTCATGATTTCCGTAACGATAGGCAAACCGGTCTCTGCTTTTGCTTCTTTCAGCAACTCCAGTCCCGGCATTCCCATGCCTTGGAATGAATACGGGGAAGTGCGCGGTTTGAAGGCGCCGCCGCGCATCAGGTGCGCCCCTGCCATTTTTACAGACTTTGCCACACCGATGATCTGCTCCCGGGTCTCCACGCTGCAGGGACCTGCGATGACCTGCATCTGCCTCCCGCCGATTTTCACGCCGCCCACGTCAATGACGCTGTCATCCGGATGGAAGGCCCGGTTCGCCCGCTTAAAAGGCTCCTGAACCCGCAGAACCTTCTCAATCCAGTCATTGACCATAATGTCATGCGGATTGAGGGTGCTGGTATCGCCTACCACACCTAAAATGGCCGCCTGGTTACCGGTACTCAGGTCAATCTTAAAGCCTTTCGCTTCCAGACCGGCGATAATCTTATTTCTTTCTTCGATAGGGGCATTGGGTTTCATTACGATAATCATGGTGAACGCACTCTCCTTTTTCCTGTACTAAAAAAGCGGGCTCGTAAAAGAGCCCGCCTGCATTTGGTTGGCAGCCTTTGAATTTTATTCGCCGGCCTTTTCTGTTTACGATTCTATGCTTTCTTCTGTTTTTCCCACGCAAAATAGCCATAGCCGTAATAATAGCTATAGCTGTAGGAAAAAACATAATTTGCAGCAAACACAGAATTCGATTTCATACTTACACCTGCATCAATACATGTAATCATTAATTACGTTTACATACAGTCAGTGTAAACCTATTTGATATTTCCGTCAAGAAGCACTTGTGTAACGCATTTAACAGTTTTACTTTTCCCCCGGCAATCCGCTCACATAATAAGTGTACATGACATAATTTGCCAGCGCGTCTTCATATTCGTGCTGGGGATAAGGCTCGTCGATTTTATCCACGAACTGCATTTCCCGGCTGAAATAATAGGCTTTGTCTCCAAAAAAGCCCAGAGCGCAGTCCGTCTCCGGATACTGCTGCAGCAGGTTTCGGCCGATAAACCGTTCCGGCGGCTGAATGCCCTGCAGGCACAAAAGGGTCGGCGCAATGTCTATCTGGGAACTGTAGGCGCTGTTATCCAGGTTTTCCAGCGGGGCCAGGTTTTTGGAAACAAAAATCAGAGGGATCGGCGCGATGCTCTGCCGGTCTTTTTCATTTTTAACCAGTTCCGTATACTCCCCGCCGGAATGGGGGTTGTGGTCACTGGTAATAATATATAACGTGCGGTCGTCCATCAGGCCTGTGTCTTCCGCAGCTTTGAAAAATGCTTTCAGCGTGCAGTCCACCCAGTACATCCCGTGAATGCTGACCGTCTGGTTATCACGGAACGATTCCGGCGTATCGGCCCATTTCGTAGCATAAAAGGGATAAGGCTGATGCATGTCCAAGGTCTTGGTCACGTAAAAGAACTTTTGCCCTTTCAGTTCTTTCAGCTGTTCCAAAGTCCGCCGGTACATCTCGTCATTATGGAAGCCCCACCCGGAAGCGCCGGAATATCCTGCTTTCTCCAAATCTTCCTTGGCTTCGTAGTGCGCCATGCCAAACTGCTCTGTATATTGCCTGAACTCATTGTTGTAATAGCGGCTGGATGCGCTCTGGAAGTAACCGTCAAAGCCTTTTGCCTGCAGGCTGCGGAACAAAGACGGTTTATCACTGCCTTCTACGTCCCCGTCAAACAACAACTGGGAGCGGAAAGTCGCGTTGAGTCCTTCCGTAGTGGGTATGGCAGAAGAATAGTAATTGTCAATACGCGGATATCGCTTTAAAAGAGCATCCAGGTACGGTGTGGCCTCTGCCGGTATTTCCTTATTATAGAAATGGATATAGTCACGGTGTACGGATTCCAGTATCAGCATCACGATACGGTCATAGGCAGGCGCCGGCAGGGGACGGGACGGTTTCTTCCGCATGACCCCCAGTTTGTACATCCATTCTTTGTCTTTCTCCGTCAGTTCTTTTTTCTTGTGCTGGGTATCCCTGATTACTTTTTCCTTGTTAAAAGCCGCCTTGCTGATTACATTCATGGCAATCGGAGTGACCAGCAGGTCCCTGTATTCCTGCCGGCTTTTTTCAACCTGCTCCTCGCTCCACAAGCCGGATACCTGTAACGCGTACAGCCCCAGCTGGCTTCCGGTAAAATAGAGCAGATTGAAAAGAAGGGTACATCCCAGAACAGCCAGCAGCGCCCAGGCAACATTAGGTTTATGCCTTCTGGGTTTTGTTACCCGGAACAGCAGGAAAATAGCCAGAACGCAACAGGCAATTTCCATAAGCTGTCTTTTCGAAAAAGAGGACATGACCCCCTGGATCGCGTAGATGTTAAAGTTACGGAAAAACACCGCCTGTACATGCATGGAAGTCTGCCAGAAGTAAACCACGTCCATCAGCATTGCTGCCGCGCACAACAGATACACGGCAAAATAGAAAACTTTGTTTTTCTTTGAGGGATTATGGTGATACCAGACGGCCGCCAGAATTACAGGGACGATATTGTTTACCAGTCCGGCCAGGATTCCCAGCGTTGTTAAAAAATAAGGATCCAGCGCAAGTTTTTGCTGCATATACCAGGCAAAACCAAGATAGGAAACACCTAATACTACCGCGGGAAAATAACGCTGCAGCCGGTCCGGGATCCGTTTACGGCGCAGAAAAAGCAGGTATCCCACGATTAGCAACACCAGGTCACGCAATAAAGCGTTGACCAGTGTCTGCCAGTAATCACCTTCGGGAAACGGAATGATACCTGCAAAAAGCAGCCTGGCATGCTCTTCTTCCCAAAAGTAAATGGCGCCTGCAATTATGACGAACAGCAGCAGAACGCCAATACGTTTCCCCTTATGTTTCCAATCCATACGGATACCTGCCTGATATGATTTATTTGTTCTTTATAAAAACTGTCTGCCGAAATATTTAAATAATATGTATTCAGGGGATGAAACGCAACGGTTCATCCATAATTTCAAGCGTCAACGGTGTCGAAGCGACTACGTCCCCGTCAAGTTCTACCGGAAAGTCTTCCAGCAGATTGACGGATTCTATTTCCACTTTTTTCGCCTTGCGGCAGAGAACTTCTTTATCCAGGTTCAGTCCTTCCAGCGCGATCAGCGAAGCATACTTCAGGATATCGGCCCGCTTATTGCCCGGGAAAACCGCTGCGTGCAGCCACGGTAACGTAAGGGCAGCGTCTGTAAAAAGATTATACCGTCCGGCATAGTAGCGGCTTTTTCCTATGATCACGGAAGAACCTGTATGCCATTCCGTTTCATCATCAAAGCGCACCCGGAATGCATAACGCCAGTTGCTGAAGACCAGTTCACGCCGGACCAGCTGGGTACTTTGCAAAACATAGGCAAATTTGTTCAGAAGACGTTTCTGCATCGCCCCCACGCTGTCTACCACAAGGGAGTCAAAGCCTACGCTTGCCACCGTCAGGAACAGGCTGCCGTTGGCCCGGGCAGTATATAATGGATATACAAAACCTTTCAAAGCGCGACGCACCCAGCGTTCCGGCTCATTACGCAGGGACATCTCCTTGGCAATCAAATTTACCGTTCCCGCAGGGAACACGCTGATATACGGACGGTAATCCAGCTGCAGCATATCTTCCACAAAGGCACGGATGGTCCCATCGCCCCCGGCAATGATCACCCAGTCACATTTTTCCTCTGCCGCTTTCTTAGCCAGTTCCGGCATCTGCTCAAAGAACTGAACATCCAGCAGTTCTATTTCCGCATCGAGTTCCTGCTTAAGCAGCTTGTAAACCTCATTGATGCGGGACATCATACTGGCAAACAGCTGCCGGCCGGAATACCGGTTATAAAGGATAAAGACTTTTTTAAATTGTCTTACGTCTATCTGATCCTCCGGTTGCACCGGCAGCCCTCCCCACGCTTTACGCCAAATTATTCGACCCGCATTGTATAAAACATATAGTCTGTTTTTCAGATTCCTGCCTGCTCACTGCGAAGTTATTCCAGCCATTTTTCGCAGGCATCCAGCACCTGCTTCACTGTCAGTTCTTTCATGCAGCGCATATTGTATTTCGGATCACGGCAATGGTGCTTCATCCCTGACGCACAACCCGGGCAGGGCGGCTGGGCCGTTACAACTGTGGCCAGCCTCGTATAAGGCCCATACAGTTCCGGATGGCTGGGCCCGTACATAGCTACAATGGGCACACGCTGGCTGATCGCTACATGCATCGGCCCGCTGTCGTTGGTAATAATCAGACTGCAACGGCGCATAGCCGCGGCCAGCTGCCCTATAGAAAGCTGCCCGGTAGCAATCACCGGCTTTGTCTTCATGCGTCCGACCGCTTCCTGTACCATGTCTTCATCCATGGTGCCGCCAAAGAACACTGTCCTGTATCCCCTGGCAGACAGGGTGTCCGCCACTTCCGCAAACCGTTCCGGCGCCCAGCGCTTCGTTTCCACTGCGCTTCCAATATTAAATCCTATCAGTTTATCAGAAGGGATTATACCCTTCTCTTTCCAGAATGTTTCTGCAAAAGCCCTGTTTTCGTTTCCCGGAAAGATTTCCAGGCCCCGGTGGTTTAATTCTTTTACGCCTAGCTGTGTCAGAACATCCAGATACATGTCTGCCGCATGCTTTTTCCGGTCCAGCGGCGTCAGTATATCAAACCAGGGTCTGAGAAGACTTTGGGAGCAGCCTGTACGCGTTCCCACTTTGGTCATGACACAGATAAAAGAGCAACGTATCGTCGGATGCAGATTGATCAGGACATCGAACTGCATCTTTCCCAGATTATGCGCACAGCTCAGTAAAGCCAGAATACTGTTGTCCCTGCCATGTTTATCAATGGTGATCACTTCATCCAGACAGGGATTATGCAACACCACGTCCTTCAGCTTTTCATCCA
>Ga0310695_10011792_pt1 | contig 12410 bp, 10 predicted proteins | sample RumenRJG_04DNA_FD_203882 | JGI IMG/M metagenome (GOLD analysis project Ga0310695, IMG submission 203882) | Bovine rumen microbial communities from Lethbridge, Alberta, Canada - RJG_04 (v2) (version 2) | ecosystem: Host-associated > Mammals > Digestive system > Stomach > Rumen | place: Canada... | reverse complement strand
TGCCGTCAAGGAAAACCAAGTCTATGCCGATCGCCTCAAGCACGCCATCAGCACCGTCGACGATCCCAAGGTCAAACAATACTGGAAAGACCAGTTTAACCTAAAGTGATTTTAGATATGAGAAACCGTTTAATGATTTGCCTGGCAGCACTGATGCTGACCATGGGTAACCTGTGTGCGCAGCAAGTGTTGACCACCGCTGTTCCGCCTCGCCCTGCCGGGCAACAAGATGCCTTGCGTATGACCGCGCCGCCACTCGATGTGGTGCGCGTGGGGTTTGTGGGATTGGGCATGCGAGGTCCGGGGGCCGTTGAGCGTTGGTGCCAGATTCCGGGCACCGAGGTCAAGGCATTATGTGATGTCGAGCCCGACCGTGTCGAGCATTGTCAGAGACTGCTTGAGAAGTATGGCCGCAAGCATGCCGCTGCCTATAGTGGCTCGACCGAGGCCTACAAGCAGATGTGTGAGCGCAAAGATATCGACATCATCTACATCTGCACCGACTGGGTGCATCATGTGCCCATCGCCCTCTATGCCATGGAGCATGGCAAGCATGTGGCCATCGAGGTGCCGGCAGCAATGAATCTGAACGAAATCTGGCAACTGATCAACACCAGCGAGCGCACGCGCAAGCATTGCATGATGCTCGAGAACTGTGTCTACGACTTCTTTGAGATGGCGTGCCTCAACATGGCCCAGCAAGGACTATTCGGCGAGGTGCTGCACGTCGAGGGAGCCTATCTGCACAATCTGGACGACTTCTGGGAGGAGTACTGGCAGAACTGGCGGCTGGACTACAACCGAAAGCATCGTGGTGATGTCTATCCCACCCACGGCATCGGCCCCGACTGTCAGGTGCTCAACATTCACCGGGGCGACCGCATGGACTACCTGGTGGCGATGGACACCAAGCCGGTCAATGGGGCCAAGGTGGTGCAGAAACTCACCGGCGAGACTTGCGATGACTTCCAGAATGGCGACCAGACATCGACCCTCATTCGCACGGTCAATGGCAAGACCCTGCTCATCCAGCACGATGTGCTCACACCGCGGCCCTACAGCCGCATGTATCAGATTGTAGGTACCGATGGCTATGCCAGCAAATATCCTGTGGGACAGCTGCTTTTCAGGCAGGATAAACTGTCGGCCGATGCCAAGAATCATGAGAACCTGAATGCCCATAGTGCACTGCCCGCTGACCTGCGCGACCAGATGCTCAAACAGTACACGCCCACTTGGGTCAAAGAACTCGAAGAGACGGCTCGACGAGTGGGAGGACATGGTGGCATGGACTATATCATGGACTACCGATTGGTCTACTGCCTGCGCAACGGGCTGCCTCTCGACATGGATGTCTATGACATGGCAGAGTGGTGCTGTCTGGGCGAACTGACACGCATCTCGCTCGAGAATAATTCTGCGCCGGTCGCAATCCCCGACTTCACACGCGGGGCATGGAGTCGGATCAAAGGATATCGCTACGAATTTGCAAAATAACGACCGATGATTTTACAGACCAACCTCAAGGACATCGCTTGCCAGTTTGTTCTGGCAGGCGATGTCGAGCAAATTGCCCCATTGGGCAATGGGCTCATCAATGACACCTACCGTGTGTCGACAGCCGGCGATGCACCCGACTATGTGTTGCAACGGGTCAACACCGGCATATTCACTGACATCGACTTGTTGCAGAGCAACATCGAGGCGGTGACCCACCACTTGCGTGACAGATTGCTGCGTGATGGCGTGGACGACATCGATCGGCGTGTGTTGCAGTTTGTGCCAACGCCCATGGGCAAAACCTATCATCGTGATGGTGATGGCAACTGCTGGCGCATGTCGGTGTTTATCGAGGGCAGTCACACGGTCGACGAGGTCAACACCCACACAGCTCAGGATGCGGGGCGGGCATTCGGCAACTTTGAGTGCATGCTCACCGACTTGCCTCAACATCTGGGCGAGCCGATTCCCGACTTTCACAACATGGAACTGCGGGCTCGGCAACTCAATGATGCCGTCAGCACCGATCCTGTGGGGCGTGTCGACGGAGTGCGTGACATCCTCGTGCCCCTGATGGCCGACCTGCATGCCATGTGCCTGGCCGAGCGGCTCTATCGGCAGGGTGTGCTGCCCAAGCGGGTGTGCCACTGCGACACCAAGGTCAACAACATGCTCCTCGACGATGATGGCTCGGTGTTGTGCGTGATTGACTTGGACACGGTCATGCCCAGTTTTGTGTTTTCGGACTTTGGCGACTTCTTGCGCACGGCCGCCAATGAGGTCGCCGAGGATTGCTCCGACTTGACCCGGGTGCGCTTTCGTGAGGACATATTCGAGGCTTTCACGGCAGGCTATCTTGATGCTACTCGGCCATTCCTGACGCAAGTCGAGCGCGACTATCTGCCCTATGCTGTGCAGTTGTTCCCCTTCATGCAGTGTGTGCGGTTTATCACCGATTATATCAACGGTGACACCTATTACAAAATACAATACCCCGACCACAATCTGGTCAGGGCACGCAACCAGTTGGCCTTCTACCATCAGGTGTGCCGCCACATGTCCATGATGCGAGCCACCATCACTCGGCGCGGATGACCGTGGCGGCGGCACTGACGATGGCATAGATGGTGACCACGGCCATGATGGCCAGGTAGAGCATGTCGCGCACGGTGACTGTGCCGTCTAGGCTCATAATCATCGACCGCCAACTCAAGGCACACACCAGTGCCACGATGACATAGACCGCAGTCATGAACCAACTGCGGTGGTGGCGTGCGGGCAGGCGGTTGAGCACGCGACGGGTGAACCAGCGGTTGTCGGTCGCTGGGTAACTTTCTTGCTTGAGCTGTTGGCCAAACTGGAGGTCGTCTTCGTCGTGTTTCATATCAGTAGGGTGTTTTAGTAACCATTAAAAAATAAGTGGGCATGATTCAGCTTAGATTTTTAGTTCATTTTTGTTTTGCGAAGAAGGAGTTATGCGGGCATAACGACTGATGAGCTGGAGGTATCACCATAATAAATCATATCAAATTATTTTTTATGGTTACTTCATCAGTTGTCTCATTTTTTCTTTGCCTCGCCGCAGATGCGACTTGACAGTGTTCTCGGGCATCGAGACGATTTGAGCCACTCGCTTGACCGGCAGGTCTTCGATATAGAACAGGGTGATGATGGCGCGCTCGGTCTCGTCGAGTTGCGCCAGTGCCGCGCGCACGGTCAGACTGGCTTCGGTGGCTATGGCCGAGCGGTCGGTCATCGCCTCACTCGCCACGACATTGTCCATCTCTTGCGTGGGATGCTGTGCCCGGGCATGGCTGTAGAACTCGTTGTAGGCGATGCGATAGAGCCAGGTGGCGAAACTTGACAGCCCCTTGAAGTTGCGCACGTTGACGTATGCCTTGAGGAAGGTCTCCTGCGCCAGGTCGTCGGCCAGGGCCTCGTTGCCGCCGGTGAGGTTCATCAAGAATCGGCGCAATTGCGACTGATAGGCCTCAACCAGCTGCCCGAAGGCTTGCCGGCTGTCGCCCAGCGCACATTGCGCTATCAGTCGCAGTTCGTCGATTTTTTTCATTGTTTCTCTCAGATTTCTCGGAAGGATTGTCAACCACAACCCTAACCCTTAACCCTTAAACTCACTTGTTGCGCCAGGCGTTGATGGCGTCGCGCTGCTCCTGATACTCGATAAAGCCCTTGCCCAACCCGATGAGCACGAGGATTGAGAATACGCCTACCAGCATGGTTTCGTGGAACATAATCATCAGTCCCAGTCCCACGGCCACCAGGATGAAGCTGTTCTGGAAGGCGCGCCAGTTGATGCGAGGCGTACCCATGGCTGGTTGCTGTGTCGCTTGCGTGGCTTGACCATTCCACGGGTCATTCTGCACATTCAGGGGCGGGGGTGTGGGGTTGCCATTCTCGTCCTGTACGGGCTCGACGGGTGTGCCATCCTCGAGGGGCGTGCCTTGGACGGGCTGCTGTGGGGCAGGGGTGTTCCACACGGGCTGTGCCGGTGCATGGCCGTCGAATATGTAGGGCGGCAGTGGGTAGTTGTTCTCGATAGCCTTCTCTACCATCTTGTACTTGCGGCGGCGCTTGAGATAATTGAACAGCATAATGAGCGCGATGAGGCAGACCATGCCCCAGATGAAGGCCAGCCCGATGGTCTCGGCTGTGCTCGACCAAACCTCTTGCATCTTAACGCGCCAGTCGTCGCGCTCAGGCTGCTTTAGCGGGTCATAGTCAGTGTCGGCTTGGTCCACTTCCTTGTTCATGTTGACCAAGGTGTCGTCGAGAATGGCACTTAGTTTTTCGGTGATTTGTGAGCCGACAAGTCGCACGGTGTCACCGCCGTCGGCGACCACCAGGGTGTCGCCACGGGTCTCGACCATGGGGGCAGCGTTCAGTGTCATGCATGCCACAAGAACGGTCAGGAGTGATAATGTGAACTTTTTCATATTTTACGAGTGTTTTAATTGTCTTCGTGCATTAGACGCAATAAGTGTGTCGAAAAGTTGCAGATAAAGGAAAAAATCACGATTTTTTCAGTCGTCCCCTACAAGTACAACCGCCTGGCTATAGAGTCTGGCGGCTGCTATTGGATATGAACTTGAATTGTTGTTACTTGACCACTTTTCGTCCATCGCTTGTGACGAAGATGCCGCGGCCGGCATGGTCAAGCGATGTGCCCACATAGCGACCATTGATGTCAAAGTAGCGCACCATGCCATCATTGTCGGCGTTGATGTCGCTGATGGCTGTTGTCTCCGACTTGTCGAACACGACCTGGACAATGACATTGGCGGCAGGCATAACAAAGCTCCATTGCCCATCGGTCTCACCTTTGTTCACAACAACATGTGTGCCGCCCAGGCGGCCAACATTCCGCATAGCAGCATGACTGTTGTCAAGAGCGCTTTCTTTAGCATGAGCGTAAATCTAGATAATCAGTAAGTTATTTAGGTTCTGTCAAAAAGTGGAAATTTGTTGTGCAAAAGTACTATTTTTCTTCGAAACTTTACAAGTTTTTGTCACCTTTTTTGATAGTGTAATTGAATTGTTTGCTGGATGATGTGGAAATGTTGGAATGAAGCGGCATGGGCACTTGGCATCATTATTGCAGCATGATGTGTTTGTTATGACACATCACACGTTCAACCCCAGGCTCTGGATGCTGCTCACTGTCGCCATGCTGTGGCAGGTGATGGCGGCGCAGAGCGGCATCCAGCTGCCACAGCAAGACTCTATTGTGGTGCGACTGGTCACCTTCTATCCCGGCGGCGAGGTGTTCTCGCTCTATGGACATACCGAACTGCGTGTCACGCAGGGACAGGCCGACGTTTACTACAATTACGGCGTATTTGATTTCAATACGCCCAACTTTGTCTATCGCTTTGTCAAGGGCGACGCCGAGTATCTGTGCGCACCGCTGCCCAAGCAATATGCCACCGTGGGCATGGAGGGGCGCCGCATGGTCGAGCAGGAGCTCAACCTCACGCAGGAGCAGGCACGCAAGGTGCGTGACTACCTCATTGTCAACTCACAGCCAGGCAACAACACCTACGTCTATCAGTATCTGGGTGACAACTGTTCGACAAAACCACGTGACATCATCGAGATGGCCTTGGGCGACAGCCTGCACTATGCCGCAGTGACCGATTCTGTCACCTATCGTGACATGATGTCACATTATACGCGCAATTATCCGTGGGAGCAGTTTGGCATCGACCTGGTGCTGGGCTCGGGACTGGACAAGCCGCTCGACGTGCGCCAGCGCATGTTCATACCCATGGCACTGATGCAGGCATGCGACCAGGCGACGGTGACGCGGCATGGCCGTGATGAACCGCTGGTTCGGGCCACCGAGGTGGTGGTCGATGCTAGTGAGCAAGGCACTGTGTTGCCTCCCACACCATGGTGGCAGACCCCCCTGATGGTGGCCTGCCTGTTGTTGCTGGCTACGGTGGCGATGACCCTGCGCGACTGGCGCCGGCACCGGGTCACAAGATGGTTCGACACCATGGTGTTTGGCCTCTATGGCGTGGTGGGTTGTGTGATTTTCTTCTTGATGTTCGTCTCGGTGCGTGAAGCCACGTGGCCCAACTACAATGCGTTATGGGTCAATGTGTTAATGCTATTTCCAGCTGTGGCTGTGTGGATTGTGCGGCTGCGTCGCCCATTACGGGCCTATCATGCCTTGAACTTGGCGGTCATTATCATCACGGCATTGGCCTGGCCATGGTTGCCACAGGTGGCAAATGTGGCGTTTTTCCCGCTCATGGCAGTGCCGGCTTTACGTTCGCTCAATTTTTTAATTAATAATTAGGTGTAGTTGCTGATAATTTTGTACCTTTGTCGCTTGATTTGGCAGAAATGGTAAACATCGCTGCACCTTGAGAATCGAGGAGTCTATTCTCCATTCTCAATGCTCAATTTTAAATTAAAAACATAGAAATATATGGGATTTAGAGATTTTCTGAAATCACTGATCGGTACCAAGTCGGACCGTGACCTGAAAAAGTTGATGCCCATTGTCGATAGCATCAAGGCCGCCTATCCCGAGATTGAGGCCCTGGACAATGACGCACTGCGACAGCGCACTGCCGACATCCGACAGCAACTGCGCGACGCTGTGCAGGACAAACGCGACGAGATTGACCGCATCAAGGCCGAAATTGAGACGCTCGACTACGACAAACGTGAGCCCCTGTGGGAGAAGGTTGACAAGATTGAGAAAGAGATTCTCGATGTGCTCGAGGACAAGCTCAACGAGGTGCTGCCTGTCGTCTTCTCGATTGTCAAAGAGACTGCACGCCGCTTTGCCCAGAACGAGGACATCGTTGTCACGGCATCGCAGATGGACCGCGATCTCGCTGCCGAAGGCAAGGACTTTGTCGACATCGATGGTGACAAAGCCATCTACCACAACCACTGGGTGGCTGGCGGCAATGAGACCGTGTGGAACATGATTCACTACGATGTGCAGCTCATCGGTGGTACGGTCTTGCATCAAGGCAAAATTGCCGAGATGGCCACAGGTGAAGGTAAGACCCTGGTGGCAACACTGCCGGTCTTCCTCAACGCGCTTACTGGCAACGGTGTGCACGTGGTCACCGTCAATGACTACCTGGCAAAGCGTGACTCGGAGTGGATGGGACCGCTCTATCAGTTCCATGGACTGTCGGTGGCTTGCATCGATAAGACACAACCCAACTCGCCCGAGCGGCGTGCTGCCTATAACTGCGATATCACGTTCGGAACCAACAGCGAGTTTGGCTTTGACTACCTGCGCGACAACATGGCCATGCGACCCGAGGACATGGTGCAGCGCATGCACAACTATGCCATCGTCGACGAGGTCGACTCGGTGCTCATCGACGATGCCCGCACACCGCTCATCATCTCGGGACCTGTGCCCAAGGGTGAGGACCAGATGTTCAACGACTACAAGCCCAACGTCGAGCGTGTCTACCGCGCGCAGCGAGAGCTGGTCACCAAACTCCTGGTCGATGCCAAGAAGATGATGGCCAGTGATGACGAGAAGGAGCAGAAAGAAGGCACGCTCTTGCTCTATCGCGCATTCAAGGGCCTCCCCAAGTACAAGCCCCTCATCAAGTTCCTGAGCGAGGAGGGTGTCAAGACGGCCATGCTCAAAACCGAGGCTTTCTACATGCAAGACAACAGCCGTGACATGCACATCGTCACCGACCCGCTATACTTCATCATCGAGGAGCAGAACAACACTGTCGAGCTCACCGACAAGGGCATCGATGTGCTCACCAAGGGTACCGACGACCCGCAGTTCTTCATTCTGCCCGACATCGCCACCCAGTTGTCGCAGGTCACCAACGAGAACATCACCGAGGATGAGAAGCTGGCCAAGAAAGACGAACTCTTGCAGAACTACACCCTCAAGAGCGAGCGTGTACACACTGTCACCCAGTTGCTCAAGGCCTATACCCTGTTCAATATCAACGAGGAGTATATCGTCGATGAGGAGGGCAAGGTCAAGATTGTCGACGAGCAGACGGGACGTATCATGGAGGGCCGCCGCTACAGCGACGGTCTGCACCAGGCTATTGAGGCCAAGGAGGGCGTGAACGTCGAGGCCGCAACACAAACCTTCGCTACCATCACGTTGCAGAACTACTTCCGCATGTATCACAAGCTGGCTGGTATGACTGGTACGGCCGAGACCGAGGCGGGCGAGTTCATGGATATCTACAAGCTGGATGTGGTCACCATTCCCACCAACAAGCCGGTGATCCGCAACGATATGCCCGATCGCGTCTACAAGACCGCCAAAGAGAAATTCCTGGCAGTGATCGACGAGATTGAACTTATGCGCAACTCGGGCCGACCCGTCCTCGTGGGTACGACATCGGTCGACATCAGCGAGATGCTCAGCCGCATGCTCAACATGCGCCACATCCCGCACCAGGTGCTCAACGCCAAGTTGCACCAGAAGGAGGCCGACATCGTCGCTCAGGCTGGTCAGCAAGTCGATGGCAAGGGTGTGGTCACCATTGCCACCAACATGGCAGGTCGTGGTACCGATATCAAGCTCAGCCCCGAGGTCAAGGAGGCGGGTGGTCTGGCCATCATCGGCACCGAGCGTCACGAGTCGCGTCGCGTCGACCGCCAGCTGCGCGGTCGTTCGGGACGTCAGGGCGACCCGGGCTCCAGTGTGTTCTTTGTCTCGTTTGAGGACAAGGTCATGCGTCTGTTTGCCAGCGAGAAGGTGGTCAAGATGCTCGACTTCCTCGGACTCAAGGACGGCGAGGCCATCGAGGATCGCCGCGTCACCAATGCCATCGAGAATGCACAGAAGCGTGTCGAGGAGAACAACTTCGGCATCCGCAAGCATCTGCTCGAGTATGACGACGTGATGAATGCGCAGCGCAAGGTCATCTACACACGCCGTCACCACGCACTCATCGGCGAGCGCATCGGACTGGACATCATCAATACACTCTATGACAGCGTCGAGGACATCACCGAGCGCTTCGGACCCGACGACTATGAGGACTACAAGATGCAAGTGTTGCGCACCTATGCCATGGAGACACCCATCGACGAGGAGACCTATCGCCGGGCCGACAAGCAGGACAAGGTCGACATGCTCTACGACGAGGTGCTCAAAGCATTCAACCGCAAGACCGAGCGACTGAGCGAGGTGGCTAACCCGGTCATCCAGAACATCGTGGCCGAACAACAAGCCAACGGCATGGAGCCCCAGGGACTCATCCGCGTGCCCATCACCGACGGCAAGCGCATGTTTGGCATCGTCATCGACATCAAGGAAGCCTACGAGACGCAGTGCAAGTCGCTGCAGAAGGCTTGGCAGAAGGCACTGATGCTGCTCACCATCGATGAGAGTTGGAAGGAGCACCTGCGCGAGATGGACCAGCTGCGCCAGAGTGTGCAGAACGCCAGCTACGAGCAGAAAGACCCGCTGGTAATCTATAAGGTGGAGTCGTTCAACATGTTCAAGCAGATGGTGGGTGAGATGAATGCTAAGACTGTCTCAATCCTCATGCGCGGACAGATACCCGTGCAGCAAGAGGTGGAGCAGAACGTGCAGGAGCGAGAGATGCCGCGCCGTCAGCCACGCTATCAGGAAAGCCGTGGCGGTGGTGGAGGCGAAGACGCTGTCGCAGCCAATGCCCGAGCACAGCAGGCTGCAGCTCGTGGAGCGTCGCACGCTCCTCAGCGTCCAACGGCACCCATCGTCAATGCAGGCCCCAAGGTGGGACGCAACGACCCCTGTCCTTGCGGCAGTGGCAAGAAGTATAAGAACTGCCACGGACGAGGACTATAATCCAATGCACAATGCATAATGCACAATGCACAATTACCGCCAGGCTGCATGCAGCCTGGCGGTAATACTTTATTCTAATCTAACCTAACGTGAGTTCGACGAAAATAAAGTTCTGATAGCCAAGCTGGTTCGGTCGGATTTGTAATCCGACCGCATTTGAGTATAAGGATTTGCAATCCGAAATAAGCGCATTACAAATGCTTATACTCAATCCTGCTGGATTGCAAATCCAGCAGAACCATGCTGAATAATTCGCTAACTCTCTGATTGTCAATCTATACAATTTCATCGAACTCACGTTAGTTAAGGGAAACTTTGTTAGTTTTTAGTTGTTAGTAGGGACGCGCCTCTGGCACGTCCGCGGCCAGTCTGCACTATTCATTAAAAAATAATTACCGCTTGTCGAGGCGGACGGCACAGGAGTGCCGTCCCTACACCGCTAGGCTGTTTGCGCGGCCCACTATCATGTATCGGCCCTACTACTTTACTACACTACTTCTCTACTACTAAAAAAGTAACTCCTTAACTACTTTTATTTAAAGAACTTCTTATTCGACTTCACCAGCAGGTTGGTCAGCGACTGACTGCGCGGATAGAAGCCATACAGGTAGTCGCTCGTGTAGGGCGTGCCGCCGTTGATGATGCAGTGCACATAGTCGTGGCACGACATGTCCATCGGCATGATGCCCACCGTGCCCTCATGTGCCAGCAGCTCCTCAATCACCTTCGGGTGCAGGTTCGACGCGTTGGTGATATATCCCCGTGCCGACACCTCGGTGTAGGCCGAGCAGTGGTTCACAATCCAGATGTCCTCGTCGCTTGCCGTGGCCTCGCGTGCGCTCTGCATCATGGCCAGCACCGTGGCAATCTTCGTCGCCATGCGCTTCTCGCTCGTTGTCTTGTAGTAGTCCTGCTTATACAGCGTCGCCCGGATGCTTTCATCCTCCATGTTGTAGATCGCGCAGCTGCGCTGCTGCTCGGGATGCACCTCCTCGTCCACATCAGGGTCCTCGTCGGGCCAGTCGCAGTAGGCCACAGGATAGTGGAACGCCGGGTTCACCGGCCGCAGGTCATAGCGGCTCAGCCACAAAATCTTGCCGCGCATCTCGCCCACCGTGATGTCGGGACGCCAGTTCTTGACAAACAGCCCGTCATACTTGGGCAGCGACAGCACCTTGTTCAGCAGCACCGTCCAGTTCTGCTGGCTCTCCATGCCATTGTCGGCCTGAATCTTCACGATGAAGAACTCCGACGGATGCGCCTGCAAGAACTGCTGCATCCAGTCGATCGACTCCTCCAGCGACACATTCACCTCCGTGAAGCCGTGCGCCAGTCGCAAGATCTGCCGGTCCTCAGGCTTCTTGGCCAGCGTGTCGATGGCCACCACAGGGCGGAAGTCAAAGAAGCGGATGCCGCACGACATCTGCTCGTCGAAGGTCGACACCTGGCTGATGGCCATGATGTTCGAGAAGTACTTCACCACCGGTGTGTAGAAGCCCATTCCCGTCATGCTGTCGTGCGTGCCCGGGATGCTCAGCTTGCACACCTTCGCGTCGTCGCGCACCAGCGACAGCCAGTCGCTCAGCGGCGCGCTCAGGTCATAGGCATACTGGATTTGGTCCTGGTAGCCCTCGGTGAACACATAGGGCACGTCCAGCGAATTCTCGTCATAGTAGGGCAGTCCGTTGTCCTCGTCGCAGCTGCTCAGCAACGCGGCGCTCAGCACAGCCAGTGCCATGACAACAGAGTGGCTCCATCGGGTTTGTTTCATATTGATTTGCTTTGGTTATAGAAACTTGAGTAGGCGTTATTTTTCAGCAAAGGTACAACAAATTTACCGAAATCAGCCATCCCCTCCCCATTTTTTTCAATAGGGAACCCGCATTCCCCCCAAAAACAAAAAATCCAACCTCAATCAAGGTTGGATTTTGTCACTGAATATCTTTTGCCGGGTTGCCGGCTACTCTCGCGCCATCTGGCACGTCATGGATCACCACGCTCCCTGCGCCAATCATACAATTCTTGCCAATCTTCACGCACTGTATTACAGTCGCCCCTGCACCAATCCAGGTGCCATCGCCCACCTCAACCAATCCGCAGACTGTGGCATGCGGTGAGATATGCACATAGTCGCCTATCCGGCATTCGTGGTCGACCGAGGCACCCGTGTTGACGATGCAGTGCCGGCCTATTTGAGCATGGGTCTGTATGATGGCCCCATGCATCACCACCGTGCCTTCGCCCACTGTTGCGGTGGGCGACACAATGGCTGTGGGGTGAATTGCTTTCCCCCATTCGCAGTCGAGCTTCTGGTCCAGTCTCATGCGCACCTGGTTGCTGCCGATGGCCAGTATCATCGGCGATTCTCCGCGGTAGTCATGGCGCACCTCAATGCCATCCAGATTTTCCACAGCAGGGTTGTCATCGATGATGGCTTCAATCTTAACTCCCATTGCATGCAAGATGTCTGCAATCACGCGGGCATGCCCGCTGGCACCATATAAGTACATTTTGTTCAATTGTTTCCGTTAAACTCTTCCATGGTAGCATTCCCTTCTTGGCTGATGCCGTCACGTTTCAGCACGGCCTTGAG
>Ga0310695_10011790_pt1 | contig 12411 bp, 15 predicted proteins | sample RumenRJG_04DNA_FD_203882 | JGI IMG/M metagenome (GOLD analysis project Ga0310695, IMG submission 203882) | Bovine rumen microbial communities from Lethbridge, Alberta, Canada - RJG_04 (v2) (version 2) | ecosystem: Host-associated > Mammals > Digestive system > Stomach > Rumen | place: Canada... | reverse complement strand
GATCCTTTTTTACAACGCGGCCCCCTGCTACGATAAAGAAGTAGCAAGGAGGCCGCATGTTCAACTTTCTCAAGAAAAAGCCCGCAACCTGGATCGACCAGCCCGTCATCGACTACCTGATGGGCATAAGCCCGGCATATGCCATATACTATACAGTCAGGATGGGCGGGAACGATCTGCAGCTCCAGTTCCGCAACAACGAAGGCAAGTTTCTCGCCGACATTCACGAAAATAGGGTACAGACGATTAACATCGCCTACCAGCACCTTTACAACCCGCGCTCGCTCGGCGTGCATGGGCGTCTCTCCGTCGAGGACATGCCGCGCATCAAGGAATACGTCGAAAAGAGCACCGCCATAATCAAGACGAAGAGCCCGCTGAACATCCATAACCTTGAGAATCTGCAGACGGAATTCAAGAAGCAGGTAGAGAATACGCTCGGGGTAAGACACTGGGCAATATACCCCGACATCGAAAAAAATAAACCGAGCCGCAGCTTGCGCTTGCACGTCAACTCCATCGACCCCGAGGCACGCGAACGCCTGCTGCGATTCCTGAGCAGGCTCGACAACGAATGCGTGCTCACGGAGCTTCACATATATATCGATAACGCCACCGATGAGGAGATATGCTCGACCCAGACCGTGCTCGACATGCTCGAACTTGAAGAAGAGGAAGAGGAGGTATAAAAAAAAATTTTTCTTTTTACATCCAGACGAAACTGTGCGATATATAAGTAGAGGCTTTCAACAAGGAGTATGCCATGGCCGAGACGAAAAAGTACCAGATTGTAAGCGCCCGCGTGGAACAGGCCAGCGGGGGTCCGGACGCAGCCATCCTGGTGGCCGAAGTAAAACTGAAGCCCGTGAAAGGAGCCCCGTTCTTCTATACCCTCGTCGAATGCGAGGGCATGCCGATGATCTACAAGACTGAAACATCCGTTTTTGACTGGTGGATGGAACCGGACGCATACGAGAGCGAACTCGACGACCTGCAGGATGCAGGCTCGGTGTACGAGGGCGAGAACTACGACGGACTCTTCGAGGACCACAAGGGCATCGAATGTTACGAGGGAATCCGTTACCTCATCTACGTGATGCACACCGGCTGGGACGAGGCAGAAGCCTACATCCTGGCGACCAAGGGCAAGAACCTCGACGAAATCGAGATTCCCTCGTCGGATGCCGAAATCGAATGGGAAACCGGGGCAGAAAACTAAATAAAAGGAGTTCGCCATGGAAAACAAGAAGGACAACATCGACAAGCTCGTGAGCGGCATGCTTGAGCAGCCGGGCTTGCTGGAGCAGACGCTCCGAGGTCTCGTCACCAACATGGAGCAGAGCTACATCGCCTTCCGCGATGTTAGGGACAGGCATACCGATATCGGCAGGGCCGCCGTTCCGGCAATGCTCCGGAACCAGTCCACCCATGTGGTGAGGAATGCGGTCGAGGCCGCCGCCACTGCACTCGCCCACTTTATCGAGGAGCACCCCGACATAGATCTGAGCGACATCCCCGGAGAACTGTACAGGATTCTCCTCAACGACTCGCAGGTATACGATGATGCAGTGTTCGACGCAGCCGCAGTCCTGACGCCACAATTTGTCATGTTCGATGATCGCTACACTCAAGAGAAGATCGAGGCGGAGATACTGGAGGAAACCCCTCTGTAATAAAGTTTTCATTATTATCTCCTGGTTGAACAAAAACCCGGTGACCTTTGGGTCACCGGGCTTTTTACTTTAAATTGCCGTTTTTGAGCGAATTTCGCCATTTCCCCTGTTGAAAATTATGCAACAGAAACTTTACATCCCTCCCGGCGGGAGGATTTATTATGTATTTTTTTGTCTAGATTATAGACATGCCCGAAGTATTAGACTATCTAGAATACCGCGAGTTCCTGAAGGACTGGTTTACCGAAAGCAAGAAGGACAACCCGTTCACCAGCTACCGCTATCTTGGCCAGAAAACCGGCGTGGACCCGGCCTGGCTCGTTCGCGTATTCCAGAAGGAAGGGCACCTGAACGAAGGGACGCTCCCCGTATTCATCCGCCTATGCGGACTCGACGACCGCCGTGCCGAATACTTCAAGACGCTTTACCGCTTCAACAAAACGAAGGCGAAGCAAACCCTCTCGGAACTCTACTACAAACTCATGGAACTCCGCTCCATGGAAGCGCGCGTATTGTCGCAACCCGAGATGGCCTATTTCGGCAGCTGGGCATGTGCCGCCCTGCGCTCGCTCATCGGAATTTCGAAGGACACGAGCGACATCGTGAAGCTCGCAAGTCATCTGAACCCGCCCATTTCGCAGGACGACGCCCGCAATGCGCTCGGCATCCTGAAGCAGTTGGGGCTTGTCGAGCCCGACGGAAACGGCGGCTGGAACATTACCGACCAGATCCTCTCCACCGGAGGCGAAGTCAAGAGCCGCGCCGTACGCGATTTCCACAGGCATACGATGGAACTCGCGCAGGAATCCCTGGACCGCCACAAACCCGAAGAGAGGGACATCTCGAGCGTCGTCTTTACCGCCGATGAATCCGACCTGCCCGAGATCAAGCACCGTATCGAAGAATTCCGCCGCGGGCTCCTGCAATTCGCGCGCAAGAGCGAACGCGCCGATCGCGTCTATGCGCTGAACATATCCATGTTCCCGCTTTCCGACAAGGTGGACGACCCCGCAACGGCGGCGGATTCCGTTCACGCACCGAAGAAGGAGGGCTAGACCATGAACGCTCTCCGCAATATTTTGTATCTTTCCGAGGTGCACAAGAAAATTTCCATACCTCTCGCAAGTCTCATGGCCATCGGCATGATCGCATGCTCCGATAGCGAGAAAACGGCAGGCGGAGGTCCCAGCGGGACCGAGGCGGGCAACGCCATCACCGCACAGATCATGGTCGCGGGCGAACCCGCCGCCTATGCACGCGTAAAGCTTACCGAAAGCGAAAGCCTTGACGCAGCCGATTCCGAATTCACTCAGGCCGACGAGAAAGGGTTCGTGACTTTCGAGAACGTTTCCGACGGTATCTACACGCTCGAGGCTAGGCATGACGGAATGGCCCTCCAAAGGGAAGTCCCTGTCGAAGGCAAGAGCCTGGACCTCGGCTCAAACACGCTCGACAGGATGGTTAGCGTTTCCGGATCCGTGAGTAGCGACGGGGACGGCGTCGTGAAGGTCCGCGGCATGTCGCATTCCGCAAAAGTGAAAGACGGAAAGTTCTCCATGGATTCCCTCCCCGCAGGCCCCTTGAGCCTCGTTTTTATCCCGGCCAAGGAAGGAAGGGACACCAGCAGCACTTATATGAAGGTCGTCGCGGGCGAAAGTTCCACCGCGAGCACGTTTGCCGAAGAGAGCCGCGCGCTGTTGCTCGACGACTTCCAGGATTCCAACTACCAGAACCGATTTATGCCCGCCCACACCTGGGACGGAGGCTGGTGGTACTTCAATTATTCCACAGAGAACGTGACACCCGACTTCATTACCGAAGACGGCAAGCACCTCTTTACCCTCGAAGATGAAGACGGCAACATCATGGCACATGTCGAAGCCACATTCGGCGAGACGGTCGAGGACAGCACCGGCAAAGTTGTTTGGCCGTGGGCGACCGTCGGCATCGAACTCGGCAAGAGTGACAAGGCGCTGTGCAACGATATCTCTTCTGTCGATTCCATTGCATTCCGTGCCAAGGGCGAAGGCGCCATCGTGTTCGGGCTTGTGGACGAGACGCAGGAAAAAGAAGACCAGCTCATCGCGCAGTACGAACTTACCCTCGGAAAGGACTGGAAGCGCTTCAGCGTGCCCCTGGCAGAAATCATCGACCCTCGATTCTCGTATAACTGCGTGAACCAGCTCGTATGGAACTTCAAGCCGAACAACGAGGAAAAAGCCGTCAAGTTCTGGCTCGACGATATTGAGCTTACCGGCGGCAAGCGCCTGAGCATCTGGAAGCGCTGATGCCCGGACAAAGCGGAGCTCGAAGCGTCACTACAAACCAGGAAGGCCTATACAAGGATTTGGAACGGGTCGTCCGCAAGTATGCGGGCACCCGTTTTTTGCGCCCTGTCGCGGACCATACGCGCGAAGCTTTTTCGAAAGCCCTCGATTTCGTCAATTCGTTTTATGCGAATCGTGAAGGCGCAAAGGATGTCATTCTCGATTCCGGATGCGGCACGGGAGAGAGCACGCTTCATATAGCGAAACGGTTCCCAAACATTCCTGTCATCGGCATCGACAAGTCCGCGGCAAGGCTCGACCGCGCCTGTTCCGGAAAGTCTCCCTCGTCCACCGGAGATGTCCCGCCCAATGCGTTCTGGGTCCGCGCGGAACTGCTCGACTTCTGGCGCCTGGCACTTGACGAAGTGAATGCTGAACGCTGGCACATTCCCTACCACGCGCTCTACTACCCTAACCCCTGGCCCAAGCAGAGCGAGGCGACAAGACGATTCCACCTGCACCCGATTTTCCCGACATTCCTCGCGCTTGGGGACTCGATAGAACTTCGCACCAACTGGGAGGTATATGCCAAAGAGTTTGAGGCAGCGGTACGCATGCTCGCTCCCGAAGGAACCCGGATTGAGTGCATACCCGCTGAACCGACAAACGCCGAGACAGCCTTCGAGCGCAAGTACAAAGAAGCCCGCCAGCAATTGTGGCGGGTTCTCGTAGACAAATAATTTATCGACCTAGTTGTTGCGGTCGTTCATCCACTGGATGTAGGCCTTGATGTTCTTGGTGAAGCGGACTTCCACTTCGGCGCCGGGCACGACCAGGAATTCGGAAAGGCCGTACTTGTTGCTTCCCTTGCTGCCCCAGTCGTAGGTGTATCCCAGGCGGGTCCAGGTGCGGCCTTCCCTGCCCTTCGCGTAGCTTCTCGAATACTCGTCGTCGAACCAGTTTTTGTACCACATCATGCGATCGGTATTGGTGCTGTCGCTTTCGAGTTCGTCGGCGAAGGAGGTTCTCATTTCGGAGCTTGCGATATCCGTTACGTATGCCGGACGGATCAAATCGTTCGGGCTCACCCAAATGAGGCTGAAATGCGTCACCTTCGCGTTTTTCGGGAGGCCGAAAAGCTGTCTCAGGCGGAGGCTCAAGTTGAACAGGTTCGCCTTGTTTTCCTTGTACCACTGGTACAGTTCCCTCTCGCTCACGGCCCAGAGTTCCTTTTCGAGCGTAATCGTCCGCCCGTCCTCGAACATGTCGGGAGTGGCGTTGATTACGGCCATCAGCACCTTGGACTTGTCGTTGTTCCAGGCAATCCTGTCGGAGTATTCCGCAGAATCAATGCGCACGAGCGGATAGATTTCTTCGGCAGTCGCGTCGGCGGCATCCTTCACGGCCTCGGCATATTCTTCCATCAGCAGGGAATCCCTGTCGGCGAAGGAGACCTTGGAACCCGTGTTGTCGATGATATCGCAGAACGGGATTTCCTCGATGTTCACGCCCAGCTTTTCCTTGATTGCCATGTCCTGGAGGACTGCTTTATCCTGCGAGAAGAGCTTGTCGCCCTGCACGAATGAAATGACCGTCTTGCAGAATCCCTTTTCGGGAACCACGAGGCCGATGGGCCCCGGACGGGCCGCATTGGCCGCCGTATCCAGCACGAACTTGTTTTCCAATTCGCCGCAGGTATAGGCGTAGGAATACAGGATGGCGTTGCCCGGCGCAAGCTCGGTGACGAACATGTTGTCCTGTTCCTGGCTCCACGTGGGCTTTACGAGTACGGACTTGGTCCCGAGCTGCATATAGTGCGGGTTTGCCTCGCTACAGTAGAATGCTGGCTGGCGGAAAACGCCGATGACACCCGTCTTTGTACGGAAAACCTGCGGGTCCCTCACGTCGAGGCCTTTCGCACAGGAAAGGAGGACCGACGCGGAAATGCCCAGAATAGCAAAAGACTTGATCATTCCCATTTTATTTTCCCCAATAAAAACGTCTTCTGTCAATAAATATAATAAATACTATCTTTGCGATGTATAAAAACAACGAGGTCAAAATCATGACGTTTGAAGAAATGTACGCCCTGGCATGCCAGCGCAAGAAGGAAATGCCCGAAGGCAAGGGAACCACGGAACTCTTCAAGAAGGGTCCGCACGCCATCGGCAAGAAGCTTGTGGAAGAAGCCGCCGAAAGCTGGCAGGCCGCACGCTTCGAAAGCCGCGACGCCCAGTGCCTCGAGCTTTCGCAGGTGCTCTACTACGTGGCCGTGATGATGGCCGAAAAGGGTCTCACTCTCGAAGAGGTGTACGCCAAACTATGATCAAGGTAGCTCTCCCGAACAAGGGCATGCTTTTCGAGCCCACGCAGGAACTCTTGAAGGCCTGCGGCTACAAGGCATCCAAGCCCTACAAGACACTGACTCAGCTCGATACCAAGAACGGCATCGAATTCTTCTTCCTCCGTCCGAGCGACATTCCGATGTACGTGGGCCGCGGCATCATCGATGCGGGCATCACCGGCATCGACTTCAACGCCGAGGCGAAGAGCCCCGCGGTGAAGGTGCTCGACCTTCCCTTCGGCGCCTCCAAGATGTGCGCCGCCGTCCCGAACGAGAGTCCGGTGCAGAGCCTCGACGAACTGAAGGACAAGACGATTGCGACTAGCTTCCCGCACATCGTGGAAGGCTACTACAAGAAGGACATGAATTTCGTGGTGCTCGAAGGCGCCGTTGAAATCTCGGTGAGCCTCGGCGTAGCAGACGCGATTGTCGACGTCGTCGAAACAGGCACGACCCTCAAGCAGGCTGGACTGCGTATCGTGGGCGAACCGCTGTTCAAGAGCAACGCGGCCCTCTTCTGCAACCCGCAAAAGACGGAACTCGAAGAAGTCCACACGCTCATCCGCCGCATCGAAGGCAAGCTTGTGGCCCAGTCGTACATGATGATCGAATACGACTGCCCCGCAGAGCTCCTCTCCAAGGCATGCGAACTCACTCCGGGTCTCGACGCCCCGACGGTGACCAAGTTGCACGGACGCGAATGGTATTCCGTGAAGGCGATGGTCCCGCAAGAAGAAGCGAACGCCATCATGGACCGCCTCTGGGACGCAGGCGCCCGCAGCATCCTGCTATTCGGAATCAAGAGCGCCCGTATCTAGTATGCATTCCCTTGCCTACCTAGCACGTCAGCCCATCCTTGACCGCGATGGGAAAATTTACGCCTACGAACTTCTGTTCCGCGATTCGCCGTCCAGCGACACCGCGGTTATCGCAAGCGACGTCCTGGCCACGGCCCAGGTTCTCGAAAACGTGCTGAACAACATCGGGCTCCCTAAGCTCATCGGCGAGCACAAGGCGTTCATCAACTGCAGCCGCGACATGCTGCTGGACAACGTTTTCGGTTTGCTGAATCCCCGCTGCTTCGTTTTGGAAATCCTTGAAGACGTCGATGTGGACGACTCGCTGGTAAAGGCCGTCATGCGTTACAAGGGCCGAGGGTTCGAACTCGCGCTCGACGATTTCATCTACAACGAGGAATTCATCAAGCGGTGCGAACCGCTCTTCCCGTACGTGAGCTACGTGAAGATGGACATCGTGGACAACAGCGAGGAAGCACTCGCCGAAGCAGCCAAGTTCTTCAAGGCAAAGGACATCAAGATTCTCGCCGAGAAGGTCGAGACCAAGGCCTGCTTCAAGAAATGCCTCGCTGCAGGTTATGACTACTTCCAGGGATTCTTCTTCGCGAAGCCCGAACTCGTGACCGGTAAAAAGATTGACGCGACCTCTGCGGCCATCCTCCGCATCCTGCTTTTGCTGCGTACGCACCCGAGCCTCGACGAGCTGTGCGACTGCTTCTCGGAATACTCGGATGTCGCGCAGAACCTGTTGCGGTTCGTCAACTCCGATGCCCAGTACCGGAGCCAGAAAATCCTGAACGTTCGCGACGCCATCGTGTGGATCGGCATGAGGAACATCCAGGAATGGCTGATGCTCATGCTCTATGCGAGACCCGAGATGGGCATGACTCCGCAGAGCTCGCCCTTGTTCCAGAATGCAAGCCACCGCGCAAAGTTCCTGGAACTGATCGCCCGCGTCGTGCGCGGGACCGACGACGACCTACCCGCAAAGGCGTTCATGGTCGGCCTCATCAGCCGTATGGACGCGCTCATCGGCGCCCCGCTCGAATCCATCCTTACCGATTCGCACGCCGACGAAGAAATGAAGCAGGCGCTCCTCCAGCGTACCGGACGCCTCGGTGACCTGCTGAGGCTTGCTGATGCCGTAGAACAGGACGACCAGTCGACAATCCTTGCAATCCTCAAGGATCTGAACATGTCCTCCACCCTCTTGAACCGCTGCGTCAACGACGCTTATACGTGGGCCCATGAGCGTTGAACCGGAAAGCCTCGAGGCGCTGATCGCCGAATTCGCAGGCCTTCCCGGGATTGGCCAGAAGACGGCGCGCCGTCTGGCCTACCATATGCTGACGCGCCCCAAGAGCGACATCGAGCGGTTCGCTGGCAACCTCACGAACGCAATCGAGAAAGTCCATCCCTGTCCGCTCTGCCATGCGTTTACCGACCAGGACGTTTGCCCGACATGTACCGAACGTGCCGGTTCGAAACTCCTGTGCGTCGTCGAGAAATCTTCTGACATCATCCCGTTCGAACGTTCGGGCATTTTCAAGGGACTTTACTTTGTCCTCGGCGGTGTACTTTCTCCCCTTGACGGAATCGGTCCCGAGCACCTGCACCTCTCCCAACTCGTCGCACGAGTAAAAGACGAAGGCATCGAAGAACTTGTCCTTGCCCTAGGGAGCAGTCCGGAAGCCGACAGTACCGCGCTGATGATAGATCGCATGCTTACCGGCGTAACCGTAAAAAAGACGCGTCTCGCGCGCGGTATTCCTATGGGAAGCGACCTGGAATTCATCGACGAAGTCACCATGCTCCGCGCATTCGAAGGGAGAGTCAGCCTATGAGTTTTTCCCCGGTCATTGTCGGCGGGCTGGAAATCCGCAGTGCCGAATTTGTCACGGCGGCGGTCAGCCTGAAGGGACTTCCCAAGGAAAGATTGCCCCAGATTGCCTTCCTCGGGCGGTCCAACGTGGGCAAATCTTCGCTGCTCAACACCCTGATGGGGCAGAAAAAGCTGGTAAAAGTCAGTGCCACACCGGGAAAAACACGCGAAATCAATTTTTTTAAGGTCAATAACCAATTTTTTCTTGTAGATTTACCTGGTGTAGGCTTCGCCAAAGTGAACAATGCCAAACGCGATCAGATGGCAGACTTTATCCGCGAATACGTGGAGAAATGCCAGGACCTGCGTGGACTCGTTTACCTGGTGGACATACGCCACGGAGGCACCCCCATCGACATCGAAACGGTGGAGAGCATCCGTGAAACGGGTTGCCCCGTCCTGGTAATCGCCAGCAAGCGGGACAAGGTCAACCAGTCGGAACTCGCCAAGAACCTGAAGCTCATTCAGGAACGGTTCGGACTGGATGCCAAGCCCATCTGCGTAAGTTCACTCAAGAAAACCGGTCTGGATACGCTTTGGAAAGAAATCCTGGATGCAATTAACGGCAAGGAACTCGTCGACTAAAGCGATGGAACAGGAACTGGTAAAAGAGGAAGAACAACTCACCCTCTGCGGAAAATTTTTCCACAAGATGGGGATGTTCTTGATGAAGCGCGCCTTGGGCCAACAGGTGGGCCTTTTTGTGCGTGCCATCGCCTCGATCTTTTCCGAAAGCCGAAGCTTCAAGACGGACTCGAGAAACGTCATCCTGCAGACGTTCTTTACCGGTGTCGAGATATTCCCGGTCCTCTTCGTCGTGGCAACGCTCTTTGGCGCAATCGTCATCGTGGAAATCATGACGATGATGGGCAAGGTCGGCTTCAGCGACGTGGTCGGAAGTCTCATGGTGGTGGTGATTATCCGTGAGCTGGGCCCCATCCTCACGGCGTTCCTCATTGCAGGTCGAAGCGGTTCTTCCCTCACGACCTACGTCGGCAGCATGGTCATCGATTCGGAAGTCGACGCGCTCGCCACCATGGGCGTGGACCCCATCCGCTACCTCGTGATGCCGGGCCTTATCGGCGGAACCATCGCGACGTTCATCATGACCATCATCTTCAGCGGCAGCGCCATCGGTGCAGGCTATCTCGTCATCAAGGGCCTTATCGCCGTTACCGGAAACGTACTGAACCTGCAACTTACCTGGGACTACCTCACCACGGAAATCCTGAAGGCACTTTCGTTCACGGACTTTATCTTCATCGTCATCAAGCCGATCGTATTCGGCTGCATCATTACGACGAACGCCTGCTACCAGGCCATGAACATCCCGCGCGACATCCGTCAGGTCCCGAAGGCCACGGGCAAGTCCGTCATCAAGTCTTTCTTCTATATCGTTTGCGCCGACGTCGTGCTTTCCCTGTTCTATTTCCTGGATTACTTCAACGAGATTTCGAAGATTATCTGATGAAGAACGAAGCGCTGAGAATCGAGAATCTACACCTCTCGTACAGAGGACTTGCGGGAACGACTTTTTCGAAGCCCCGTGCCTTGGCGTTCTTCGACAGGAATCGCGATACCGACAAGGAGCTGATTTCCGGAGCGAACCTGACCTTGATGCGGGGTGAAACCATCTGCATTGGCGGGCCTTCCGGACAAGGAAAGAGTGCACTGTTACGCGTTATTGCAGGACTTGCAAGACCCAGCGCGGGAAAGCTCTACTACTTCGGCGAGCACATTCCCGCCGAACGCCAGACCGCACTTGAAATCGCAAAGCGCCAGGTCGGGCTCGTATTCCAAAACGGGGCCCTGATTTCTAACCTCCGCAAGAGGGGCACGCCCGAAGAAATTGAAACCAAGATCAACATGGCCATGGACCTGATGCGCGTCAGGGATTGCGCGACCATGTTCCCGCACCAGTTGAGTGTCGGCATGCAGAAGCGCGTCGCCATTGCGCGTTCCTGGGCAATGGACCCGGAATTGCTCCTGATGGACGAACCGACCGCCGGTCTCGACAACTATAACCGCCGAAACCTGTTGCCGCTGATTGACAACATGCGCATCCTGTTCAAGACTTCCATCATCATCATTACGCACGATTTGATGATCGCAAAGGAACTGAACTGCAACCTGGTTTTCTTGTACAACAAGACGCTTACTGAGCCACATTCCTTCGATTACTGGCAGAACGCGGACAACGCGATTTCACGCGAACTGTTCCGTGATTTGCGAACAAGCGGGTGACGGGGAATGTGAGGTGTGAAATGAGAAATGAGAAATGAGGAATTAAACATCACACATTACACATTTCACATTATACACCTCGAATTTAATATTCCAAACTCTAATTACTATATTCCCTAATATGCAGATCCCTTTACCAGACGACTTCCATGCCCACCTGCGCCAGGGCGACTTGATGCCCGGTTATGTACGTGACCTCGTAGCCCAATTCGGGCGCGCCATCATCATGCCCAATACGGTCCCTGCAATGACTAGCGCCAAGGCGATTGCGGAATACAAGGCACAGATCATGGATGCGGCCAAGGACGTGCGTCCCGACTTTGTTCCTCTCATGACGTTCAAGCTGAACCCGAACTACACCGAGCAGGACTTGAAGGACATGATGGCGGTGGGAGTCGTCGCCGGAAAGTACTACCCCGCGGGCGTCACCACGAACAGCGCGGACGGCATCAGCGATTTTGAAGCGGTATTCCCCGTAGTCGCGATGATGGAAAAGCTTGGTCTCGTACTGTGCGTACACGGCGAAGAACCGGGAGAGTTCTGCCTGGACCGCGAGAGCGCATTTATCAAGCGCGTGGAAACGCTTGCGGCAAAGTTCCCGAAGCTGAAAATCGTCTTCGAACATTTGAGTTCCGCGAAGTCGGTCGAGGCGGTCAAGAGATTGCCCGCAAATGTGGCGGCGACATTCACGGTACACCACCTGATGATGACTCTCGACGACATCGTCGGAGACGCCCTCAGGCCGCACCACTTCTGTAAGCCGCTCCCGAAGCGGCCTGAAGACCGTGCCGCGATCCGCAAGGCCGCCTTCAGCGGCAACCCGAAATTTTTCCTCGGCACGGACTCCGCCCCGCACCAGCAGGGCAAAAAGGAATGTCCGTGCGGGGCGGCGGGCGTCTACAGCGCTCCCGTGGCCATCCCGCTTCTGGTACAGGAATTCGAACGGGCAGGCCACCTCGACAAGCTGCCCGATTTTATCGGCGGCTTCGGTGCAGACTTTTACGGAATCCCGCGCACCACAAAGCAAATCGAAGTCGTGAAAGAAGCATGGACCGTCCCTCCCGTGGTGAACGGCGTCGTCCCGCTTGCTGCGGGCCAGACACTTGAGTGGAAAATCAAGTAGCGTTTGTCCTTTCCGCGCAAAAAATATACATTATAGGCATAGATACTAACCCCAGGAATTCTATGTCTGTTTATCGCGCTT
>Ga0310695_10011789_pt1 | contig 12411 bp, 3 predicted proteins | sample RumenRJG_04DNA_FD_203882 | JGI IMG/M metagenome (GOLD analysis project Ga0310695, IMG submission 203882) | Bovine rumen microbial communities from Lethbridge, Alberta, Canada - RJG_04 (v2) (version 2) | ecosystem: Host-associated > Mammals > Digestive system > Stomach > Rumen | place: Canada... | reverse complement strand
CTATTGTTTATAAAGGTATGTTCCTTGTTCAGCAGTTAAGAACTTTCTATTATGACCTTCAGTCTGAAGATTATGTTTCTGCTGTCGCTGTGGTTCATTCGCGCTTTTCTACTAATACTCAGCCAAGCTGGCAGCGCGCTCATCCGAACCGCTTTATTGCCCATAACGGTGAAATTAATACTATCCGCGGTAATGCGGACAGAATGCTTGCACGTGAAGAAACTTTGAGTTCGGAAGTTCTTTCTGATGTTGACATGAAGAAGGTTCTGCCGGCTGTTGATACTACTGGTTCTGACTCTGCAATGCTTGATAATACTTTGGAATTCCTTGTAATGAACGGACTTCCGCTTCCGCTTGCTGTAATGATCTGTATTCCTGAACCATGGAAAAATGACAGCACTATGCCTTCTGACAAAAAGGATTTCTATCACTATTACGCAACTATGATGGAACCTTGGGACGGTCCTGCGGCTGTTCTTTTCTCTGACGGTGATGTTCTTGGTGCTACTCTTGACCGCAACGGTTTAAGGCCTAGCCGCTACTATATTACTAAGGACGGAATGCTTATCCTTTCTTCTGAAGTTGGATGTCTTGATATTCCTGAAGAAAATATACTGAAAAAGTCTCGCCTGCAGCCGGGACGCATTCTTCTTGTAGACATGATTAATAAAAAGATTGTTTCTGATGAAGAATGTAAAAAGATGTATGCCGGCGCTCATCCTTACGGGGAATGGCTTGATACTAATCTTGTTCACCTTGCTGAACTCTCTATTCCTAACAAAAAGATTCCTGTATATTCACAGGAAGAACGCGACAGGCTTTACAAGGCTTTTGGCTGGAACTATGAAGATGTAAACGAAATGGTTCTGCCTATGGCTAAGAACGGAATTGAGCCGACTGGTGCTATGGGTGTCGATACTCCGCTTGCATGTATGAGCGACAAGCATCCGAGTCTTTATTCTTATTTCAAGCAGCTTTTTGCACAGGTTACAAACCCTCCGTTTGACTCTCTGCGTGAAAAGATTGTAACTGATACGACTGTTTATGTCGGTTCTGACGGTAACCTTTTGAAGTGTCAGGGCAACAACTGTACTGTTCTTGAAATCAATAATCCTATTCTTACAGGTGTTGATATCCTTAAGATTAAAAATATGAAAAAGAAGGGATTTGGGGTTTCTGTAGTTTCCCTGCTGTTCTATAAGGGCGGCTCTTTGAAACAGGCTCTTGATGAACTTTTGATTTCTGTTGACCGTGAATACAGAAACGGTTCGAATGTAATCATTCTTTCTGACCGCGGCGTAGACAGTAACCATGTTGCAATTCCTTCTTTGCTTGCTGTTTCTGCCGTTGAACAGCATCTTGTACGCACAAAGAAACGTACTGCTGTTTCAATTATCCTTGAATCTGCAGAAATTCGCGATGTTCATCAGTCTGCAATGGTTTTGGGCTACGGTGCGCGCGCTGTAAACCCTTATCTTGCCCATGAATGTATTGCTGAACTTATTGACCAGAAGCTTTTGGACAAGGATTATCACACTGCAATTGATGATTACAATAAGGGAATTATTAACGGTATTGTTAAGATTGCGGCAAAGATGGGTATTTCTACCATTCAGTCCTATCAGTCTGCACAGATTTTTGAAGCAGTCGGTATTTCTAAGGAAGTCATTGAACCGTACTTTACTAACACAGTAAGCCGTGTAGGCGGTATTACGCTTAAGGAAATTGAAGAAGACCTTATCTATCATCATAACAGGGCATTTGATCCGCTTGGACTTGAAGTTGATACTCACCTTGATTCTGTCGGCATGCACAAGATGCGCCGCGGTCCTAATGCAGAAGATCACCTTTACAGTCCGGAAACAATCATTGCTCTGCAGGAAGCTACAAGAAACGGTGATTACAACCGCTTTAAGGAATATACAGCTCTTGTTGACGACAATGCTCATCCGCACACTTTAAGGGCTATGATTGATTTTGCCCTTCCGGAAAACGGCGGAATTCCACTTGAAGAAGTTGAATCAGAAACAGAAATTGTGAAGCGTTTTAAGACAGGTGCTATGAGTTACGGCTCAATTTCTGAAGAGGCTCATCGTTGTATGGCACTTGCAATGAATCACCTGCACGGTAAGTCTAACTCTGGTGAAGGCGGAGAAAAACCTGAGCGCCTTGGAACTGATGCAAACTCTGCAATCAAGCAGGTTGCTTCCGGCCGCTTTGGCGTTACGGAAGAATATCTTTTGAGCGCAAAGGAAATTCAGATTAAGATGGCTCAGGGAGCTAAGCCTGGTGAAGGTGGTCATCTTCCAGGAAAGAAGGTTTACCCGTGGATTGCAAAGACAAGATATGCAACTCCTGGTGTTTCCCTTATTTCGCCGCCACCGCACCACGATATTTACTCTATTGAAGACCTTGCACAGCTTATTTACGACCTTAAGAATGCAAACCGTGCGGCCCGCATTTCTGTAAAGCTTGTAAGTGAAGCTGGTGTTGGAACTATTGCGGCCGGTGTTGCAAAGGCTGGTGCCCAGGTTATCCTTATTTCCGGTCATGACGGCGGTACTGGTGCGGCTCCAATTTCTTCAATTCATCATGCGGGATTGCCGTGGGAACTTGGACTTGCGGAAACTCACCAGACACTCATTCAGAACGGTCTTAGAAGCCGCGTTGTAATTGAAACTGACGGTAAGCTTATGAGCGGTCGTGATGTTGCAATTGCAGCTTTGCTTGGTGCAGAAGAATTTGGTTTTGCTACAGCTCCGCTCATTTCCATGGGTTGTGCAATGATGCGTGTCTGCAATCTTGATACATGTCCGTTCGGTGTTGCAACACAGAACAGTGCGCTAAGAAAGCGCTTTACAGGAAAGCCTGAATACGTAGAAAACTTCATGCTCTTTATTGCTCGTGAACTTAGGGAATATATGGCACGTCTTGGTGTACGCACTCTTGATGAAATGTGCGGACGAACAGATCTCCTTAAGCTTAAGGATAAGCAGGGATTCAGAAGGGCTTCCCTTGTTGATATAAGCAGAATTATCGGTTACAGGGCTCCGGAAGGAACTAAAAATCATTTTGATCCTGCTGACGTATATAACTTTGAACTTGAAAAGACTGTTGATGAAAAGATTCTCCTTAAATCATTTGAAAAAGCAGCAAAATCAAAGAAGGGCAGCTTTGAAGTTACAGTTTCTTCTACAGACAGAACTTTGGGAACAATCCTTGGTTCAGAAATTCAGAAGAAATTCGGAAACTCTCTGGAAGAAGATTCGTTTGTTGTAAACGCTCAGGGCGGCGGCGGACAGTCATTCGGTGCATTCATTCCTAAGGGACTTACACTTAAGCTTATTGGCGATTCAAACGATTACCTTGGAAAAGGTCTTTCGGGCGGAAAAATTGTTGTTAAGGCTCCTGAAAACAGAACGTTTAAGGCTGAAGAAAACATCATCATCGGAAACGTTGCTCTGTTCGGTGCTACAAGCGGAGAAGCCTTTATTAACGGTATTGCCGGTGAACGTTTCTGCGTAAGAAACTCTGGTGCTGTTGCAGTTGTTGAAGGCTGCGGTGATCACGGTCTTGAATATATGACTGGCGGTACAGTTGTAATTCTTGGAGAAACAGGACGCAATATTGCTGCCGGTATGTCTGGTGGAACAGCCTATGTACTTGATGTAAACCACGAGCTTTACAGAAAGCTTAACAAGCAGCTTGTAACAATGTCTGAACTCAGCGATGAACACGACATTCAGATTGTACGGAATCTTGTTGAAAAGCATGTTAAGGAAACAGGTTCTGAACTTGGAAAGAAGATTCTTTCTGACTTTGACAGATACGTTCCTGATTTCAAGAAGATTATTCCAAATGATTATCAGAAGATGCTTTCTCATATCAGCAAGGCTGAAGAAAGGGGACTTAATCACGACGATGCAGTTCTGGAAGCATTCTATGAAACAACGGGTCAGAAACCTTGTGCCTGATGAAAGTTCGGGGAAATTAAGTTTTCCCCGGATGTCAGCGTAATCAGAATAATTTATGGAGTTTGATATGGGAAAATCAACAGGATTTTTAGAATATAAAAGAAAAGATAATGAATGCATTCCACCTTTGCTCAGGGCAAAGAATTTTAAGGAATTTCACGAAATTCTTCCGGCAGAAGAACGCAAGGCACAGGCTGCCCGCTGCATGAACTGCGGTGTTCCAATGTGCCAGTCGGCAATAAAGCTTTCCGGCATGGTTACTGGCTGTCCTTTGCACAACCTTATTCCGGAATGGAACGACGCATTGTATAACGGTCAGTATGATATGGCAGCCTGGCGCCTTTTGAAAACTTCAAGTTTTCCTGAATTTACAGGTCGTGTTTGCCCGGCTTTGTGCGAAAAAGCCTGCAACTGCGGAAGTGCTTCAGGCTCAGATGCAGAAACAGAACCGACAAAAAGTGCAGTTACAATCCATGATAACGAGCTTTTTATAATCGAAAAAGCCTTTGAGTCAGGATACATGGTTCCACGCGTTCCAAAACTTCGTTCAGGAAAGAAGATTGCTGTAATTGGTTCCGGTCCTGCCGGTCTTGCTTGTGCAGATCTTCTTAACAGACGTGGACATTCTGTAACTGTTTATGAACGTGATGACCGTGTCGGCGGACTCCTTATGTACGGAATCCCTAACATGAAGCTGGAAAAGCACATAATCGAAAGGCGAATCAACCTTATGAAGGCTGAGGGCGTTGAATTTGTTACAGGTGCGGATGTTGGAAAGACAGTAGATGCTTCTGATATTTTGAATTCTTACGATGCAGTGGCTCTCTGTTGCGGTGCCAAAAAGGCGCGCGCTCTTTCTGTAAGTGGTTCTGATGCAGAAGGCTTTATGTATGCCGTTGATTTTCTTAAGTCTGTTACAAAGAGCCTTTTGAATTCTGAACTTAAAGACGGAAAATTCTTTGATCCAAAAGGAAAGAATGTAATTGTTGTCGGCGGTGGTGATACTGGAAACGACTGTACAGGTACAAGCATTCGTCTTGGTGCTGCATCCGTAACTCAGATAGAAATGATGCCTTGTCCGCCGTCTGTACGTGCAAAGAACAATCCATGGCCACAGTGGCCTAAGATCCTTAAGACTGATTACGGTGCAGAAGAATCTGCTGCATTCTTTGGAAAGGATCCGCGCGTTTATGAAACAACTGTAAAAGAAGTTCTTACAAAAGACGGAAAGGTTTGCGGCGTAAAAACTGTAGAAGTTGAATTCAAGAATATTGATGGAAAACGTACTCTGTGCGAACGTCCGGGAACAGAAAAGGAACTTCCTGCTGACCTGGTTCTTGTTGCTGCCGGCTTCCTTGGCTGTGAAGAATATACTCCGGAATCATTCGGCGTTTCTCTTACAGAAAGAAATACTGTTGCCTCTGTAGGTGATGCTACACCGGATTATGCTTCTCCAAACGGCTATAAAACAAGCGTAAATAAAGTATTTACTGCCGGAGATATGCGCCGTGGCCAGTCCCTTGTTGTATGGGCTATTGCAGAAGGCCGTGAATGTGCACGGGAAATTGATAAATATCTTATGGGATACACAAATATCTAGCAATACGTGTCAATGCTGCTAATTTAGAGGTGGTTGAACCTGTCGAAACTTCCGGGAATCTGTATATTCGGATTTCTGGAAGTTTTTTTTATTATTATGAAAAATGATTTTCCCGTTATTTTTTTTTAATTGTCTTTTAATAGGTTTGAAGTAGTCGCGTAAATTCTTTATAATTAATCTATTGTGGATAAGACTTTGAAAAACGGAATGATTACAATCCGTGGTGCCAGAGAGCACAATTTAAAGAATATTGATCTTGATATACCTAGAAACAAGCTGGTTGTAATTTCCGGCTTGAGTGGTTCCGGCAAAAGTTCCCTTGCTTTTGATACTCTTTTTGCAGAAGGACAGCGCCGCTATATGGAAAGCCTTTCTTCGTATGCACGCCAGTTTTTGGGAACAATGGATAAGCCTGACGTTGACCTTATAGAAGGGCTTTCTCCGGCAATTTCAATTGAGCAGAAATCTACAAATAAGAACCCTCGTTCTACTGTAGGAACAATTACAGAAATCTACGATTACTACCGCCTTCTTTTTGCAAGAGCCGGACATGCTCACTGTCCGCAGTGCGGCAGGGAAATACGAGAACAGTCTGTAGATCAGATTATTGATTCAATCATGTCGTGGCCTGAAAACACAAAGATTCAGATTCTGGCTCCTGTAATTCGCGGAAAAAAAGGTGAACACAATAAGATTTTAGAGGACGCGCTTAAGTCTGGTTTTATAAGGGCTCGCATAGACGGAATCATGACCAGCCTTGATGAAAACGTAAAGTTGGACAAGCAGAAAAAGCATACAATCGAAATCATTGTAGACCGCATAATCTTGAATCCAGACTGCCGCAAGCGCCTTGCAGATTCTGTAGAAACTGCGCTGGAAAGTGCTTCGGGCATTATCATCGTTACTAAAAAAACAGAAGATGGTGAAGAAGAAGTTTTTTTTAGCCAGAAAAATGCATGTCCTGACTGCGGTATTTCTATTCCTGAACTTCAGCCGCGTCTTTTCTCCTTTAATAATCCGTTTGGTGCCTGTCCAGAATGTACCGGACTTGGCCAGAAAATGGAATGGGATCTGAAAAAAATAATTCCTGATCCAGGGAAAAGTTTTAACGAAGGCGGAATAACATTCTATAATCCTGAAAGTGAATGGAATCATTCGCTGTTTGAAGCAGTCGCAAAGGAAGGCGGTTTTTCTCTTGATACGCCGCTGAACCAGCTTTCTGAAAAACAATATGACTATCTCTGGAACGGAGACCCGGAAAAGGATATTCACTGGATTTATAAAAAGCAGAGCGGCGAAGGGTACAGCGAATATAAAAGACCTTGGCCAGGCGTAATTGCAGACATGAAGCGCCGCTATACAGAGGCATGGGGCGAAAACCAGCGTATTCGTATAGAAGAAAAATACATGTCTGTTTCCGAATGTTCGTGCTGTCATGGTAAAAGGCTTCGCCCGGAAGCACTTGGCGTAACTGTAGGCGGAAAAAACATTTACGAACTTACTGCGCTTAGCGTTCAGGAATCTATAGAGTTTTTTGATAAACTTGAACTTTCTGAAAGTGAGGCAAAAATTGCAGCTCAAGTAATGAAGGAAATAAAATCAAGGCTTAAATTCCTTAAGGACGTAGGACTTGATTACCTTACTCTTGAGCGTTCTGCAGAAACCCTTTCCGGTGGAGAAGCCCAGCGAATCCGCCTTGCAACACAGATTGGCTCTGCATTGACGGGTGTAATGTATATTCTGGATGAGCCTTCAATCGGGCTTCATCAGCGTGACAACCAGAGACTTATTGATACTCTTACATATCTGCGCGACCAGCAGAATACTGTCATTGTTGTAGAACATGATGAACAGACTTTAAGGACAGCTGACTATCTCGTAGACATTGGGCCGGGGGCCGGAATCCACGGCGGTTATGTTGTTGCAAGCGGAACTCCAGAAGAAGTAATGCGCGTACCGCAGAGTAAAACAGGTCAGTATCTTGCAGGCGTCCTCCGCATGAAGATTCCAGAAAAACGCAGGTTCGGAAACGGTCATGTTTTGAGCCTTTCTGGCGTAACGGAGCATAACCTTAAGGATGTAAGCATAGACGTAAAACTTGGAACTTTTACCTGTATAACAGGTGTTTCCGGCTCTGGAAAATCTACTTTGATGAGCGATGTGCTTTATCCCGTCCTTTCAAATAAAATAATGCGTACTAACTATACTGTAGGGGCATATAAGGAAATTCACGGAACAAGTCATATTGATAAGGTAATTAATATTGACCAGAGCCCTATCGGACGCACCCCAAGAAGTAACCCTGCAACTTATGTCGGTGTTTTTGACAGTATACGAGATCTTTTTGCAGAACTTCCGGAATCAAAGGCAAACGGCTATACAAAGGGTCGCTTCAGCTTTAACGTAAAGGGCGGACGCTGCGAAAACTGTCAGGGAAGCGGAACAATCACAATCGAAATGAACTTCCTTCCGGATGTATTTATTACATGTGATGTCTGCAACGGAAAACGTTTTAATAAAGAAACTCTTTCTGTACTGTACAAGGGAAAGAGCATAAATGACGTCCTGAATATGACAATAGAAGAAGCATGTGATTTCTTTGTTTCAATTCCTCATATTTCGCGTAAGCTGGAAACGCTTAAGTCTGTAGGACTCGGCTACATTCAGCTTGGTCAGAGTGCACTTACACTTTCTGGCGGAGAAGCTCAGCGCGTAAAGCTTGCAAACGAACTTGCCCGCGTTTCTACCGGACGTACTCTGTATATAATGGACGAACCTACAACGGGACTTCATTTTGCAGATGTAATGCAACTTATGGGCGTGATTCAAAGGCTTGTAGATCAGGGAAATACAGTCCTTATGATTGAGCATAACCTGGATGTTATATGTCAGGCAGATTATCTTATAGATATGGGGCCGGAAGGCGGTTTTAGGGGCGGAACGGTTGTTGCCCAGGGAACGCCGGAAGAAGTTGCCCAATGTGCAGGCTCCTATACAGGACAGTTTGTAAATGAAATGCTTGAACGGGAAAAAAACAGGCAGTAAGAGGGGTAATCTAACTTACAGTAAATGACAGAAATATTGAAATATAGAAAATGAAAAAGTTCTGGTTTGTTAAAAAAAGTATAGTTTTCTCTCTCTTTGTAGTTTTATCTGCGGGCTTGCTTTATGCGCAGGAAAAATCAGATGACATAAAATCTGTCCCGGAAGAAGAAAAGGTACTTGAAGAAGGTGCGGGGGCAGAAGTTCCCAGTGATTTACCGGCAGAAAAATCAGAAAAAAAAGGCAAATCAAAGAAAGAAAAGAAGAAAAAGGACGAAGAGGAAGAAAAGGAGCCTGAAGATACAAAAACAGTAATAAACATAGAAAACGCAAGAAATACCCGCTACGAAAAAGACAAGACAACCGGAAATGATGTAATTGTGCTTTCCGGAGACGTTAAGATTTCTGTTTCAAAGGGAAAGTCAAAGAACGTTATTACTGCTGACAGGGTACGCTATGATCGTACCAGCGAAATGATCTATGCAGAAGGTTCCGTTTCCCTTGATCAGACTACGGAAAATTCCGGCGGACAGACTGTTACCGCCACTGGCCTTATGTTTAATACTTCTACGCTTGAAGGTATCTTTGATGACGGTCGCGTAGTCCAGAAAAAATCTGACGCACTCAACCTGCCGAGCGGTTCCACCCTTATTGTAGCCAGCGATATTTTCGGCCGCAGTGAATCAAATACAATCGCTTTTAAGGACGGTGAACTTACATTCTGTGATGATGAAGATCCGCATTGGCGCATTAAGGCAAGCCGAATCTGGCTTTTGCCGGGCGGTGAATTTGCATTCCTTAATGCGCGAGTATTTACGGGGCCTGTACCGGTTCTGTATCTTCCTGCGTTCTATTATCCGAAAGATGAACTTATATTTAATCCTGTATTCGGTTTTGAAAAGAAGCGCGGCTATTTCATTCAGACTACGGCATACCTTTTTGGCCGTAAGCCGCTTGATACATCATCGTCCTCAAGTTCTTCTTCAAGTTCAAGTGACAGTGCAGAAAAACTTAAGGCTCTGTTTAACTTTGTTAAACCGTCTGTCCTGAAAGACCAGAAAAGGGAAGGTCTTATGCTGCACAACCTGGACAGCGACTATACGGGAAATACTTCCAGCTATTTTAAATTGCTCGGTGACTATTATACAAACCTTGGATACATGATTGGTGGAGAAGGTGTCTTCAAGCCAAAAAAATACCTTTCAGAACTTTCTGTTTCCACAAAACTCGGCTTTTCAAACACTGTATTTAAGGATTCTACAACCGGTGAATACAGTCCTTATGCTCCGTCCGGGGCAAAGGTAATGGACGGTTCTAATCTCTTGGGAATGAGCCTTCCGTTCCGTTACAGTGCAAACTTAAAGGCTTCCATGACTTCGCCGTTTTCGCTTTCTTTGTCGCTTCCGGTCTATTCAGATCCGTTCTTTTCTGACAATTTTGATTCACGAAACGAAACAATGGACTGGATCAGCTTCCTTATTGCGCAGTCGCAGACAGATGATGAAGAAACTTCTACATCAACAAATGAAGTTTCTTCGTTTACGTGGTCGCTTTCAAGTTCATATTCCGTACCGCTTCCTTCTTTTGTTAAGCCATACATTTCGTCTCTTTCGTTAAGCCTTAACTCATCGCTTGTTTTTTCTTCGCTGGAAATAAGCAGTACGGCAACAGATGCTAGCGGAAACTATTATCTAGATACGGGAAACATTTCTGAAGCAAATAAAACTGACCGCTCAAGCTGGGTAAGCTATACTCCGGAACGTAAATTCTATTATCCTTCTCAGATTATTCCTGCTACTGTTTCTGGAACTTTAAGCGGAACACTTATTGATATTTCGTCATCATTTTCATATAAAAAATCTGCATCTCCAAAGACTTCTTTTACCGTAAACATGATTGCTCCTGAAGAATTTCTCACAGAATCAGAAAAGCAGAAAAAGATGGCTGACGAAGAAAAACTGCTTGCAGAAAAGACCGCTGCCGAAGGAAAAGACATAAAGGACGCAAAAAAGGACGATAAAACAGCAAAAGAAGACGAATCAGAGAATAAGTCTGAAGAAAAGCTTAATATTTCACTTCTTCCTCTACTTACAGGAGTTTCCGGAACAGAGACAAAGATTCCGGGGCTTACATATACAATGAAGTATTCTGTAAAACCGTCCCTTACAACGCAGATTGCATATTCGTCTTCAAACTTAAATACAGCCGATGATTTTTCATGGAGCGAATTAAAGTCTTCCATGTATAACTTAAAGATTCCTGTAACTGTCGACAACAATTTAAGTTACGGCGGAAATTTCTTTTCTGTAAGCAATTCCTATACTTACAGCCCTGTATGGCAGGAACACCCTTATATTCATGAAAATGAAGATGCTGTTACAGTTGACGGAAAAACTATAAAGGAAGCAGAAACTGCCTGGTATTCAAAGTCGGCAGCAGTTTCTCTTAAAAAAACTGACTACGCCGCGCACAAGCAGGACCTTACAAATACAAACACTGTTTCCCTTAAGCCTTTTGCGTACATTCCTATGATTAAGGATACGGGTATTACATGGCGTTCTACAATCAAGATGATCCGTACGGAATTCCTGGCAGACGATTATGATGCAGCCCGCAAGGAAGATGAAGATTTTGACTCTCCTGAATGGGACTATCACTGGATTGATTGGGACGATGACGAATGCATTACAACAAATGCGCTTGATTTTACGATTGCAACTAACCAGCTGGATAATAAATTTTCGCAGAGCTTTACGCTTACTTCAACGCTTAAGCCGTTAAAAGAAAGCTACTACGGAACATTAAAACTTGGATTTCCGCTTACAACCTATCAGATTGAATATGGTGTAAAGAAAGAAGACGTTACTTCTACAAATGCTGCCGGTCAGTCAGAAACAAATGAAGAATGGAAAAAGCAGCCGTTAAAGCAGAGCCTTTCTGTTTCCGGAAAAGTTCTTAAGAATACAATGACCGGTTCTGCAAGCTACAATTACAACATGGAAGATGAATATAACGATTCCCTTAAGTTTTCGTTCAACTGGTTCGGCTTTACGGCTGCCTATCAGATGTCATATACCTACGGCTATGACTTCTATTCATCAGACGATATTGCAAACGGTGTAAAAGATGATGCCGGTGAACTTGTATCTACTGCAGGATGGCACAAGAGGTCAGAAAAGGAATTTCTTCCGTACAGCCTTACTCTTGCCTATAATTCGGGTACAAAAACCTTCTACAAATGGAAGAACAGGATTGCGCTGGGAGCTGGCGTAAACACAAGCGTTGTAGCAGATCTTCTTAAGCCTACAAGCAGTTATTTTACTTTTGCGCCGTCTATGTCTCTTAAGATTCATGATTTCTTTACGATGACTTTTTCTGCATCTGTAAAGAACTCCGTAATCTACAGGTATTTCGGTAATGAAATCAATCTGCCGGGCGAAACAAACGTATTCAAGGATCTTGCAAATTCGTTCCGCTTTGACGATGACAGTCTGCGCGAAGCGTCCGGCTTTAAGCTTAAGAGCTTGAACCTTACAATGACTCATGAACTTCATGACTGGGATTTTAATGCTACGTTCAAGGTTGAACCAAGGCTTGTTACGGAAACTGTCGGTTCGGGAACAAATGCAAAGACAAATAAATACTATGACTTTAACCCGTATATAACCATTTCCATTGTATGGCGTCCAATGAGTGCAATGAAAACGGAAATTATAGATAAATATGGAGAATGGCAGCTTAAGTAGGTCTTTGAATGTTGCGAAACTGTCTGTATTTGATTACAATAAGGTATAA
>Ga0310695_10011787_pt1 | contig 12416 bp, 17 predicted proteins | sample RumenRJG_04DNA_FD_203882 | JGI IMG/M metagenome (GOLD analysis project Ga0310695, IMG submission 203882) | Bovine rumen microbial communities from Lethbridge, Alberta, Canada - RJG_04 (v2) (version 2) | ecosystem: Host-associated > Mammals > Digestive system > Stomach > Rumen | place: Canada... | reverse complement strand
AAGATGAGGTGAACGTATTTGGCACAAATGATTCAAGCAAGCTGGAAAAGCCTTTTGAATGGGAAATAACCCTGGCAAACGGTTTGTGGTGGAAAGTCGACAAGAAGATTCATGAGCATGATTTCGTCATTCCAGAGTATTTGAAGGTTGATCCTGAAAACATAATCCTGCTTCAAGAATAATTGATTTGACTTTAAAAAATTGCTCTCACTTCGCAATATTGTTCTTATTTTGTAAAATTGCTTTCTAATCAAAGGAAAATAATTTAAATGATTAAAATCAATAGTATTTTGACTGATATTATTCCAAGTAAACTATTTTGAAAGGATGTGTTAAAATGGCTAAACCGATTAGACCAACACCTGAATTAGAAGGCAAGGATGCAATTGAATTTCTTGAATGGATGGAAGAACCTCCCACTGAAAAGGATAAAGAGTTTTGGAAAGAAGTTTATTCTCAAAGAAGAGTCCCTTTTTAAATATAATTTTATAGATTTTTTCTTTAAATCTAATTATTGCAATGGATTCGCAGTTCAATATTTAAAGCAACATTCCTGATGATTGTCAATCACGCCAATGGATTCAAGATAGGAATATATTATTGTCGGGCCGACAAACTTCATGCCTCTCTTTTTCAGGTCCTTTGAAATGTGTCTGGACAATTCGGATTCTGTTAAAAACTCGGCTTTAATGATTTCACCATCTGTAAATCCCCAGATGTATTCGTCAAAGCTTCCGAATTCATCCTGTATTTCAATGAACGCCTGCGCATTGTTAACGGCCGCATTGATTTTTCCCTTATGGCGGATTATGCCTTCATTCAGCCGCAGTTCCTCAACCTTTGCCTCATCATAACTGGCCACTTTTCTAACGTCAAAGTCATCAAAGGCCCTTCTGAAGTTTTCACGCTTTTTCAGAATTGTAATCCATGACAGTCCTGCCTGAAATGACTCCAAAACAAGCATCTCAAACAGCTCCCTGTCGTCATGGGTTGGAACTCCCCATTCCTCATCATGATATCTTATATAGACTTCGTCGCTTCCTGCCCATGTGCATCGATTTTCGCTCATGAAGATACTTATCATAAATGTTATTTAAATAGTTATTCAACAAATCATGTTTTTTAACCATTGAAACATTAATTAACTTAATTGACATAATAATATATAGAGATGATTAATATGACTAAGCTAGGTATGGGAATGATGAGACTTCCACTTTTGGATGAGAATGATCAGACAAGCATTGACATAGAACATGTTAATAAGATGGTAGATGCATACATGGATGCCGGATTCAACTATTTCGACACTGCATTCGTTTATCATGAAGGGGCAGGTGAACCGACATTCAAAAAAACCGTTGTTGACAGATATCCACGTGATTCATTTAAAATAGCTACAAAACTTCCGCTGTTTGTTATCACAGAGGAATCCCAGCTGGAACCTCTGTTTGCACAGCAGCTTGAAAACTGCGGAGTGGATTACTTTGACTATTACATGCTTCATAACGTGAGCGGATTCACTGAAACCGCCTGGAAGAATGTTGATTTATACTCTTTTATAGAAAATAAAAAGAAGGAAGGCAAAATCAAGCACATCGGATTGTCCACTCATGGAAACGCCGAATTTCTGGAGGAAATCCTATTTGAGCATCCTGAACTCGAATTTGTCCTGCTTCAGATAAACTATCTTGACTGGGAAGATGAAAACATCGAAGCTAAGAAATGTCTGGAAGTCGCCAGAAAATATGACAAGCAGGTGATGATTATGGAACCGTATAAGGGCGGCTTTTTGGCTGATGTTCCTGAAGAGGCTGAAAAACTGATGAAGCAACACAATCCCGACAGGTCAGTGGTTTCATGGGCAATGAGATTCGTGGCCAATATGGATGCATGCGTTGTCCTGACAGGTGCAAGCAATCTTGAACAGCTTGAAAACAACATCGAGGAATTCAGGAATGCCGATCCTTTGGATGATGAGGAACTGCAAATCCTTGATGAGGTTTCACAAATCATCAACAGCAACATCACTGTCGACTGTACAAAATGCAGATACTGCGTCGAGTCATGTTCTGAGGAAATAGACATCGCAAGACTCTTTGACTTGTACAACAAGCACAAGATGCTGAAAATAGATGAATGGACACAGTTCGGAAATGCATATCTGAACTATTCCAAGCTTGAAGGCGTAGGAATTGCTTCCGATTGCATCGAATGTGAAGTATGCATAGAGGAATGTCCTCAGTCCATCAATATTCCGGATGTTTTGAAGGATGTTGCAAAAACCTTTGAAACTCAAATCTATGGTTTTGAAAATTAAGTAACTTTTAATAATATTAAACTATATATTTATAAATAGTTAGTTTATATGAGGATTTTATTATGATACCTGGCATGAACAAAAAACAGATGAAGCAGATGGAAAGACAAATGAAAAAGATGGGCATGAAAATGGAAGACCTTCCAGGAGCCCTTGAAGTCATAATCCGTTTTGAAGATAAGGAATTAGTCATCGATGATCCTAGTGTTAGTTTAATGAATGTTATGGGACAGGAAACCTATCAAATCGAAGGTAAGGCCCGTGAAGTGGAATTGGAATACGAAATTGAAATCCCTGATGAAGATGTGGAAATGGTGGCTAACAGCGCAGGCGTCAGTGAAGATGAGGCAAGACAGGCTTTAGAGGAATGTCAAGGCGATCTTGCAGAAGCCATCATGAAATTGAATCAATAGATAACATGACTTTGATTGCACACATTTCCGATTTGCACATTTCCGATTCAACCTTTGATGAGGAGAAGTTCCTGAAGGCTGTAAGCGAAATTAACAATTTGCAGCCGGATATGATAATCCTAACCGGAGATTTGACTGAACACGGTTATTATGCTGAATTTGAAAGGGCAACAAAATATTTGGAAATGTTTGAAGCTCCATTATTTGCAGTTCCGGGAAATCATGATGCCCGTAATTTGGGTTATCAGACATTTGAAGAATTAATCGGCGAAAAGAGTTGGAAATTAACAATGGATGGTAATTTCACTGTAATGGGACTTGACAGCAGTTCTCCGGATGAGGACAAGGGTCATGTCGGAACCCCTCAGCATATGTGGCTTGAACATCAGTTGGATGAATGTGTAATCAATGAAAATTTCTCCATTGTTGCTCTGCACCATCATGTTGTGCCGTTACCTCAAACAGGACGTGAACGTAATGTTCTGTCTGATGCAGGGGATGTTTTAAAGACTCTGACAACTCATGAGGTCGATTTGGTCTTGTCAGGACATAAGCATGTTCCGAATATATGGAAATTAAATGAAACCGTTATTGTCAATGCGGGGTCTCTTGCTTCTTTAAAACTGAGAGGCAAGAACAAAAACTCATATAATGTTTATAACATCTCAGAAAATGAGATTGAAATCTATTTGAATGAAGTAAATGGCGAAAGATTTTTATTTGGAAAATATCCAAGAAATAAATTATAAATTAAATTTAAATATAAGAATAAAATATATATAATAAACTGAATTGAATTTTTAGGTGATATTATGAAAGTGGTTGTAGATGCTTCTAATGTAGCTTATCATGTTAAAAATCAAAACGGACAGCCTCAAATGTCCAATGTGCTTGCTGCTGTTAAAGCATTGGAAGAAAGTGAAGATGAATTTGTAATTATTGCTGATGCATCACTTCGTCATGATATTGATGATAAGGAGAAATTTGCAAAATTGCTGGAAAGCGATAATGTAGAGGAAGTTCCGGCAGGAAATGACGCGGATCATTTCATATTGGAAATTGCAACTCGTGAAAAAGCAAAAATCCTATCAAATGACAAATTCAGAGATTACGCTGCCGAATTCAGGAACATCGCTTCAATGAGAATACCATTCATAATTGACAACGGCAGGCTCACTTTTGGAAAACCGAAAAAACCTAAAAAAGATAAAAACATCCTGCAGCACATTTGTGATGAAATAATCAAGGAATTGACCTTCAAAAAATGGGAAATCTACACAGGCAAGGAAGGTCTGGAAATTTCCCCATTAAACATAGCCAAACAGGCTATCATCCGTATCGACAATGAAAATAACGCTGAATCCAAGTTGGAAAACATCTTTTCCAAAATACCTATGTTCAACAAGATTGTAGAAATGGTCGACGATGTGGAAATCGCCGCCCCATATGTTATTTTCGTATTGGTACACCCTAAAGATTATAAGATTGCTGTGAAAAATGCAGGTAACATCTCAGTTACAGTTGCAGACAGGTTAGGCCTTGAGAAAAAACCTTTAATCGCAGTAAGAAATGATTTGTTTACAAGACCTGGTACCTTTGAACTGAACATACTGCTTGCAGACGAAGTTACCGAAACTGCACCATATAACATTCTGGTGCGCGTAAGCGAGCATGATGAAGTGTTCATCAAAAGGAATTCAAGAAATATTGCAAGTACCATTGCCGGAAGGCTTGGATCTTGGAAATTCCCATTCGTATCCGTGAAACCGGACATGCTTTTGGAAAAACCTGGAGATTTTGAAATAGAGCTGGAAAGAGGAGGAGACCTGGATGGTTAATAGTTTAACTAAATTCATTATCAGACTTTCCACTAGGCTTACTCCAATTGCGGTCGGAACTAAATTTTTTCCAACAAATTCACTGGAAACAGAGTATGTGGAGCTATTCAACTATACTCAAACCATTCTGTTTGAGCTAGAAAAGGCTGAAATCACATCCGACACTATTCTGGAAAACCTCGTTCGTGACGTGGGTGCTGAAAACCTTCCGAAGGATTATACCTTCCATGAATTGAAACCTGCTGAAAATAAGATTGAGGAGTATGCATTGGTAAGTAACATTATCATGGGTAGTGACCGTTATTTTTACATTGAGCTTCCACATCCGTCCCGTTTGATTGATATTTTTGTCAAAATCATTCAGAATGAAAAGGGGGAAATTGTGGAAAAGACAGCTACAGAGCTTGTTGCAAGAATGCTAAGTAAAAACGATGCAATTCGTGTGGCTATTGAACTCATTGGAATAGGATTGTCCGAAGGAATTCCAATAATTTCCGCTGTGGGAATGACCGGTGCCGCTTCAATTGAAAGGGCGATTCACTATACTCAAAGCGTTGGAAGCTTTCCAGGTATCGCATTCACCAAATTGGGTGGAGAATATGCACTGGTATTTGATTCACCGTTCCTTCTTCAGGAATCAAGGCCGGTTGACTTGGAAAATTATCTCTTCATTGATTTGATTGATTCCACCAAGTTCATCAACAAGAACGGAAGGAATCAGCTGGTGGAATTGATGACAGGAATCAAAAATTTCATCGAGACAGAATGTGAAGGGGAACTTGAAGGCTACCGGGAAGGTGGAGATGACTTCATTGCTAAATTCCCATCAAAGGATTTGGCAATTCGTGCAGGTCTTGATGCCGCTTGGTTTGCATTGGATAACGGTGCAAAAATCAGGGCAGGTGTTGGAAGAAGCAGGCGTGAAGCCGGAGAACGGGCTCAACTTGTAGACGATTTGGATTCAACTTCTCCATTGTCACTGGTCGTGTTTGAATTGGCCAACGGTTTATATGCTTATAACATTCCATCTGAATTCATAAGGACTCTCATTAATCTGGTTGAGAATGAGAAGGCGAAATTGATTGGGGTATTTGCATTCGTATTCATATTCGCTTATGTGATGTCAATTTTGGGACTTGGAATGTTCAGTTTTATAGGAATTATCCTGGCTTTAGTTTATGCGGTTATCACTTAATCAATTAAGACGAGAAAAAACATGAGACGAAGAAAAGATGATAAAAGAGTTTTAAGATCAGGCAATGGTCGCCAAAATACTTCCAATAGAAAATTCGGAAGAAATAAAAGTAAGTTCGTTAATCGTCCATCAGCGCCTAGAAAGCAAAGGCAGAGAAAACCTAAACAACCGAGAAAAAGCAGCGGAACTCTAATGTTCATTGTGATACTTGCATTGGTCGCCTTTGTCATAGGTGCAGGAATAGGCGTCTCCTTAAGTTTTGACAATGATGACAGCAGTCAGCCTCATTATGAAAATGTAACGAAAGAAATGACAGAAAACGTAAGTGCAAATGAAGTCACTTATGATAAGGCAGTTGATGGAAAGGACTATAACGAAAATGGAACTTCCCAACTTGACATGCAATATATACAAAGCAAGGAAAAGTAATTTTTTGTGATTTATATGAATTTTATTAAGGAAATTGATGGAGGATTTTCAGTAATTGAAAATCTTAAGGTATCAGGGGCTCGTGAAGGAAAATATGGGGTCACTATAATTGTTTCACCAAACAGTACTGCTTCAGCGGTTTTCACTTCAAACAAAGTTGTTGCGGCTCCTGTAAAATACACTCAGAATGTTTTAAAGAAGGGCATCATTTCAGCTGTCTTTGTCAACAGTGGAAATGCCAACTGCTTTACAGGCCAACAGGGATTTGAAGACTGTGAGACTTTAGTCGAATTGGTGTCCAAGGACTTGAAAATACCTAAGGATGAAATAGCGATTTCATCAACAGGAGTCATAGGACGTGAAATGCCGATAGACATCATTTCCAAGGTGGCTTATGAATCCTTATCCAAGCTTGGAAACAATCCTGAAAACTCACTTGCAGCCGCCAAGGCCATCATGACAACCGATACATTTCCAAAGGAATGCGCTTTGGAAGTCACATTAACTTCCGGTGAAACAGTCAGAATTGCCGGAATCACCAAAGGAAGCGGAATGATTGCTCCGAATATGGGTACAATGCTTTCATTCATCGTAACCGATGCCGTAATTCCTGCAGATGAAATCAAAAAGGCACTCAAGGCATCAGCCAATATCAGTTTCAACATGATTGTCGTTGACGGTGATGAAAGTACCAACGACACATGTCTGATGATGGCAAACGGCGCATCAGGCGTTGAAGTCGTAAAGGGTGGTGAAATAGATTCAAACTTCCAGGAAGCATTGGATTACCTGTGCATCGACCTTGCCAAAAAGATGGCTCGTGACGGTGAGGGAGCTACCAAATTCATTGAAGCCAATGTCTACAATGCCAGAAATGATGAGGATGCACGTCTTGCAGCAAAATCAATCATATCTTCAAGCTTATTTAAATCCGCAGTATTTGGAGGCGATCCCAATTGGGGAAGAATTGTATCAGCTATCGGATACTCAGGATGCGATTTGAATCCTGATATTGTAACAATATCCATTGCAGATGACGCTGATGATGTTGATTTGGTCAAAAACGGTGAAATCCTTGCATTTGAAGACACACCTTATCTTGAAAGGGCTGAAAAGATAATGCAGTCAAAATACATCACAGTAAACATTGACATGGATTTGGGTGATGGCGAAGCTACTGCTTGGGGTTGTGATTTAACCTACGATTATGTTAAAATCAATGCAGAATACACCACTTAAAGAAAACCTTTAAATATCTTGAAAACAAATATTTTTTTGTTATAGATTTAATTCTAATTTTGTAATGATAAATTTTAAGGAGGGGAAAATATGGCAAAAGTTAAAGGAACTAACAGAAGAACCAGACAAAAAAGAAGTTATACCAAACCTGGTAGTAAAAGAGGAAGGGGAGTAAAACAAACCTGGAAAAAATAATCCTCTTATAACTTTTTTTTCTTATTTTAACTAATTTTTAAGTGTTGTTTACTAATTTTCACATTGACAATAATTATATACTATTTTTTAGATATTATTACTTAGGTGATAATATGATGATGCCTGAAAACGGACACAGGGCTCATGGATTTTCAAGCGCATTTTTCCTGGATTCAGATGAAATCATTCAAGAGCTAAATTTAAATGGAAATGAAACAGTTATGGATGCCGGATGCGGTGATGGCCATAATGCAATCAAGATTCTTGAAGATTACAATCACAAGGGAACAGTCTATGCAGTGGATGTCTATGACGCCTCAATTGAAGATATGGAAAAATACAAAAGCGAAAACAATGTTGAAAACCTGATAAATATCGAAGCAGACATTACAGAAGGGATTCCCGGAGTCGATGACGGATCCGTTGATGTCGTATTGATGGTGAATGTTTTCCACGGTTTTAAAGCGTCAAGAAAACTTGATGAGGCAGTCATTGAACTTTCAAGAATCATCAAAAATGATGGAAAAATTGCAATCATGGACTATAAGGCTTGGGATGTTCCAAAAGGACCTCCAACACCAGTGAGGTCTTCTCCTGATGAGTTGGAGCAATTGTTCAATAAACATGGCCTTAAAATGACCTATTTAAATGAAGAGATAGGTGAAGATATTCCTGAAGGAAAATCCCACTATCTAATCATGTTTGAAAAGGAATAGCTTTTTTAAATTGAGAGTTTTTAACTCTCCTGAACTTTTTTTTTGAAAATTTTAAATACTATTTTTTAAAGATTATTATTAAAGGTGTAATTATGGAGCATAGACATCATGGAAAATCAAGTGCAAATTTCTTGGATTCCGATGAGATATTGACAGAATTAAATCTCAACGGCAATGAAACTTTTTTGGATGCGGGATGTGGCGACGGTTACATTTCTAAAAAGGCAATTGAGGATTATCTTCCCGAAGGAAAAGTTTATGCAGTTGACGCTTATCCGGAATCTGTCAGGGAATTAAAGGAATACGTTGATGAGAACAATATTGAAAATCTGATTCCTGTCGAAGCGGACATTACCAAAACCATTCCCGGTTTAGGCGATGAATCTGTCGACGTTGTTTTGATGCTTAATGTTTTCCATGGATTCAAGGAATCCGGCCAAAAGGAAGATGTCATTAATGAATTAAAAAGAATTACCAAATCAGACGGCAGGATTGCAATAATGGATTTCAAGCCTATAGAAATGACTAAAGGTCCACCTATAGACATCAGAATTTCACATGTCGAGATGGAAAAGATATTCAACCGGTATGGCCTTAAAAGGGATCATTTGAATGTTGACATTGGTGAAGAAAATCCCCAAGGCAAATCCCACTACATAATCATATTTAAAAAGGAGTAAGTTCACATGATTTTTGCAGCTATACTTGCAGGCGGAATAGGTTCAAGAATGGGAGGTACAGACACTCCCAAACAATTTCTGAGTTTAGGAAATAAGCCTGTAATTATTCATACTATTGAAAAGTTTGTAATCAATGAAAACATTGACAAAACAATTGTTCTCATTCCAAAAAACTTTATAAACCATACCAATAATCTTATCAATGAATATATCGGTGAAAATGAAGACATAATCGTCATTGAAGGTGGAGAAACCAGAAATGACACAATCATGAACAGCATCAGATATATTGAAGACAATTTCGGCATCGATGACGAGTCAATCATCATTACCCACGACTCAGTGCGTCCGTTTGTAACCCACAGAATCATCAGGGACAATATCGATGCGGCAAGAAAATATGGTGCCTGCGATACGGTCATTCCGGCTACCGATACCATTGTCGAAAGCGTCAACGGTGAGACCATCGAAAGCATCCCTGTGAGGGATTATTATTACCAAGGCCAAACGCCACAGAGCTTCAATATAAAGAAACTTTTCAATTTGATCAACAGTTTAACGGAAGCTGAAACCAATATACTGACAGATGCATGCAAGATATTCACACTTAAAGATGAAGATGTACATCTGGTTGATGGTGAAGTGACAAATATCAAGATTACATACCCTTATGACTTGAAATTAGCAAATACAATACTTGAGGATGGAAATGATTAACATTGTTTATAGGCTGATATCCCCAAAATTTTTCGAGGAATCGATTGATGAGGTTGAACTTGACGGTGTGGTTGTAAGGCCGACCTATCTTTCAATCTGTCAGGCCGACCAAAGATACTATCAGGGCTCAAGGCCTGCTGAGGTTCTTGAAGAAAAATTGCCGATGGCACTGATTCATGAAGGAATCGGGGAAGTGATATATGACAAATCAGGCGAATTTGAATCTGGGGACAAGGTTGTCATGATTCCAAACACTCCTACGGGTGAAGATGTCTGCAGAGCCAACTATTCATACAAATCCAAATTCAGAGGAAGCGGATTTGACGGTTTTACATCCGATTTGATAAAGCTCGATTCAAGCCGTGTCGTCAAAATCCCTGATGATTTTGACCCGAGGGTTTCAGCATTCATAGAACTTATAACAGTTGCCTACCAGGGCATTTCCAAGTTTTCAGAACTTGCAATAACCCCAAAGGACACATTGGGAGTTTGGGGTGACGGAAATCTTGGTTTCATAACTGCACTTCTTTTAAAGAATAGGTTTCCGGATTCCAAAGTCATAGTTTTCGGAAAGCACCTTGAAAACCTGAACCTGTTTTCATTTGCAGATGAGATCCATCAGATACACAACGTTCCCGATACCCTTGCAATCGACCACGGCTTTGAATGTGTAGGATCAAGCGCCTCCCAATCAGCAATCGAACAGATTATCGATTTGATCAATCCTCAAGGGACAATAAACCTCTTTGGAGTAAGCGAATATCCTATACCCGTCAATACAAGAATGGTTTTGGAAAAGGGACTGACCATACAGGGAAACAGCAGGTCCGAAAGGGAAGACTTTGTTGGAGTGGTGGAGACCCTCAAACAAAATCCTCAGCTTTTTGAATATCTTGAAAAGCTGGTTACAAACATTTGTGAAATAAATACATTATCGGACCTGAAAGAGGCCTTTGATAAGGATTACATTTCACACTTCGGCAAAACCGTCCTGAAATGGAACAAATAATCAATAGACCATATTCAGAATTTTTATGGATTCCACCCTGAAATAGTTCCTGTCGTATCTGTTGCACATTACGGGAAGCATTTCAACGGCATTGATGTCATCACAGTCAAGAGCAATCTCGTTTTTAAGTTTGTTCTTGATGCGGTTTAAAATCAGATGGCAGATGTCGTCCTGTGAGCATGCAAGCTTTATGGTGAAATCCGCATCTGATTTCAATGGACATTCCCTGACATTAACGCTGATGTTTTTAGGGCATAGGATGTAGACGGATACCTTTTTTTGATGTTTTTCATAGAGATTTTCCGCAAATTCAACATATTTTGCAAGTTCTTCTGCATCAAAGTCTTTTAATTGGGTTTCAAAATCAATGTATTCTCCGTCTTCAGTTGTAAAAATGTCACCTCCAGGATGAACTCCTTCATCAAGCATTATTTCATGTTTTGGGGCGATGCATATTTTTCTTGTGTCGCTGAAGACTTCTCTTATTGTTCTGCTTTTAAAATCGAATTCTGTTTTATTCATTTTTTTAACCTCTAAATTTTAGTTGTGTTTTCTATATTAGTTTTCATCGCTTATAAATGGTTAAGTTTTAAATTAAAGCAATTTAAAGAGGTTAAATCAATTTTAAAAAGTAAAATCAATTTTTTTATACTGAACATGTCTTTATATGTATGTAATGATTATATTTATTTGTCATTTTTGAATTATATTTGTAATTTTATCTTATTTTGTATATTTATATTTTAAAATCAATATTGATTTTTAAAAATAATTAGTTTTATATACATCTTTGTTTAATGTAATATTGAAATTTAAAATGTTAATGGAGATGAATCTATGGATTACTATGTAAAAGATGTAATTGATGTATTGGATAATGTAAATAGGAATCCCTATGGGATTAAAGATTCTTTTCATGAAGTAAATCGAGCAAAATTAAGAGATATTAATTTAAATGATGTGAATAATTATATAGGTCATGGAAGTCTTGTAGGAATTGAGAAATCATTAAATGAAAACAGTATATTCCAATTATTGTATGAACATACTGAAACTCATGATTTGGCAATAGTTATAAATATATTAAGTGAGGAAGAAATAGTAATTATAACTATTATCGGAAAAAAAATTAATAAGAGGTGTCATTATGGAAATTAAAGAATATGATGCAGAATATACTTATGATAGTAATTTAGATGTTATCAATATTGAAGTAAAGCAAGATATTCCTCATAAAGAAACTATTGAGCTGGAATTTGGTGTATTCATGGATTTCAATCAAAATGATCTTCCAATTAATCTTGAAATTATCAGTGCATCAAAACTAATCAATGCCGATAAAAAATCTTTGTGCAATCCTAATGGTAATGTCACAGTCATTGTTGGTTCAGAGGTAATTGAAGTTAATGTATTATTTAAATTTGAAGATGGTGATGAACTGGTTAATTTTAAGGTTTTAAATGATTTGCCATTTTCTGTTTCTGAAACTAATCTTGCATTGATTTGAATAGATTTAGAAAATATTTTCTAATCTATTCAATTTCCAAAGTTTTTTCTTATTCTTTTAATCTCATATCTTGCAAATGCATAGTTGAGTATGCTTGCTATTGCCCTTCCGATACATAATCCCAGCCAGATACCGACCAAATCCATGTTTAGGATGAA
>Ga0310695_10011785_pt1 | contig 12416 bp, 10 predicted proteins | sample RumenRJG_04DNA_FD_203882 | JGI IMG/M metagenome (GOLD analysis project Ga0310695, IMG submission 203882) | Bovine rumen microbial communities from Lethbridge, Alberta, Canada - RJG_04 (v2) (version 2) | ecosystem: Host-associated > Mammals > Digestive system > Stomach > Rumen | place: Canada... | reverse complement strand
TAGTGCAGGTGATGAACCAGATGGCTCTGGTAAATTTATTGCCAATGTATTAAATCAAGAAAAGGTTAGAGATGCCATTCATAGATTACTTGACCGCAAAGGCTTAATCTTAGGTATTTGTAACGGATTCCAAGCATTAGTAAAGAGTGGATTATTACCATATGGTAGATTAGGTATGGTAAATGAACAATCACCTACATTATTCCGTAATGATGTAAACCGTCACGTATCACAGATGGTTTACACAAAGGTAATGACGAATGCATCTCCATGGCTTGCAAGCTACAAAACAGGTGAGGTACATGCGATTGCTGTATCTCATGGTGAGGGTAAATTTGTAGTTTCTCCTGAATTTGCTAAGGAATTAGCAAAGAAGGGTCAAATCGCCTTTGTATATACAGATTTTGATGGAAATCTTGCTAAGGATGCTCCAGAGAATCCAAATGGCTCAAGCTATGCGATTGAAGGTATTATTTCTGAGGATGGCTTAATCTTAGGTAAGATGGGACATTCCGAAAGATATGAAGAGAATCTATTCAAGAATATCAGCGGTAATAAGCAACAGGATATCTTCAAGAATGCTGTTGAATATTTTAAAAAATAAAGAAGGATTGGGATATGGAAAAGAAAGAATTGCTTTACGAAGGAAAGGCAAAACAGGTTTATGCAACTGATGATGAAAATATCATCATCATGCATTTTAAGGATGATGCAACTGCAGGAAATGGTGCTAAGCATGCACAATTCGCTCATAAGGGTGAATTAAATTGTGCGATTACAACAATTATCTATAAAAGGTTGATTCAAGCAGGAATTCCTACACATTACATCAAAACATTAAATGATACAGACCAGTTATGCAAGAAGGTAAAGATTTTACCTCTTGAGGTTATTGTAAGAAATATAATTGCAGGCTCTATGGCAAAAAGATTAGGTATGCCTGAGGGTACAACACCAAAGAATACAATCTTTGAGATTTGCTATAAAAATGATGCATTAGGTGATCCATTAATTAATGATCACCATGCAGTAGCTGTAGGTGCTGCAAGCTATGAAGAGCTTGATACCATTTATAAATTAACTTCTAAGGTTAATGAAGAATTAAAGAAGATGTTTGATGAAATTGGAGTTAAGCTTATAGATTTCAAGGTTGAATTTGGTAAGACAGTAGATGGAGAAATTGTTTTAGCTGACGAAATCTCTCCAGATTGCTGTAGACTTTGGGATAAAAAAACAAACGATAAGCTTGATAAAGACCGCTTTAGAAGAGATTTAGGTAATGTTATGGAAGCTTATGTTGAAATTTTAAATAGACTTAAGACTTTAAAATAAAAATCTAATTGAGGTACGAATATGGCAAAAAGTTATGAAAGTGCTGGAGTTAGCCTAGAGGCTGGCTATGAAGGCGTAAGAAGAATTAAAAAGCATGTTGCTGCAACAAATCGTAAGGGCTCTATGGGAAACATTGGTTCCTTTGGAGGTATGTTTGATTTAGCATCCTTAGGTTATAAAGAGCCTATCTTAGTTTCTGGTACAGATGGTGTTGGTACTAAGCTTAAGCTAGCATTTGAAATGGATAAGCATGATACAATCGGTATTGATGCAGTAGCTATGTGCGTTAATGATGTATTAGCACAGGGTGCTGAGCCATTAATTTTCTTAGATTATGTAGCATTAGGTGAAAACATTCCTGAAAAACTTGAAATGATTGTTAAGGGTGTATCGGATGGTTGTATTCAAGCAGGATGTGCCCTAGTTGGTGGTGAAACTGCAGAAATGCCTGGAATGTATCAGGATGGTGAATACGATATTGCCGGATTCACGGTTGGTGCAGTAGAAAAGTCAGATTTAATTGACGGTTCTAAGGTAGCTGTTGGAGATGTTTTAGTTGGTATTGCATCTAGCGGTGTACATTCTAATGGCTTCTCCTTAGTAAGAAAGATCATTAAGGATAATAAATTAGATTTACATAAGCCACTTCCTGAATATTCTAATTTACCTTTAGGTGATTATCTATTAACACCTACAAGAATCTATGTTAAGCAGGTTTTAGAGGTTATTAAGAAGACTGAGGTTCATGGTGTTGCCCATATTACTGGTGGTGGCTTCGATGAAAATATTCCAAGAATTTTAAAGGAAGGTATGGGTATTCATATTGTTGAAGGTACTTGGCCAATTCTTCCTGTATTTAAGTTCTTAGAAAAGTATGGAAATGTACCACATAGAGAAATGTTTAACATTTACAATATGGGTATTGGTATGGTACTTGCAATGCCAAAGGAGGAAGCTCCATTTGCTATTGAAGTATTATCTAAATATGGCGATAAGGCATATGTAATTGGTGAGATTACAGATAAGCCAGGCGTTGATATTGAAATGGTAAAGTAACATGAAGAATATCGCTATATTTGCCAGTGGTTCAGGAACAAACTTTGAAGCATTAGTTCAAGCCTGTGAAAATGGCCAAATCGATGGCAAGGTTGTTTTAATGGTTTGTGATAAGAAGAACGCCTATGTTAATGAAAGAGCTAAAAATCATAATGTTCCTGCCTTCATATTCCGTCCTAAGGATTATGCATCGAAAGAGGAATATGAGGAATTAATTGTAGAAAAGCTTGAGGAATACAACGTAGATTTTATTTGCCTTGCAGGCTATATGAGAATATGTGGATATGTATTACTTAAGAAATATGAAGGAAGAATTATTAATATTCATCCTGCCTTACTTCCATCATTTAAGGGTGCACATGGAATTTCTGATGCATTCAATTATGGAGTAAAGGTATTTGGTGTAACCATTCACTATGTAGATGCTGGTATGGATTCTGGTAAGATCATTGAGCAAAGAGCATTCCATTATACGGAAGGTGAAACTGTTGATGAGGTTGAGGCTAGAATTCATAAAATCGAGCATGAGATGTACCCAGAAGTAGTAGCAAAATTAATTAAGGAGATATGAAAATGAAAAGAGCATTAGTAAGTGTTACAGATAAGACTGGTATTGTTGAATTCTGTAAGGAATTAGTAGAATTAGGTTATGAAATTATTTCAACTGGTGGAACAAAGAAGGTATTAGATGCTTCTGGTGTTCCTACATTAGGTATTTCTGAAATTACAGGCTTCCCTGAGATTTTAGATGGTCGTGTTAAGACACTTCATCCAAAGGTTCATGGAGCATTACTTGCTGTAAGAGATTTAGAATCTCATAGAGCACAACTTGCTGAAAATCATATTGAGTATATTGATTTAGTATGTGTTAATTTATACGCATTTAAGAAGACTATTGAAAAGGGCTGTGAATTTGCTGAGGCTATCGAGAATATCGATATCGGAGGTCCATCTATGCTAAGAAGTGCAGCAAAGAATCATAAGTATGTTACTGTTGTTTCTGATGTTAATGATTACAATACGGTATTATCTGAAATCAAGGAGTATGGTGATACTACCTATGAAACAAGATTACGTCTTGCTGCAAAGGTTTATACATTAACTGCTGAATATGACACAATGATTGCAGAATATATGAGAGAAAAGGCTGGCTTAAATGAAAAGCTATTCCTAGAGGGTGATTTAGTTCAGTCCTTAAGATATGGTGAAAACCCTCATCAGGCTGCAAAATTCTATGTAACCGATAAGGATATTCCTTATTCCTTAGCTAATGCAGTTCAAATTCAGGGTAAGGAATTATCCTATAATAATATCCAGGATGCCAATGCTGCATTAAATATCGTAAGAGAATTTGGTGATCAGCCATTCGCTATGGGCTTAAAGCATATGAACCCATGTGGAGCTGCAGTAGGTAAGGATTTAAAGGAAGCTTGGTTAAAGGCTTATGAATCTGACCCAGTTTCTATTTTCGGTGGTATTGTTGCAACAAACCAGGTAATCGATGGCGAGGCTGCAAACCTAATTAAGTTCGACCACGGCGAGAAGGGTAAATCTATTTTCCTTGAGGTTATCTTAGCTCCAGGATATACAGAGGAAGCATTAGCTGCATTCTCTAAGCGTCCTGATTTAAGAATTATTCAGTATAAGCTAGGTAATTTCCCTAAGACTAAGCAATATGTATCTGTAAATGGTGGATTATTAGTTCAGGATTTAGATACAGAAATGAAGACAATTACAGAGGATATGACTGTAACAAATGTTAAGCCAACAGAAGCACAGCTTGCCGATATGAACTTTGGCTGGAAGATTGTTAAGCATGTTAAGTCTAATGCAATTGTAGTTGTTAAAAATGGTGTAACCTGTGGTGTTGGTGCAGGTCAAATGAACCGTGTTGGTGCAGCAAAGATTGCCATTGAGGAGGCTCATTCTAGAGGAGTTATGGATGGAATGACTTTAGCATCAGATGCATTCTTTCCATTCGCAGATACCCTAGAATATGGTATTGCTAATGGTGTTGTTGCTGTTGTACAGCCTGGTGGATCTAAGAAGGATCAGGATTCCATTGATCTTGCAAACTCTAAGGGCGTTCCTATGACATTCACTGGAATGCGTCATTTTAAACATTAATTAAGGAGTAATTCTATGACTAAGGTTTTAGTTGTAGGTGGAGGAGGAAGGGAGCATGCCATTGTGCATGCTCTATCTAAATCACCTAAGGTAGATGAAATATATGCAGCACCAGGTAATGCTGGTATTGCAAAGCTTGCAATGTGCGTAAATATTAAGGATACAGAGGTTGAAAAAATTGTTCAATTTGCTAAGGCAGAGAAAATGGATTTAGTTGTTGTTGGCCCTGAGGCATCCTTAGCTTTAGGTATTATCGATAAGCTAAGAGAGGCAGGTATTAAGGCATTTGGTCCTACAAAGGCTGCAGCACAAATCGAATCCTCTAAGGAATTTGCTAAGGAATTAATGGTAAAATACAATATTCCAACAGCTTCCTATAAATCCTTTAATAATTATGCAGATGCATTAGAATATGTTAAAAATCATTCTCTTCCAACAGTAATTAAATATGATGGACTTGCTGCTGGAAAGGGTGTTGTTATTGCTACAACCTATGATGAAGCAGTTTATGCTTTAAAGGATATGCTATTAGATGATCATTTTGGTCATGGTAAGGTTGTAATTGAAGAATATTTAGAGGGACCTGAATTCTCCTTCATGTGCTTTGTAAATGGAGAGAATGTATATCCTCTTCAATTAGCACAGGATCATAAGAGAGCTTATGATAATGATTTAGGACCTAATACAGGTGGTATGGGTGCATATTCTCCATTACCATTTATTACAGAAGAGGATTATCAATATGCATTAAATGAAATAATGATTCCAACCGCTCGTGCAATGGTAAAGGAGAATGTTCCATTTACTGGTGTTTTATATGGTGGATTAATGAAAACTAAGTCTGGCATTAAGGTTATTGAATTTAATGCTCGATTTGGAGATCCTGAAACTGAGGTAGTTTTACCTAGATTATCTAGTGATATTTTTGATGCATTTAATCAGGTAATTGATGGTAATTGCCCTGTACTTGAATGGGAAAAGTGTTATACTATAGGTATCGTATTAGCCTCTAAGGGTTATCCTGGAGACTATAAAAAGGGATTTGTAATTGAAAACGCAGATTCCTCTGATATCTATCATATGGGAACAAAGGTTGACGATAACGGTAATTTAGTTACTAATGGTGGTAGAGTCTTATTTGCGGTTGCCAAGGGGGATACCCTAGAGGCTGCAAACAAAAAAGCTTTAGCACTTGTAAATGAAATTAAATGTGACAATTTGTTCCATAGAACAGATATCGGTGCGAAAGCATATAGAAAGTAGGTATGTATTATGGCAATAATAATAAGTGGTAAGGAGCTTGCCGAAAAAAGAAGAGCACAAATGAAGGAAGAGGTCTCCCATTTTGAAGAAAAATATGGTAGAATTCCTCATTTAGCTGTTGTTTTAGTTGGTGAAGATCCAGGTAGTGTATCCTATGTTAAGGGTAAGGAAAAGGCATGTATTGAAATTGGTATTAAAAATACTACCATTAGAAAGCCTGATACCATTAGCCAAGAGGAGCTTTTAAATATTGTTAATGAATTAAATCAGGATGATAGTGTTGATGGTATATTAGTACAATTACCACTTCCAAAGCATATGGATTCTGATTTCATCATTAATGCAATCATTCCACAAAAGGATGTAGATGGATTCCATCCAGTGAATGTAGCATCCCTATATTTAAAGCAAAAGGGTATCGTTTCTTGTACTCCTAAGGGTATTATGGAAATCTTGGATTATGCTCATATTGAAATTGAAGGTAAAAGAGCTGTAGTTATTGGTAGATCAAATATTGTTGGTATGCCTGTATCTAAACTATTACTTGATAGAAATGCCACTGTTACGATTTGTCATAGCCGTACAAAGAATTTAAGTGAAGTAACCAAAGAAGCAGATATTTTAATTGCTGCCCTAGGTAAGCCATTATTCGTTAAAGAGGATATGGTAAAGGAAGGTGCAGTAGTTATCGATGTTGGTGTCAATAGAGATTTAGAAACTGGTAAGCTTTGTGGAGATGTTGATTTTCTACATGTAAAGGAAAAGGCATCCTATATTACAAAGGTACCAGGTGGTGTTGGTCCTATGACCATTACTTGTTTAATGGAAAATACAATCGAATGCTTCTTAAGACATATGGAGGAAAAGTAAAATGATAGAACGTTACAGCCGTAAGGTTATGCGCGATATCTGGACTGAGGAAAATAAGTTCAATGCTTATTTGAAGGTTGAGATTTCCAATGCGAAGGCATGGAGTGAGCTTGGCGTTGTACCAAAGGAAGATTTACCAAAGCTAGATAAGGCTACATTTACTGTAGATAGAATTAAGGAAATTGAAGCAATTACAAAGCATGATGTTGTTGCCTTCACAAGAGCTGTAGGCGAATCCTTAGGTGAAGAAAAGAAATGGATTCACTATGGATTAACATCAACAGATGTTGTTGATACTGCCAATGGCTACCTACTAAAGCAAGCAAATGAAATTTTAAGACGTGATATTGTAGCAATTATGGATGTTTTAAAGAAAAGAGCTATGGAGTTTAAATATACTCCATGCATCGGTAGAACTCATGGTATGCATGCAGATATTACATCCTTTGGATTAAAATGGGCATTATGGTATGAAGATATGGTAAGATGCCTAGAAAGATTTGATTATGCTGCAAAAGAGGTAGAGGTTGGTAAATTATCTGGTGCTGTTGGTAATTTTGCAAACATTCCACCACAAATTGAAGAATATGTATGCAAGGATTTAGGAATAAATTATGCACTAATTTCTACGCAGGTATTGCAAAGAGATAGACATGCACATTATATGGCATGCTTGGCCTTAGTTGCATCTGAGCTTGAAAAGATGGCTTTAGAGGTTCGAAATTTATCTCGTCAGGAGGTAAAGGAAACAGAGGAAGCCTTCTCTAAGGGACAAAAGGGATCCTCTGCAATGCCTCATAAGAGAAATCCTATTTCTTCTGAAAATATTTGTGGCTGCGCAAGAGTTATTCGTGGATATATGGAAACCTTCTATCAAAACATTGCCCTATGGCATGAAAGAGATATTTCTCACTCTGCAACAGAAAGAATCATTTTACCAGATTCCACAGAATTATTAGATTATATGTTAAATCGTTTTAAGGGAATCCTAGAAAATCTAGTTGTATACCCAGAAAAAATGATGGAAGATATTTATTTAACTAAGGGAGTAATCTTCGCTCAAAGAGTTTTATATAAGCTAATTGAAAAGGGCTTTGTTAGAGAAAAGGCTTATGATACTGTTCAGCCTATTGCTATGAAGGCTTTAGAGGAAAAGAAGCAATATCAGGATTTATTAAAGCTAGATGAGACTGTTTCTAGTGTATTAACAAACGAAGAAATTGATGAATGCTTCACCTTAGATTATTACATGAAGAATGTAGATTATATATTTAACCGTTTAAACATTAAGTAATATAGTGCTTGGGGGTGATTTAATGGAAAATGAAAAGGTATTAGTTTTAGACTTCGGTGGTCAGTACAATCAGCTAATCGCAAGAAGAGTAAGAGAATGTAATGTTTATTGTGAGGTTAAGCCTTACAATATGCCACTTGAAAAAATTAAAGAATTTAACCCAAAGGGTATTATCTTTACTGGTGGACCTAATTCTGTTTATGGAGAGGATTCTCCATTAATTGATAAGGAAATCTTTGAATTAGGTATTCCTGTTTTAGGTATTTGCTATGGATGCCAATTCATGGCATATTCCTTAGGTGGAGAGGTTTTACATGCTCCAAAATCAGAATATGGTAAAACATTAGTAAATGTAGAAAAGACTTCTTTATTATTTAAGGATTGTAATAAAGAAACTCAGGTATGGATGAGCCATACAGATTATGTATCAAAAGCACCAGAGGGCTTTGTTGTTACTGGATATACAAACACATGCCCTGTTGCTGCAATGGAAAATAAAGAAAAGAAGCTATACGCTGTACAGTTCCACCCAGAGGTAATGCATTCCCTAGAGGGTATGAAGATGCTTCGTGCCTTCGTATACGATGTATGCGGCTGTAAGGGCGATTGGCAGATGGCTGATTTTGCAAAATCTACGATTGAAGCCATTCGTGCTAAGGTAGGCAAGGGTAAGGTTTTATGTGCATTATCTGGTGGAGTAGATTCTAGTGTTGCTGCAGTATTATTATCTAAGGCTGTAGGTGAGCAATTAACCTGTGTATTCGTAGATCATGGTCTACTTCGTAAAAACGAAGGAGATGAGGTTGAGGCTGTATTTGGTCCTAAGGGTCCATATAAGCTTAATTTCATTCGTGTAAATGCACAGGATAGATTCTATGAAAAACTAAAGGGTGTAGTAGAACCTGAAAGAAAAAGAAAGATTATTGGCGAGGAATTCATTCGAGTATTTGAGGATGAGGCTAAAAAGATTGGTAAGGTAGATTTCCTAGTTCAAGGTACAATTTACCCAGATGTTATCGAATCTGGTCTAGGCAAATCTGCGACCATTAAGTCTCACCATAACGTAGGTGGACTTCCAAGCGTAGTAGATTTTAAAGAAATTATCGAGCCATTAAGACTATTATTCAAGGATGAGGTAAGAAAGGTTGGACTTGAGCTTGGTATTCCAGATTACCTAGTTTACCGTCAGCCATTCCCAGGCCCAGGCTTAGGTATTCGTATTATTGGTGATGTAACTCCTGAAAAGGTTAAAATTGTTCAAGAGGCTGATGCCATTTACCGTGAGGAAATTGCTAAGGCAGGAGTAGATAAATCCTGCAATTTAGGACAATATTTTGCCGCACTTACGAACATGAGAAGTGTAGGTGTAATGGGTGATGGTAGAACCTATGATTATGCAATCGCATTAAGAGCAGTTCAAACCTCCGATTTTATGACTGCCGATTGGGCAAGAATTCCATACGATGTTTTAGATATTATTTCAAGAAGAATCGTAAATGAAGTACCAGGCGTAAATAGAGTACTTTTAGATTGTACATCTAAACCACCTGCAACAATCGAATTTGAATAAAAAGAAAAGGAGACTCCATGATTAAAAAACAAGTTTTCATTATATTTTCTTTAAGTATTGCCTTCTTAAGCGCTTGTAGTAATAAAGCATCTCATGCTTACACTTATATAACAAATACCGAAGAAATGAATAAGGATATAATTGGAAGACAGGGCATAGCTATAGATAAGGATTATTATTATGTTTCCGGTTCTAAAACTTTAGCAAAGTATGATAAGGAATGGAATTTGGTATTATTAAATGATAATCCATTTTCTCAAGGATATATAAAAGAAGTAAATCATATTGGTGATATTGATTGTTTTAACGGAGAGATTTATTGTGGAGTTGAATATTTCTTAGATGGTGTTGGCAAAGACATTCAAATTGCAGTCTATGATGCAAACACTTTGGAATTTAAAAGAAGCTTCCCTTTCAACCAAAATTCAGGACAGCTTGAATGCTCTGGTATTGCTATCAATCCAGATGAAAAAAAGGTTGTCATGGTATCATGGGTAGGAGAAGATTCAGGAAAGTATATTTATGAATATAATTTAAGCGATGGTGCATATAGTAGGAAAATACTTATGCAAGAACCACCTAAATGGATTCAAGGCATTGCATATTATGATGGTAATTATTACATGACGGCAGATGACGGAATGGCGGATGGAACCAAAAATGGTGAAAAAGACCATATGTATTCTATTAAAATCACAAATAGTGATACATGTGATGTGAAATTAGAAAAAACATTTGAGGATTTTATTATTCCAGGTGAAATTGAAGGCTTATCCTTCGATAAAGAGAATAAAATGCTTTATGTTCATTCCAATCATGGAATGGAAATTATTCAAGGTATGACAAAAGATCCATATCCTGGATACGATAAAGAGCATAGTGTTATTTACCAATATCAGATTCAATAAATATATTCTTTAAATGAACATTTAGGCAGAGTTTTTATACTCTGCCTCTTTCGATAATATAAATATATAACGGTGGTATCTATATTGGTAATTGACATCAATAACAATTATGCTAAAATATATTAGGCGGACAAATTAGGCGCTATTGTAGTTTTTTGAAAACTAAAGATACCCCCGTGACTATTTTTGTCGCGGTTTTTTCTTAATTTGGAGGTGTTTTATGTAAAATGAATATTAAAATTGATTTAATAACTGGCTTTTTAGGCTCTGGTAAAACTACCTTCATTAGAAAGTATGTGGAGTACCTAATTAAAAATGGAGAAAGAGTTGGTATTCTAGAAAATGACTACGGTGCAGTCAATGTCGATATGATGCTCTTAAGTGATTTGAGAGGACCTTCTTGCGAAATCGAAATGATTGCTGGTGGTTGCTGCTACGATTGCCACGTCAGACGCTTTAAAACAAAGCTCATCTCCATGGCTATGAGTGGATATACAAGAGTAATTGTAGAGCCATCTGGTATCTTTGATACCGATGAATTCTTTGATTTAGTCTATGATGATCCACTTGAAAATTGGTATGAAATTGGTTCTGTAATTACTATTGTAGATTCGAATATTGAAATTAAGGATAGTGATACAGAGTATCTATTTTCAAGCCAGCTAGCTCCTGCAGGAGCGATTATCTTTACAAAGGTTGGAAATAAAAGAAAAGAAGATCTATTAGCTAAAGTGAATAAATCCCTAGAAGCTATAGGATGCATAAGAAGAATTCAAGATAATGAGGCCTATTTAGGCCATCATGCTGCCTTTAGTGATTCTGTCTTTCAAAATATAATGAATAGTGGATATCATAGCTATTCCTTTGAAAAGAAAACCGTCATGCAGGAAAACAATTATTCTTCAATATGCTTTATGAATAAAATGTTAAAAAAGGATTATTTATTAGAAATATCTAAAAAATTATTTATGGATAAGGCATATGGGAATGTTATAAGAATTAAAGGCTTTTTTATGGAAGCTGATTCTTGGTATTTAATGAATTTAACAAAAGACTCCTTTGATGTTTCCCCTATTGCAGCAGGACAGGATGTCATCATTGTCATAGGAGAAAACTTATTAGAGGATAAGATTAAAGAAGTAATTGAAAAGTAAATAGAAGGGAGAAAATGTATGCTGTTCAATAGACATATGTTTAAGTATTACATGAAGTATTCCTGGTTGTACCTACTTGGTATAGCTGCACTTATTGCAGTAGATTATGTACAGCTATGGATTCCAGAATTCTTAGGTGATATTGTAAACATTATCAAAGACAAGCCTTTGGATGCAGAAGCCCAAATGCAGCACATTCTAATAATGATTTTAGTTGTTGCTGTCGTAATGTTTGGCGGTAGAATGCTTTGGCGTTTTACATTATTTAATGCATCTGGTCGTGTTGAGGCAGGACTTAGGCATGAAATGTTTTTGAAAAGTGAACGCTTGAGTCAAAAGTACTACCATGAAAACAAGGTAGGCTCTATTATGAGCTGGTTTACAACAGACCTTGAAACCATAGAGGAATATGCAGGCTTTGGTGTAGTTACTATCGACGATGCATTTTTCTTGGGTATATTAGTAATTGTAAAAATGATTCAGCTAGATTGGGCACTTTCCATCTTAGCATTCATACCTATGGTATTAATTATTTTATGGGGATTCCTAATTGAAAAGTTTATGTCTAAGCTTTGGCTTGAAAGACAGGAAAATTATGATGAGCTATATGATTTTTCACAGGAAAACTTTACAGGTATCCGTGTCATTAAAGCTTTCGTAAAGGAAACTGCAAATCTTCATGCATTCGCAAAAATTGCAAGAAAGAATCAATTAAAGAATGTTTCCTTCGCAAGAATTAGTGTTATATTTGATGTTTTAATTGAATTAATTATTGCTGCTATAGCCGCTATGGTCTTAGGGGTAGGCGGATATGCCGTATATGCAACCATCACAGGTGAATA